>JACCEE010036597.1_pt1 | contig 12539 bp, 23 predicted proteins | sample 7449931 | NCBI WGS metagenome assembly JACCEE01 (sample SAMN15323457, study PRJNA562643) | freshwater metagenome | isolation source: river surface water | place: USA:Blue River Watershed | collected 2017-08-19 | reverse complement strand
TATGCACTGGCAGAAGCCCTTACTAAAACCGGTTTACTCGGTGTTAAAGTATGGATTTGCAAAGGTGAGATTTATGGAAAGCGTGACCTTTCACCAAACCTAGGACAGAAACAAACAGGAGGACGTCCTTCAACTGGTGCACCAAAAGGTAACGGATTTAAGAAAAGAAAAAAATAATTTGTAAACCTTTCAGAATTAGAGAAGGATGTTACAACCGAAAAAGACAAAATTTAGAAGAGTACAAAAGGGAAAAATGAAGGGGTTGGCCCAGCGAGGTAACCAACTTGCATTTGGATCTTTTGGTATAAAAGCGTTGCAGGAAGCCTGGTTGACAGGTCGCCAGATTGAGGCTGCCAGGGTTGCGGTAACTCGTCACATGCAACGTCAGGGTCAAATTTGGATCCGTGTATTCCCCGACAAACCGATTACTAAGAAACCTGCAGAGGTACGTATGGGTAAAGGTAAAGGTGCTCCGGAAGCATTTGTTGCTCCGATTACACCAGGTAGAATTTTGATTGAGGCAGAAGGAGTTCCGTTTGAGGTTGCAAAAGAAGCTCTTCGCCTGGCTGCACAAAAACTACCGGTAACTACGAAGTTCGTTGTTAGACGTGATTATGTTGAAACTGAAACCGCTGAATAATGAAGACACCTGAAATTATTGAATTATCAAGTGCTGAAATTCTGGAAAGAATTGATGCCAATCAGGATTCCTTAACACGGATGAAAATGAACCATGCCATTTCTCAGCTCGAAAACCCACAAGTTATCGTTAACCTGAGGAGAGACATCGCACGACTGAAAACCATTCTACGTCAAAGGGAAATTAACGCAAAATAGAGTTAGTAATGGAAAGAAATCTAAGGAAGGAGCGTATTGGAGTAGTTGTTAGCAACAAAATGCAAAATACAATTGTAGTTGCTGAACACCGCAAGGAAAAACATCCAATTTACGGGAAGTTTGTTAACAAAACTTCAAAATTTTACGCCCACGATGAAAAGAACGACTGCAACATTGGCGATACAGTTCGGATCATGGAAACACGTCCGATCAGCAAACAAAAATGTTGGAGATTAGTGGAAATCATAGAAAGAGCTAAGTAACATGATACAACAGGAATCAAGATGTACCGTTGCCGATAATAGTGGGGCCAAAGAAGTGCTCGTTATCCGCGTATTAGGCGGAACCCGCAAGCGCTATGCCACACTTGGCGATACCATTGTAGTTACAGTAAAAAGTGCTATAGCGGGAAGTGACATGAAAAAAGGTGCCGTGTCAAAAGCTATTATTGTTCGGACCACCAAAGAAGTACGTCGTCCGGACGGATCATATATCCGTTTCGATGACAACGCTGTAGTTTTACTGAATAATGCTGGTGAAATGCGCGGAACTCGTATATTCGGACCCGTAGCAAGAGAACTTCGTGATCAAAATATGAAGATTATATCACTTGCTCCTGAAGTACTTTAATGCATAAAATCAGAGAAATGCAGAAGAAATTACACATTAAAAAAGGCGACTCTGTTGTTGTAATTGCTGGCAATTACAAAGGACGTGAGGGAAAAGTGCTCGAAGTAATCAGAGCTACCGAGAAAGCTATTGTGGAAGGTGTTAATATGGTTAAAAAACACACAAAACCGAATGCGAAACAACCGCAGGGTGGTATTGTTGAAAAGGAAGCACCTATTCACATTTCTAACCTTATGAATAAGGACCCCAAAACAGGGAAACCTACTCGTATTGGCAGAAAGCTGAATGATACAGGTAAATTAGTTCGTTATTCTAAAAAATCAGGAGAGGAGATTAAGTAATGGCTTACGTACCAACACTTAAGAAAAAATACTTAGAAGAGGTTGTACCAGCGTTAGTGAAGGAAATGTCCTACAAAAACGTGATGCAAGCTCCGAAGTTGGAAAAGATCGTTATCAACCAAGGAGTTGGAGCTGCTATTTCCGATAAGAAACTGATTGAAATTGCAACAGAGGAAATTACCAACATTGCAGGTCAGAAAGCAGTCCAAACCAAATCTAAAAAAGATATTTCTAACTTCAAGTTAAGGAAAAAAATGCCAATTGGCGTTCGCGTAACACTTCGTAAAGAACGTATGTACGAATTCCTTGACCGTTTAATTAGTGTATCTCTTCCCCGTATCCGCGATTTCAAAGGAATTGAAGGTAAAATGGATGGCCGTGGTAACTATACCTTAGGTATTCCAGAACAAATCATCTTTCCGGAAATCGTTTTGGACAAAGTTACCCGTATCAATGGAATGAATATTACTTTCGTAACAACAGCCAACACTGACGAAGAAGGCTATGCTTTACTGAAAGAGTTAGGTTTACCGTTTAAAAACGCTAAAAAGAATTAAGATATGGCTAAGGAATCAATGAAAGCTCGGGAAGTAAAAAGAGCTGCGCTTGTTGAAAAATATGCCGAAAAAAGAGCCATGCTTAAAGCTGAAGGTGATTATATCGGACTTCAAAAGTTGCCTAAAAACTCTTCCAAAATCCGTTTGCACAACAGGTGTAAATTAACCGGTCGTCCGAAAGGATATATGCGTCAGTTCGGAATCAGTAGGATCAATTTCCGCGAAATGGCTTCTACTGGATTAATCCCGGGTGTTAAAAAAGCAAGTTGGTAATTTATAATTTAGAAGTAATGAGCAAAATTACAGATCCAATAGCAGATTATCTGACACGAATCAGAAACGCTCAAAAAGCAAAACATCGTGTGGTCGATATTCCTGCATCCAATATCAAGAAAGAAATTACCAAAATTTTGAAAGATAAAGGATACATCCTCAACTATAAGTTTGAAGATGAAGTGAACTATCAGGGCAATATTAAAATTGCTTTGAAATATAATCCTGAAACACGCGTTCCTGCGATTAAGGCAATTAAAAGAATAAGTAAACCAGGTTTACGTAAATATTGCCATACCGACAGTATTCCACGCGTGCTTAATGGTTTGGGAATTGCGGTAATTTCTACATCAAAAGGCGTAATCACCGACAAAGAAGCTCGTGAGTTAGGCGTTGGTGGTGAAGTTTTATGTTACGTTTATTAATCTTAGGAGGAAAAAGTAATGTCAAGGATAGGTAAACTACCCATTGAAATACCTGCAGGCGTTAAATTTGCAGTAACCGAAGCCAATTTTGTTACAGTAAAAGGACCTAAAGGCGAATTATCACAACAGGTTGATCCTGAAATCCAACTTACTGTTGAAGGAAACACTTTAACTGTAAGTCGTCCTTCTGACGAGAAAAAACATCGTGCAATGCATGGTCTTTATCGTTCACTTATCAACAATATGGTTGTAGGTGTATCAAAAGGCTACGAAATTAAACTCGAGCTTGTAGGTGTTGGTTATCGTGCTGAAAACGACGGACAAGTTCTTGATTTGGTTTTAGGTTATTCACACCACACTTACATTCAGCTTCCTCCGGAAGTAACAGTTGAAGCTAAGAGTGATAAACGTAGCAACCCAATTGTAACTCTGTCGAGCTGCGATAAGCAATTACTTGGTCATATCGCTGCAAAGATCAGATCCTTCAGGAAACCAGAGCCTTATAAAGGTAAAGGTGTTAAATTTGTTGGTGAAAATATTAGACGTAAAGCTGGTAAATCAGCTGGCGCTAAATAGTAAAATTTAGATACCATGGCTTTATCAAAGCAAGAAAGAAGATATAGAATTAAGAAGAGAATCCGGAAAATCGTTTCCGGAACTGCTGAAAGACCACGTTTGAATGTATTCAGAAGCAACAAGCAAATTTATGCTCAGTTGATTGATGATTTATCAGGAACAACTATTTTAGCAGTATCTTCTTTAAGTAAAGATTTCAGTGGTGCCGAGGGTACCAAAATTGAAATCGCTGCTAAAGTAGGAAAAGCAGTTGCTGAAAAAGCGATTGCTGCCGGAATTACAGCAGTTGTATTCGATCGTAATGGTTATTTGTATCACGGAAGAGTAAAACAATTAGCTGATGCTGCCCGTGAAGGTGGCCTTAAATTTTAATAGTTATGGCAGGAGATATCAGAAAAGTAAAAACCAGTGATCTGGAACTGAAGGATCGGTTGGTAGCTATTAACCGCGTTACAAAAGTAACCAAAGGGGGTAGAACATTTAGCTTTTCAGCTATTGTTGTAGTAGGAAACGAAGATGGCATTGTAGGCTGGGGCCTTGGCAAAGCCAGTGAAGTTACTACTGCAATTTCAAAAGGCGTTGATGCTGCAAAGAAGAACCTGGTAAAGGTTCCGATTTATAAAGGCACAATTCCTCACGAACAGGAAGCTAAATTCGGTGGTGCCCGTGTTTATCTGAAACCAGCTACATCGGGTACCGGAGTAAAAGCCGGTGGTGCGATGCGTGCCGTGTTGGAAAGTGTTGGAGTACACAATATCCTTGCAAAATCAAAAGGATCTTCAAACCCACACAACCTTGTAAAAGCAACAATGGAAGCATTGCTCGAATTGCGCGATGCACACACTGTAGCTGAACACCGTGGTGTAACATTGGATAAAGTATTTAATGGATAAGGAGTTATGGCTAAGATTAAAATTACACAAGTAAGAAGTAAGATTGGTTCAGATAAAACGCAAAAAGCTACGTTGATTGCGTTGGGAATCAAGAAACTTAACCACTCAGTGGAACACGAAGTAACTCCACAAATTATGGGGATGGTCAACAAAGTGAAGCATCTCGTAATTGTTGAAGAAGTTTAAACTTATTAAGATCAAAAATATGGATTTAAGTAGTCTTAAACCTGCTGAAGGTTCAACAAAAAGCGTAAAGCGTGTTGGCCGCGGCCAAGGCTCAGGTCATGGAGGTACGTCCACAAGAGGACATAAAGGTGCCAAATCAAGATCTGGTTACAAAAGCCGTCGTGGTTTCGAAGGAGGTCAAATGCCTTTACAGCGTGTTGTTCCTAAATTTGGCTTTAAAAACATCAACCGTAAAGAATATAAAGCAATCAATTTAGATGTAATTCAGGAATTGGCTGAATCTTTAAAACTTACAGTTATTGATGTTAATACTTTAGTTGAAGCTGGACTAGCTTCCAAAGGGGATAAAGTGAAGATCTTGGGAGATGGAGTATTAAACCTTAAATTGGAAGTTAAAGCTAACGCTTTTTCGAAAAGAGCTAAAGAGACCATTGAGAAATTAGAAGGAACCACCGAAATACTCTAAACCTGATGAAAAAGTTTATAGAAACCCTAAAGAATATATATAAAATTGAAGACTTGAGATCTCGGTTGGGGATCACTTTGTTCTTAATTCTTATTTATCGTTTAGGATCGTATGTTTCTTTACCTGGAGTTGATCCGGCACAACTGGAACAACTCAAAAATCAAACGTCTGAGGGGTTGCTCGGATTGTTGGATATGTTCTCAGGAGGAGCTTTCTCTAAAGCATCAATTTTCGCTTTAGGGATCATGCCGTATATTTCGGCCTCTATTGTAGTCCAGCTGTTGGGTATTGCTGTACCTTATTTTCAGCGGTTACAAAAAGAAGGTGAATCAGGACGCCGTAAAATCAATCAACTTACACGTTATTTAACTGTAATTATATTGATTTTCCAAGGATCAGCTTACCTGGTTAATCTTCATAGTCAATTACCTGAAGCTGCTTTTGCTATCTCGGGAACCTTATTTACGATTCCGTCAATCATCATTTTAACTGCTGGTTCGATGTTCGTAATGTGGTTAGGAGAACGTATTACAGACAAAGGTATTGGTAATGGTATATCATTGATTATCATGGTAGGTATCGTTGCCCGTTTACCACATTCTGTAGTTGCTGAATTTATTTCACGCATCGAGCAGCAAGGTGGTGGTATGGTAATGTTCCTGCTCGAGTTCGTTGTTCTTATTGTTGTGTTTATGGGAGCTATTTTGCTAGTTCAGGGAACGCGCAAAATTCCGGTACAGTACGCAAAACGTATTGTTGGAAACAAACAGTATGGCGGTGTTCGTCAGTATATTCCATTAAAGGTTAATGCTGCAGGCGTTATGCCTATTATTTTCGCTCAGGCGATCATGTTTATTCCTATTAGTCTTGCAGGTTTTGCCAAATCTGACAGTATGAGCGGTTTTGCGGCTGCATTTGCAAATCATACCGGTCTGTGGTATAACCTTACTCAATTTTTGTTAGTAATTCTTTTCACATACTTCTATACAGCAATCACAGTTAATCCATTGCAGATGGCAGAGGATATGAAGAAAAACGGTGGTTTTATTCCAGGTGTTAAACCAGGCAAAAAAACTGTTGAATTCCTTGATACCATTATGTCCAGAATAACGCTTCCAGGGTCAATTTTCCTTGGATTCATTACTATTCTTCCTGCATTTGCGATGATGGCCGGTATTAATCAGCAATTTGCTTATTTCTATGGCGGTACTTCTTTACTGATTCTTGTTGGAGTTGTTCTGGATACCTTACAACAAATTGAAAGTCATCTTTTGATGCGTCACTACGATGGTTTGATGAAATCAGGCCGTATCAAAGGACGTTCAGGAGGAGCATTCTAATAGTTTCAGACATTTTCTGTCTTGGATTGGTGAAAGTTCTAAACTTGTTAAATTTAATTCATAAATAGCGAAGTAAGTCCGGTAATTCTTGTAGTTTTGCCGGATTTATTAGCGGAAAATTTTAATGTTTCCGTTAAGGTATTGTGAAATACCACATTATTAGATAATTAGATTATATTTATGGCAAAGCAGTCTTCAATAGAACAAGACGGAACAATCATTGAATCATTATCGAATGCAATGTTCAGGGTTGAATTGGAAAATGGGCATATTATTACTGCACATATTTCAGGAAAAATGAGAATGCATTACATTAAAATTTTGCCTGGAGATAAAGTGAAAGTAGAAATGTCGCCATACGACCTGACAAAAGGAAGAATTTCTTTTAGATATAAAAACTAAAGCACAAAATAATGAAAGTAAGAGCATCCATTAAAAAACGTAGCGCCGACTGCAAAATTGTACGCAGAAAGGGCCGTTTGTACGTGATTAACAAAAAGAATCCTAAGTACAAACAACGTCAGGGATAATTAATTAACTTTGTAAAAATTTATTTTATGGCTCGTATAAGTGGTGTTGACATCCCTAATAATAAAAGAGGTGAGATCGCTTTAACCTATATATATGGTATAGGCCGTAGTCTATCAAAAAGCCTTCTTGAAAAAGCAGGTGTCGACGGAAATATAAAAGTTCAGGAATGGACTGACGATCAATTGGCTGCTATTCGTGCAGCTATTAGCGGAAACATCAAAGTTGAAGGCGAATTGCGTTCTGAAACTCAGATGAATATTAAACGATTGATGGACATCGGTTGCTACCGTGGTATCCGTGATCGTATTGGTTTGCCTTTGCGCGGTCAGAGCACAAAAAACAATGCACGTACCCGTAAAGGAAAGAGAAAAACTGTTGCTAATAAGAAAAAAGCCACTAAATAATTGATATTTGAATTATGGCAAAAAAGACTGGTTCTACAAAGAAACGCGTTGTCGTTGTTGAAGCAATCGGACAGGCACACATACATTCTTCATTCAATAATATTATTGTGTCGTTGACCAATAATAATGGAGAAATTATTTCGTGGTCGTCGGCTGGTAAAAAAGGATTCAGAGGTTCGAAAAAGAACACTCCTTATGCTGCACAGGTTGCTTCAGAAGAATGTGCCAAGACTGCTTATGATCTTGGTTTAAGAAAAGTAAAAGTGTATGTAAAAGGTCCGGGTAATGGTCGTGAATCAGCTATTCGTGCAATCAGCAGCGTTGGCATCCAGGTGTCTGAGATTGTTGACGTTACTCCACTTCCACATAACGGATGTCGTCCTGCAAAAAGGAGACGTGTTTAATCTATTAAATTAAGACTGAAATGGCAAGATATAGAGGACCACAATCCAGAATCGCCCGAAAATTTGGTGAACCCGTTTTCGGACCAGATAAAGTTCTTGAAAAGAAAAATTATCCACCAGGATTTCATGGCTTAGCTAGCCGCAGACGTAAAAAATCTGAGTACGGTTTGCAGTTGAGAGAAAAACAAAAAGCCAAATACATGTATGGTGTATTGGAAAAACAATTCTCGAATTTATTCCAGAAAGCCTCAGCATCGAAAGGTGTTACTGGTGAAGTATTGTTGCAATTACTTGAAGCTCGTTTAGATAACGTAGTTTATCGTTTGGGTATAGCTCCAACCCGTGCTGCTGCACGCCAGTTGGTTTCGCACAAACATATCAACGTAAACGGCGAAGTTGTAAACATTCCTTCATATCACTTACGCCCAGGCGATGTAATTAGTGTTCGCGAGAAATCAAAATCATTGGAAGTTATTACCAATTCAGTGAATTCTCGTCGTTCAAGTAAATATGCTTGGTTGGAATGGGATAATGCTCAATTGGCAGGTAAATTTTTGAATCGTCCTGAAAGAGCTGAAATTCCTGAAAACATTAAAGAACAACTTATCGTAGAGTTGTATTCTAAATAATCATATACTCAGTATTATTATGGCAATATTAGCGTTCCAAAAACCCGACAAAGTTATAATGGTTGAAACCGATGAGAAGTACGGTAAATTTGAATTCCGTCCATTGGAACCAGGATATGGTATTACAATTGGTAATGCCTTACGTCGAATTCTGTTATCCTCTTTGGAAGGTTATGCAATCACAACTGTTAAAATCGACAAAGTTGATCATGAGTTTGCTACAATTAAAGGAGTAATGGAAGATGTAACTGAAATTATTCTTAACCTGAAGCAAATCCGATTCAAACGTGAAGTTGAAGATTTTGACAGCGAAAAGGTTTCAATCTCAATAACCGGACAGGAAGTATTTACTGCTGGTGACATCAACAAATTTATGACCGGCTTCCGTGTTTTAAATCCAGAGTTAATTATCTGCCGGATGGAACCTGAAGTTAAATTGCAGATGGATATTACCATCAACAAAGGTCGTGGATATGTTCCTAGCGCTGAAAATAAGCCTATCGATGCTGAGTTTGGAGTAATTCCGATCGATTCAATTTTCACACCTATCAAAAACGTGAAATATGCTATCGAAAATTACCGCGTTGAGCAGAAAACCGACTACGAAAAATTAGTTTTCGAAATCACTACCGACGGCTCAATTCATCCAAAAGATGCATTGAAAGAAGCTGCAAAAATCCTTATTTATCACTTCATGTTGTTCTCTGATGAAAAGATTACGATCGATTCTGACGAAAAATTCGCCAATGAAGAATTTGATGAAGAAGTATTGCACATGCGTCAGTTATTGAAAACTAAACTGGTAGATATGGATCTTTCAGTTCGTGCATTAAACTGTCTGAAAGCTGCTGATGTAGAAACATTAGGCGAGCTGGTGACATATAACCGCAACGACTTGCTCAAATTCCGTAATTTCGGTAAAAAATCACTCACAGAACTTGATGACTTGCTGGTGAGCTTGAACTTGACTTTCGGAATGGATATCAGTAAATATAAACTTGATAAGGAATAAGTAAAAATGAGACATAATAAAAAAATCAACCATTTAGGCAGAACTAGCTCTCATCGGAAAGCAATGTTGTCCAATATGGCTAATTCATTGATTTTTCACAAACGTATTTCTACAACTTTAGCCAAGGCTAAAGCTTTAAGAGTATTCGTTGAGCCTCTAATTACCAAAGCTAAAGACGATTCAACTCACTCACGTCGTGTTGTATTCGAAAACTTAAAAAGCAAAACTGCTGTAGCAATGCTGTTCAGAGAAGTTGCTGAAAAAGTTGGCGATCGTCCCGGAGGTTACACTCGCATCCTTAAAACAGGAAATCGTATTGGTGATAATGCTGAAATGTGTATCATTGAGTTAGTTGACTTCAACGAAAACATGTTGGCTGCAAAAGAAGGAAAAGCAAAAGCTGCAAAATCACGTCGTGGTGGTAGCAAGAAAAAAGCCGAAACTTCGAAAGCTCCTGCAGCTCCTAAAGCTGCTGAAGAGTCAGCTCCTGTTGCTGAAACTCAGGAATAAGGTAATTTTACCAATCCATAAAAAAAGGCTGATATTTTATCAGCCTTTTTTATTTCCTTTTATTTGAATTGCAATAATCAGAAGATTGGGATGTCCTCGTGATTTGGTTATTTTTATTTAATATTCCTGAAGTTTCAGTCCTACGTGATAATCGATTGAAGTAAGCAGTTCGTTCACATCAACCGGTTTGATCAGGTAATCATTTCCGCCATATTCGAAACAGCGAACGCGTTCGTGTTCATAGTCGTTTGTTGTAACAAAAATGATTGGAATATCCTTGTTTTTGAAGTTGTCAGTGTTCCTGATTGCCCGAGTGGCTTCTGCTCCATCCATTACTGGCATACAGAGATCCATCAGAACAACATCAAATGGCCTTGATTCCAAAATTTTAACCGCTTCCAGCCCATTGTCAGCAGTTTCAATTTCGTGGTATTTTTTCAACGAATAGTACAGAAACTTCTGATTAATCGGGTTGTCGTCAACTACTAATACTTTCACGCGTTTATTTTATCTCTGTTACAGTTGTAAAACTACTTAATTACGTCGGTAAAAAGCACTATTTTTGATAACTCAAAAGCCGAATTGGCTAGGTGAAATGTTCGATTTGATTTAAAACTAATAAATGATATACAATGAGTGACGATAAAAAAATTATTTTTTCGATGTATCGGGTAAGTAAAACTTATCCTCCACAAAAACAGGTTCTAAAAGATATATCGCTTTCATTTTTTCTTGGGGCAAAGATTGGCATCATCGGTTTGAATGGTTCCGGTAAATCTACATTGCTTAAAATTATTGCCGGATTAGAAGGATCTTATCAGGGAGAAGTTGTCTTTTCTCCAGGTTACACCGTTGGCTATTTGGAACAGGATCCGAAGCTTGATGAGACAAAAACCGTGAAAGAAATTGTTCAGGAAGGAGTTCAGGAAATAGTAGATGTACTGAAAGCTTACGAAGATATCAATCTGAAATTTGGTGATCCTGCGGTTTATGAAGATCCGGATGCCATGGATAAATTATATGCTGAACAGGCTGTACTCCAGGACAAAATTGACCAATTTGATGCCTGGAACCTCGATGCAAAACTCGAACGTGCCATGGATGCACTTCAATGTCCGCCTGACGATCAGCCTGTGCGTGAACTTTCAGGTGGAGAGCGCCGCCGGGTTGCTTTATGCCGTTTGTTGCTGAAAGAGCCGGATGTTCTTTTGTTGGATGAGCCTACCAACCACCTCGATGCTGAATCGATTCAATGGCTGGAAATGCACCTTCAACAATACAAAGGAACCGTAATCTGCATCACTCACGACCGCTACTTCCTCGACAATGTAGCCGGATGGATTTTGGAACTCGACCGTGGCGAAGGTATTCCATGGAAAGGCAACTACTCATCGTGGCTCGATCAGAAATCGAAACGGATGGAGCAGGAAGAAAAAGTGGCCTCGAAACGCCGCAAATCGCTCGAACGCGAGCTCGATTGGATTCGGATGGCACCCAAAGCCCGTCAGGCAAAATCGAAAGCCCGTTTGGGAGCATACGATCGCTTGTTGAATGAAGACGTAAAACAGAAAGAAGAAAAACTGGAAATCTTCATCCCGAATGGTCCGCGTTTAGGCGAGAAGGTTATAATAGCTAACGATGTTGCCAAAGGATACGGCGATCGGTTGTTATTCGAAAATCTGAATTTTGTATTGCCACCAAACGGAATTGTTGGGGTTATTGGGCCAAATGGTGCAGGAAAAACAACTTTGTTTAAACTGATCATGGAGCTTGAAAAAGCTGATGCCGGTACTTTTGAAGTTGGTGAAACCGTAAAAATATCGTATGTCGATCAAACTCATAAAGCAATTGATCCGGAGAAAACAGTTTACCAGGTAATTTCTGGCGGAGCCGATTTGATGAATGTGGGTGGTCGGCAGATAAATGCCCGAGCCTATGTTTCGCGTTTCAATTTTGGAGGTGCTGATCAGGAAAAGAAATGCGGCTATTTGTCGGGTGGAGAGCGAAACCGCTTGCATTTGGCTATGGCATTAAAAGAGGAGGGCAATGTGCTTTTACTCGATGAGCCAACCAATGATATCGACATCAATACGCTTCGGGCATTGGAAGAAGGTTTGGACAGCTTTGCCGGTTGTGCCGTGGTTATATCGCACGACCGCTGGTTCCTCGACCGAATTGCTACTCATATTCTGGCTTTTGAAGGTGATTCGAAAGTTGTATTCTTTGAAGGAGGATTCTCGGACTACGAAGAAAACCGCAAAAAACGAATGGGCGATGTTGGTCCGCAGCGTGTGAAGTATAAAAAATTGGTAAAAGACTAATATGTAAAAGTCCGGAGTAAAAATTACTTCGGACTTTTTGTTTCAGTATGGTGTTAAAGGGTACCTGTTTTATGCACCGGTACATAAAAATCGTTGGCGGTTAATCCACATTTTTGTGCAACCTGCTTGCAATACGCCAGGCGGCCAACGTTCTGGTTGCGCGAGTCCGATCCGAAAGTAAATTTCAAACCTTGTTCTTTTGCT
>JACCEE011290845.1_pt1 | contig 12542 bp, 10 predicted proteins | sample 7449931 | NCBI WGS metagenome assembly JACCEE01 (sample SAMN15323457, study PRJNA562643) | freshwater metagenome | isolation source: river surface water | place: USA:Blue River Watershed | collected 2017-08-19 | reverse complement strand
TAGTTTTGCAAAATTTGCACTAAGACCAATTGAGATAAAAAATATAAGCATAAAACTTGTTTGAAGTTCACTACTTGTTGTTATACTATATCCCCAAAAATTATATATTAAAGTAGAAATTGTAGCTGCTACAAGACCACCAGCAACAGGTTCTGGAATATTATACTTTCTTAAAAATTCAATTCTATTTACTAAAAATTTACCAATAAGTAAAACTATTACTGCTGCTATTAATGTATAGTAGGCATTAAATGTAAAATTCATAAACTTTCCTTTTCAAATATTTAATTCTTTTTTATTAAATTTATATATCTTTCTAAGATTATTTTTGCAGCAATTGAGTCAATTCTTCCATCTCTTACTTGTTTTACTTCACCTTTCATAAGCTCTTTTGCCTCTATTGAGCTAAGATTCTCTTCACAAAATTCATAAGGAATTTTAAGATCAAGTAAATTTGTAAAGTGTTTTATTCTATTTTGAGTATCTTCACTTGAGCTTGGAAGTCCAATTATTAGTTTTTCTATTTGCCACTCTTTTAAAAAATTATTTACTTCAAGAGCAGCTTGATTTCTATTTTTTCTAATAATTGCATTTTGTGGAGTTACAATATCATTCATAAGAGAAATAGCAACTCCAATTCTTTTTAATCCAATATCTATAGAAGCTAACTTCAAGCTAAAATCTCACTTGCAACTTCAAATTTATTATTTGCAGTCATTAGGTGAATTTTTGGGTGAATTCTATTTATTTCATCAAATAAATTTTTGCTTAACTGCATTCCTACTTTATACTCCTCTTCCTCGCTTATGTTATGAGCTTTTTCCAATTCATCTATCCAAAATTGAGGTACATGAATACCTGGAACTTGTGCAGATAAAAATAGGGCAGTTCTAAGTTTTGTAATAGGGAAAACTCCAAAAATTAATTGAGCTTTTCTTTTATCACCTTCTACATTCTCTTTTGCATTCTCAAAATTTTCTAAAAGTTTTTTTACATTTTCAATATCAAAAACAGGTTGAGTAATAACCCCAACAGCACCGTTTTGTATCTTTAGATGCATTTTTTTCTCTAATGAACCAAAATTTTTAGCATAGGCATTTACAACTGCAAATGGAAAAATTTGTTTAGGCTCAATTTTAAAAGGGCGACCTGCAAAATCCATTCCATAGTTGAAAGATTTAATCATTTTTAAAAGCATTAAAGAGTTTGCTTCAAAAACTCCTTTGCTATTTGGTTGATCACTCATATTTGCTGGATCTCCTGTAAGTGCTAAAATTGCTCTTATATCAAAATCATTTGCACCAAGCAAATCTGATTGTAAAGCTATTTTATTTCTATCTCTCATTGTCATTGTTGCAATTACTGGTTTTTTAAACTCTTGTTGAAGTTTTAGTGCTGCAAAAAGTGAGTTGTATTTAAGTTTCGCTAGTGGATTGTCTGTACAAGTAAAACCATCTACTTTTGAATCAATTTTAAATTTTTTGATTTTCTCAACAATATTATGCATTGATGGCTCATGCTGAGGTGTTGTTTCAAGTGTTAAATATTTATCTTCTTGAAGTTTAGAAATAAGTGTTTCAAACATTTTAAATATATTCCTTTTAAACTATTTTAGTTAATTTTGGTTAATATTATACCTTTTAATATTTAATATTTAGGATATTTATGAAATTAGCAGTTTTTGATTTTGACTCAACACTTATGGATGGGGAAACAATTGATATTTTAGCTTTTGAGTTTGGTTTGGGTGATGAAGTTAAAAAAATTACAGAAGAGGCTATGAGTGGAAGACTTGATTTTTTTGAATCTTTAATTCAAAGAGTTGCACTTTTAAAAGGAATGGAACACAAAAAAGTTGTGGAAATTTGTGCAAATTTACCTTTAATGAAAGGTTCTTATGAGATTGTAAAAGAGTTGAAAAAGATGGATTATAAAGTTGTTTGTTTCAGTGGTGGTTTTAGAGTTGGAACAAGCCCAGCAAGGGAAAAACTAGGACTTGATGCTGATTTTTCAAATATCTTACATGAAAAAGATGGAATTTTAACAGGACTTGTTGGTGGAGACATGATGTTTGGATACTCAAAAGGAGATATGATAAGAAGATTACAAAATCTTTTAAAAATCTCAAAAGAGAATACTTTGGTTTGTGGAGATGGAGCAAATGATTTATCTATGTTTGCAGAAGCAAATACAAGAGTTGCTTTTTGTGCAAAAGATGTACTTAAAAAAGAGGCAAATATTATAGTAGATACAAAAGATTTAACAAAAATTTTAGAACATATAAAGGCTTAAAAGATGAAAGAGTTTGAAGATATAAACTACTCAATTTGGTGTGATTTTATTGAAAGAGATTTCTTAGAGAATAGATTCCAAGAGATAATTAATGACGAAGTTATAAAAGGTGCAACATCAAATCCTGCTATTTTTGAAGCTTCAATTACAGGTTCTGTTGCTTATAAACAGCAACTTGATATGTTACAAGCAAATGATCAAAAAAAGATATATGAAGAGTTGGCATTTAAGGATATAAGAAGAGCAGCTGAACTTTTAGAACCACTTTATAAAATTGATACAAATAATGGATTTATATCTATTGAAGTTGACCCTCTTTTATGTGATGATGCAGCTGGAACTATAGAAGAAGGACTTAGAATTTACAAAAGTTTAAATGCTGATAATGTAATGATAAAAATTCCAGCAACTGATGCTGGATATATTGCTATGAGAGAGTTAAGTAGTAGAGGAATTCATATAAATGCAACTTTAATTTTTTCACCACAACAAGCTAGAAATTGTGCAATTGCACTTGATGATGGAATTAAAGCTTCAAACAAAGATACAAAAGGTGTTGTATCTGTTTTTGTTTCAAGATTTGATAGATTAATGGATACAACTTTAGGTGCAAAAGGTCTTGCTACATCTAAATTAGGTATTGTAAATGCTACAAAATGTTACTATGAAGTAAATAAATTAGAGAACTCAAATATAAGAACACTTTTTGCAAGTACTGGAGTAAAAGGGAATGAGTTAAGTCCTACATATTATATAGATAATTTGATATATCCAAATTCTGTAAATACAGCGCCTCTTGGAACTATTGAAGATTGGTTAAAAGATGGGAAAAAAGAGCAAAGTGTTATTATTAGTGAAGATGAGTGTGATAAATACTTTAAAAGTTTAGAGCAAAATGGGATTAAATTAAAAGATGTTTATGAAAAACTTTTAAGTGAAGGTCTTGATGCATTTAAAGTATCATTTAAAGAGTTATTATCAAAATTAAAACATTAATTTTGATTTAAGATATATTGGATAAAATTTTTCCAATAATAAATATAAAAAGGTAAAGATATGAAAACATGGAGTCCAAGTAGTTGGAGAGATTTTCCAATAAAACAGCAACCAACTTATAATGATTTAGTAACTTTAAAACAAGTAGAAAAAGAGTTAGCATCTTATCCACCTCTTATTTTTGCAGGAGAGGCTTTAAATCTTAAAAAACAACTTGCTAAAGTTGTAAATGGTGAAGCTTTTTTACTTCAAGGTGGAGATTGTGCTGAATCGTTTAATGTATTTAATGCGACAAATATAAAAGATTTATTTAAAGTAATGATGCAAATGGCAGTAGTTTTAACTTTTTCAGGAGGTTGTCCTGTTGTAAAAGTAGGAAGAGTTGCAGGTCAGTTTGCAAAACCAAGAAGCTCTGATTTTGAAGATATAGATGGATTAAGTCTTCCTTCATACAGAGGAGATATTATAAATGATATAGATTTTGATATTGGTTCAAGAGAGCCAAAAGCAAAAAAACTTCTAAAAGCATATAATCAAAGTGCAGCAACTATGAATCTTTTAAGAGCATTTGCAAGAGGTGGAATGGCTGATTTAAATCAAGTTCATCTATGGAATTTAGACTTTGTAAAAGATAATACTTTAGGTGCTAAATATGAAGAGATAGCAAATAAAATTAGTGAAAGTTTAGCATTTATGAAAGCATGTGGAATTACAAGTGAAAATACTCCACAGTTAAATCAAACAACTCTATTTACATCTCATGAAGCACTTTTACTAAATTATGAAGAGGCACTTACAAGAAGAGATTCAATCACAAAAGATTGGTTTAATTGTTCGGCTCATATGCTTTGGATTGGAGATAGAACTAGAGATTTAGATGGTGCTCATATTGAATATTTTAGAGGTATTAAAAATCCAATTGGTTGTAAAGTTGGTCCATCTATGAAAGAGGATGAGTTAATCAAACTAATTGATGTTTTAAATCCAGAAAATGAAGCTGGAAGATTAAATTTAATTGTAAGAATGGGTAACGAAAAAATTGCAGAATATTTCCCAAAACTTTTAGCACGTGTTGAGTCTGAAGGTAAAAAAGTTTTATGGTCAAGTGATCCAATGCATGGAAATACTATAAAAGCTGAAAATGGTTATAAAACTAGAGATTTTGAAGCAATTTTAGGAGAGGTAAAACAGTTTTTCCAAATTCATAAAGCCCAAGGTTCTTATGCTGGTGGAATTCACCTTGAAATGACTGGACAAAATGTAACAGAGTGTACAGGAAGTAAATCAGCAGCTATTACACAAAGTGATTTAGCTAGTAGATATCATACACAATGCGATCCAAGATTAAATGCTGATCAAGCTTTAGAACTATCATTTATGATAGCAAATACTTTAAAAGAAGCTAGAAAATAGGTAAAAAAGTAGATTTTATCTACTTTTTTACTTTAAAAAATCTTCTATATTTTTAGCAACTTTTTCGATTAATCTTTTTCTAGCTTCAATACTAGCCCAAGCAATATGAGGAGTTAAAAGAAGTCTTTGCTTATTTTTTACACTTAAAAGTGGATTGTTTTGTTCAATTGGCTCTTTTGTAACAACATCAAGTCCGCAATAAATATCTTTTTCATCTAAAATCTTTGCTAATTCTGTTTCGTTTATAATTCCACCACGACCAAGATTAAGTAAAATAGCACCATCTTTTAAAAGATTTAGCTCTTTGTATCCTAATAAATCTTTTGTTTTTTCATTTAAAGGTGCATGAACAGATATAATATCGCAAGTTTTTAATAACTCTTCTAAGCTAACACTTTGGTATTCGCTATTTTGATTATTCCCACTTGTAGAGTAGTAAACAACTTCACAAGAAAATGCTTTAGCTTTTTTTGCAAAATCTCTTCCTATTTCTCCAAGACCAATAATTCCAACTTTTTTTCCATCAAGTTCAAAAAAAGGCATATCTATATGAGTAAAAATATCACTTTTTTGCCAATTACCGTTATCTACATATTTTTTATAATAGTCTAGTTTTTGAACAAAGTAAAAAATCATTGAAAACCCTAACTGCACAACACTTGAAGTTGAATAACCTGCCACATTTTTTACATCAATATTTGCCTCTTTTGCATAAATTAAATCTACATTATTTGTACCTGTTGCAGTTATACAAATTAGTTTAACTTTTGACTCTTCTAGCTCATCTTTTCCTACATAAACCTTATTTGTTAAAATAATATCTGCATCTTTTATTCTCTCTTTTGTTTCATCTGGTTTTGTTATATCAAAAGAGATTACACTACCAAATTTTTCAAAAACTGATACATCTATATCATAACCCAATGTTTTTCTATCTAAAATTACTATTTTCATTCTTTATCCTTTAGTTTGTATATTCCTAATAAATTAAAAGGAATTTTTCATATTAATCTCGTCTATGAGCAATTCGTGGAGGAGTTACCTCTTTTTGTAAATCAATACTAAGATTATTGTAAAAAAGTTCTCCATAGTTTGTTTCACGATTTATTGTTTCATAAGCTTGAGTTATTGTGTTATTGTATTTTACAGCATCTTGAAGTATCTTTAAAATCTTTACAGAATCCAAAAAATTTACATGAGATGGTGCTTCTATTGATGAACTATAATATTTGTGCATTCTTTCAACTAAGCTTTTATTTCTTATCTCTATAAAAACAGATTCAATTGGGGATTTAAAAAATAGTATTTTATTTTTTACATTTATAGATATATATGTTGTCTCCATTCCATATATTTTTCTTGAGAATGAGTCAAATAAAAATAGTTTTTTATTGTAGTTATTGTTAAAAAGTTCGTGCATAAGTTCTAATACTTTTATTTTTTCTTCTCTTGTAAAAAAGTTTCCAATACTTGCGAAACAAAAGCTAAGGACTGATTTTATAGAGTACCACTCAGTTGTATCATAGTCATATCTTAGCATTTGGTTAATTCTTTCTTGCTTTAACTCTTCTATTTCAGAACTATTTGTTGTTTTGTACACTTTTCGTACAGCACTATCTCTATACATTGGTCCTGGAAACTGTGCTTGAATTACAAATCTTCTATTTTTTTCATGCTCAATAATATATTGAAGTCTTCCTTTATAATCTTCATCAATAATTCTAACCTCTTTTTGAGGTATAGATGTAATAGATTTTAAAAATTCATCACCACTACAAGCATCTTCCCAAATATACTCAGGATATCTAAACTCTTTGCAGATTTTAGTTTTTATATCGTTACTTATTTCTACATTACTAACTCTATCAATCCACGATGTTATAGTTCTTCTATCCTTATCAATTAAGCTAGCAAATTTTGAAATACTTAAGTTTGAACGATTAAATATCTCTATAAATTTTTCTATTGAATTTTTAAAATCCATAAGCTTCCTTTAATAAAATTTTCGTATATTGTACAAAAATAATACATAAAAACAAATTATGAACAAATTATAAAAAATGTATAAAAATTGTAAATTCTTAAAACAAAATAGTACATACAAAAAAAAACAAAATTGATATAATTTTCTTACAATATTTTTAAAGGATATACAAATGACAAGTGCAGGAAAAAAATTTAGAGAAGCCCTAAAAGCTTCAAGTCCACTACAAATTGTTGGAACAATTAATGCATACCAAGCATTACAAGCAACAAAAGTAGGTCACAAAGCTATTTACTTAAGTGGTGGAGGAATTGCAAATGCTTCTTATGGTTTACCAGATTTAGGTATGACAATGATTGAAGATGTTTGTATTGATATTAGAAGAGTTACTTCTATTTGTGATACTCCATTAATCGTTGATGCTGATACAGGTTGGGGACATGCATTTAATGTTGCTAGAACTGTTAAAGAGTTTATTAGAAGTGGTGCTGCTGGAATGCACATTGAAGATCAAGTTGCTGCAAAAAGATGTGGACACAGACCAAATAAAGAGTTAGTATCTACTGAAGAGATGTGTGATAGAATCAGAGCTGCTGTTGATGCTAAAAAAGAGTTAGATCCTGATTTCTACATTATTGCAAGAACTGACGCACATGCATCTGAAGGTCAAGCTGCTGCAATTGCTAGAGCTAAAGCTTATGTTGAAGCTGGAGCTGATGCTATTTTTGCTGAAGCTGTTCACACTTTAAAAGAGTATAAAGAGTTTACAGATGCTATGAGTGTACCAGTTTTAGCAAATATTACTGAGTTTGGAGCAACTCCTTTATTTACAACTGAAGAGTTAGCAAGTGTTGGAATTGCAATGGTTCTTTACCCACTTTCAGCATTTAGAGCAATGAACAAAGCTGCATTAAATGTTTATCAAGAGTTAAAAGATAAAGGAACTCAAGAAGGTGTTATTAGTACAATGCAAACAAGAATGGAGTTATACGATATGTTAAACTACCACGCTTATGAGCAAAAAATGGATGAACTATTTTCTAAAGGTAAAGCTAAGTAATTAGCTTTGAACATTTTATTTAAAATTAAATCAAACTAAGGAGAAAATATGAGTACTATGAGTACAGAGTTTAAACCAAAAAAATCTGTTGCACTTTCAGGTGTAGCAGCTGGAAGTACAGCATTATGTACAGTTGGAAATACAGGAAATGATTTATATTATAGAGGATATGATATTTTAGAGTTTGCTGAAAAAGCTGAATTTGAAGAGATTGCATATTTAATCGTTCATGGTGAATTACCAAATAAAGAGCAGTTAAAAGCATATAAAGCAAAACTTAGATCTTTTAGAGATATTCCAGAAGGTGTAAAAATTGCATTAGAGCAATTACCAAAAACTTGTCATCCAATGGATGTTATGAGAACAGGTTGTTCAGTTCTTGGAGCATTAAATCAAGAAGATGAGTCTCATCCAAAAGCTGAAGCTCAAGATATTATTAATAAATTAATGGCATCTTTTGGTTCTATGCTTTTATACTGGTATCATTTTGCATACAATGGAAAAAGAATTAATGTTGTAACTGATGATGATACAATTGGTGGGCATTTCTTACACTTATTACATGGTGAAAAACCAAGAGAATCTTGGGTTAAAGCTATGCATGTATCTTTAATTTTATATGCTGAGCATGAATTTAATGCTTCAACATTTACTTCAAGAGTAATTGCTGGAACAAATTCAGATATGTATTCTTGTATTACTGGTTCTATTGGTGCTTTAAGAGGTCCAAAACATGGTGGAGCTAATGAAGTTGCATTTAGAATTCAAGAAAGATACTCTTCAGCAGATGAAGCAGAAAAAGATATTAAAGAAAGAATTGCTAAAAAAGAGATTATCATTGGATTTGGACACCCTGTTTATGCTACAAGAGATCCAAGAAATGTTGTTATCAAAAAAGTTGCAAAAGAGCTATCTGAAGAGAATAAAAATATGTTAATGTATGATGTAGCTGCGAGACTTGAAGAAGTTATGTGGGATCAAAAGAAAATGTTCCCAAATCTTGACTGGTTCTCTGCTGTTTCATATAACCAAATGGGAATTCCAACAGATATGTTTACTCCAATCTTTATTATCGCAAGAGTTACAGGATGGGGTGCGCACGTAATTGAACAAAGAGAAGATGGAAAAATTATTAGACCATCAGCTAACTATACAGGACCAGAGCCAAGAGCTTATGTTCCACTAGAAGATAGAAAATAATCTTTAAAATTTAGGCTAAATTTAGCCTAAATTTTTTTTTACAATAAACTTTAAAAAATAGAAAACGGAAAATAAAATGACAAACGAAAAATATCTTAAACAATTAGATGGTTTAGATACTAAATATTATGATGTAAAAAGTGCAGTTGAAGATATCACTCCTGGTTCTTTTGCAAAACTTAACTACACATCAAGAGTATTAGCAGAAAACTTACTTAGAAAATGTCCAAGTGAAGATTTAAAAGATTCACTTATTCAATTAATAGAAAAAAGAACAGACAAAGATTTCCCTTGGTATCCTTCAAGAGTTATCTGTCATGATATCTTAGGGCTTACAGCTTTCGTTGATTTAGCAGGGCTAAGAGAAGCAGTTGCAAGTAAAGGTGTAGATCCACAAAAAATTAATCCAGTTGTTCCAACTCAATTAATCGTTGACCACTCATTAGCAGTTGAGTGTGGTGGATTTGATCCAGATGCTTTCCAAAAAAATAGAGATATTGAAGATAGAAGAAATGCAGATAGATTTGATTTCATTAACTGGACTAAAAAAGCATTTGATAATGTAGATGTTATTCCTCCAGGAAATGGTATTATGCACCAAATTAACCTTGAGAAAATGTCTCCAGTTATTCACAATATTGATGGTATTGCATCTCCTGATACACTTGTTGGAACTGATTCACACACACCTCATGTTGATGCTCTTGGAGTTATTGCTGTTGGAGTTGGTGGACTTGAAGCTGAAAATGTAATGCTTGGAAATCCATCTTATATGAGGGTTCCAGAAATCATTGGAGTTGAAATTACTGGTACTAGAGGTGCTGGAATAACTGCTACTGATATAGCTTTATCTTTAACTTCTTTTTTAAGAGATAACAATGTTATTTCAGCTTATTTAGAGTTTTATGGAAGCGGAATTAAATATCTTGATTTAGGTGATAGAGCAACTATTTCAAATATGACTCCTGAGTATGGTGCAAGTGCTGCTATGTTTGCTATTGATGATAGAACTATTGATTATTTAAGAATCACTGGAAGATCTCCTGAGCAAGTAAAATTAGTTGAAACTTATGCAAAAGCAAATGGTCTATGGGCAGATACTTTAAGTGAAGCAACATATGCAAGAACAATTAAATTTGATTTAACAACTGTTACAAGAACACTAGCAGGTCCATCTCAACCACATAAACTTCTTCCTGTATCAGCTCTTGATGATAGAGGAATTGCTAAAAAAATCGAAATTTCAAATGATGTTATGCCAGATGGTGCGGTTTTAATTGCTGCTATTACATCATGTACAAACACATCAAATCCAAGAAACGTTGTTGCAGCTGGATTATTAGCTAAAAAAGCAAATGAGCTTGGACTTACAAGAAAAAGATGGGTAAAATCTTCACTTGCTCCTGGTTCAAAAGTTTCTGAAATATATTTAAAAGATTCAGGTCTTTTAGGTGAATTAGAGAAATTAGGATTTGGAATTGTAGGTTTTGCTTGTACAACATGTAATGGAATGAGTGGTGCACTTGATCCAAAAATTGAAGCTGAAGCAACAGCTAGTGGTGTTTACACAACTGCTGTTTTATCAGGAAATAGAAACTTTGATGGAAGAATTCACCCATTTATTAAAGAGGCATTCTTAGCTTCTCCACCACTTGTAGTTGCATATGCACTTGCTGGAAGTATTAGAGTTAATATCGAAACAGGTGTTATTGGAATTGATAAAAATGGAAATGAAGTAAGACTTAAAGATCTTTGGCCAAGTGATGAAGAGATTGATGCAATTGTTTACAAATCTGTAAAACCAGAGATGTTTGCAAAAATATATGACCCAATGTTTGCAAAATCAGACAAAGGTGCAAAAGCTGAGCCATTTTATAAATGGGATGCAAAATCAACATATATTCAAAAACCACCATATTGGGAAGATGCATTTATGAGTATGCCAGCTCTTAAAAACTTAAGACCACTTGGAGTATTCCCAAATGATATTACAACAGACCACTTATCACCTTCAAATGCTATTCAAGCAAATAGTGCATCTGGTGAGTATTGTTTAAAAATGGGATTACCACTTGAGGATTTAAACTCTTATGCAACACATAGAGGTGACCATAACACAGCACTTAGAGCAACTTTAGCAAATCCAAAACTATATAATGAGATGGTTAAAGATGAGAATGGTAAAGTAAAACAAGGAAGCCTAACAAAAATTATGCCAGAAGGCAAAGAGTCAAGAATGTGGGAAGCAATAGAGACTTATATGGAAAGAAAACAACCATTAATTATCGTTGCTGGAACAAACTATGGTCAAGGAAGTTCAAGAGACTGGGCAGCTAAAGGTGTAAGACTTGCAGGTGTTGAAGTTGTAATTGCTGAATCAATTGAAAGAATTCATAGAACTAACCTTGTTGGAATGGGTGTTTTACCACTACAATTTAAAAAAGGTGATACAAGACACACTTACAACATAGATGGAACAGAGACATTTGATATATTAGGAAACATTGAACCAAGAGGTGATTTAACAGTTTCTATGACTAGAGCAAATGGTGAAAAAGTAGAGTTCAAAGTAACTTGTAGATTAGATACTTCTGCAGAAGTTGAAGTTTACAAAGCTGGTGGAATTTTACAAAAATTCGCAAAAGATGTTATTGCTGAAAACAAATAACTATTAAGCTTTTACTTTTCTTTTTACAAAGAAAAGTAACAAAAGAAAATCGGGACACCCGTTGCCTTTTTAGGGATTTTTTCAATAAATTTCTAAAAATGAAAAACTTGCAAACTAAAGTTTGCTTCAAACAGTTTCATTTTTTTAACGAAATTTATCTCGAAAATCTTTTTCCTAAAAAGACAAAGTGTCCCATTTCTTACAAAACAACTTTCCTATATAAATTTTTATAAAGCAGTTTTTGAACTATTTTATAAAATTTTAAAAGGAGAATAAATATGGCATACATACCACAAATAAGAGTAAAAGCAACATATATGAGAGGTGGAACTTCAAAAGGTACATTTTTTAATATAGCAGACTTACCAAAAGAAGCACAAGAAGACAGAGTAAAAAGAGATAAACTTCTTCAAAGAATAGTTGGAAGTCCTGATATTTATAAACAACAAATGGATGGTATGGGAGGAGCAACTTCTTCTACTTCTAAAGCTATTTTAGTTGGAAAATCAACTGTTCCAAACCACGATGTTGATTACTATTTTGGACAAGTTGCAATTGACAAAGATTTTATGGATTGGAGTGGAAATTGTGGAAATTTAAGTTCAGCAGTTGGACCTTTTGCTATTCATGAAGGACTTGTTGATAATGTTCCACAAAATGGTGTTTGTTGTGTAAGAATTTGGCAAGCAAATATCAAAAAAACAATTCTTTGTTATGTAACAATGGTTGATGGACAAGTAAAAGAGATGGGAGATTACTATATTGATGGTGTTGCTTTCCCTGCCCAAGAGATTTTATTAGAATTTGCAGAACCAGTTGACCCAAGTGAAGAATTATTTCCTACTGGAAATTTAGTAGATGATTTAGAAGTTCCTGGAATTGGAACATTTAAAGCAACTATGATAACAGCAGGAATTCCTACAATATTT
>JACCEE011670518.1_pt1 | contig 12547 bp, 12 predicted proteins | sample 7449931 | NCBI WGS metagenome assembly JACCEE01 (sample SAMN15323457, study PRJNA562643) | freshwater metagenome | isolation source: river surface water | place: USA:Blue River Watershed | collected 2017-08-19 | reverse complement strand
CCAAGTTCCAGCAAGGAACGACCCAATCGCTCACCCACTGCCTTGCCTACGGCCTTGCCCATTCGGGTGGAACCAGTGGCAGACACCAGCGGAATTCGGGAATCATGAGAAAGCAAAGCACCTATCGTGGCATCTCCAACAATCAAGTTGGAAATCCCCTCCGGCAAGCCGTGCTGGGTAAATATTTTTGCCACAATGTGCTGGCAGGCGATTGCGGAAAGTGGCGCTTTTTCCGAAGGCTTCCACAGGCACACATCTCCACAGACCCAAGCCAAGGCGGTATTCCAAGACCAAACGGCTACCGGGAAGTTGAAGGCCGAAATAATGCCCACCACCCCAAGTGCATGCCACTGCTCGTACATGCGGTGACCGGGACGCTCAGAGTGCATGGTCAAGCCATACAGCTGCCGCGATAGGCCTACCGCAAAATCACAAATGTCAATCATCTCCTGTACCTCACCCAAACCCTCCTGGTAGGATTTGCCCATCTCGTAGGACACCAGCTTGCCCAAGTCGGCTTTTACCTCGCGCAAGGCATTGCCAATCTCCCGGACGATATCGCCTCGCTTGGGAGCAGGCACATTCCTCCAGGTTTCAAAGGCCACCAAAGCCTGTGCAACCACCGCCTCGTAGGTCTCCTCGGTTGCCAACTGCACGGAAGCAATTTTTTTGCCATCGGCAGGAGAAAAAGATGCCAGGGAAGAAGCTCCGGAATCGAGCCAGGTCGTACCGGTGGAAGAACCCAAGTTGGATTCCTGAATGCCAAGATTTTTTAAAGACTGTTGGATACCAAAAAGATCGTTCATGGGAAAAGTGTCTAGTGAAAGCCCAAAGTTAAAATTTTGTGCGCCACTCTCCCGTTACTTTCCAAAAATTCTAGCTGGATTATATGTTGAAAAAGTGGAAGCAAACTTTTCAGAAGGACGTAGTTTGTAAACCAGGACGAACCGATAGTTGCCTGTCTGCACTTCTTGTGTCCAATCCTCCAAAGGCTGCAGGGCCAAGGTCTTGTACACGTAGTTCACATTTACCCCAAATCGAGGGCCATTGTAGCCTAGGTAGGCACGGGCATGGGTTCCCAAGCTCAGGTTCCAATTTTCTCCAGCAATTCCCGAATTCCAAGTGGATCCAATGGCCAGATTTCCAGTAAAACTCCCGGTCGCAAAAAATCCCTTTCCAAGCACCAAGGTACCGATTAGCCCTGCATTGGGTCCCAGTTGTAGAAAATCGGCACTTTGGTAATTCTGTTTGGGCGAAAGTTGGGCAGGAAGGATCAAGGAATCCCCAGCCACCTGTACTCGGTACATCTCAAAACCAACAACTGGAGAAAGGGCTGACTTTTTTTGAATCGCTGACTGGTGAACCGCAGCTGGCAAGGAGATTTTATCCCCCTTAAAAATATAATTGGCATGAATCCCCACTTTGAGTACATCCAAGTCTGGACGTAGGTAGGGTTGCCCCTCAGCGGTTCCATCGGAAATGCGGTACCCCTTGTAAAACTGTCCAAAAAAATCAATGATCCAGTTTTTCGGGTAAAAATGCCCCTGAAGATCCAGAAACCGAGGAAAATCGGATTCCCTACTTCGATTCAAAAACCCTGGCGGAAAGGCCAGATTGAGCGTAAATTTTTGATAGGTAAACCCAATGCCCATATTCAATCCACTATTGGGTTGGTAGCGAAGGTCTTCACTTGGGAAGTAGAGTGCCGTGTATTTCTGAGAGAAGTAGGTCCGGAGCACCAGCAGTTCAGGTTCCTCCGCTACATAGCTGCTGTCCCATTTGCTTTGGGCCGGGAGTATCCCTGCTTGAAGGAACAAAAGGAGAACGAAGAAGACCAGGCTTCTACCCATGCTTGGCGATTGATTTACAGCTCCAAAGGTAACCAAAATGCGGGAGCTCGGAAGAACCCACAAATTTCACAAAAAATGGTAATTTTGGACCGAGGTTTTTGTACCTCCACCCAAATGCATTATGGCTACGAACTCCTCCCCACTCCAGTCTTTGAAAAGAAACCTTCAGCAGCGCTGGAAAATGATTCGATTCAACCTAAGTGCCTCCAACAATCCCCTGTTCATCGGATTCTACCGGAATTTTTACAATCCAAAAAAGGGAAGCCTCTCTGACTTTTTGAGTCAGTACTCCAAATCAAAGCCAGGGAATTTCACGGTAGTGCAAATCGGTGCCAATGATGGCATCACCCACGATCCAATCCACAAGTTTATCAAACGGGACGATTGGAAAGGAGTACTTTTGGAACCACAGCCGGATGTATTTAATGAATTCCTGACCAAGATCTACGCCAAAAACAAGGGCATCCATCCACTCTGCGCCGCCATAGGAGAAAAAGACGGCACGCAGCCCATCTACAAAATCGGGTTTTCGTCCATGCGTTGGGCAACTGGTCTCGCTTCCTTTTCTAAGGAGAAAATTGAAAAGGCCTTTGAAGACGGCATTGTAGCCTCCAACTGCAAACGCTTTGGCATCGAGATCCCCGCCGACAAAAGCGAGTGGATCAGCCACGAAGAGGTGCAGGTAATCGCGCCAGCCACGCTCATTCAAACCTATGGCTTGCAGCACATTGACTTGCTTCAAATCGATGCGGAAGGATACGACTTGGAGGTCATTCGGATTTTTGACATCCCCAAGACCCGACCGCAGGCCATCATCTTTGAAAATGTAGGTTTGAACGCAGCAGATTATGCTTCTTGCCTGCAACTTTTGGAAGAACAGAATTACCAATTGAAAAAATTTGGACCCAACACCCTGGCCCTACAAAAGCCACTGGGTGCATTTGCTTCCTTTTTTAACGCATGACCCCAGGATTGATTTCTGTAATTGTTCCTTGCTACAACCAGGGAATTTACCTGAAGGAAACCATCCAATCTGCGCTAGCCTCCACCTACCGCCCGCTCGAAATCATCATCATCAACGACGGCTCCACCGATCATTCCCTGGAGCTGGCCAAGGAATTGGAAGCCCAGCATGCAGAAGTTCGGGTACTAGACCAAGCCAATGCCGGAGTCACCAAAGCCCGCAATGTGGGCATTGCTGCTGCCCAAGGTGAATACATTTTGCCACTGGACGGAGACGATCTGATTGCACCGGATTACATTGAAAAGGGCATTGCTGTACTTTCTAGGCGTCCCGAAGTCAAAGTCGTTTACTGCCAAGCGGAAAAATTCTCCGCGACAGCTCGCAAGCCTTGGAAACTGAAACCCTTTAGCCTGCAGCAACTGGCCAAGGACAACATGATTTTTGTATCTGCCCTTTTTCGCAAAGTGGATGCGCTGGCGGTAGGAGGATTTTCCGAAGACATGCAGTTGGGCCGAGAGGACTGGGAGTTTTGGATCAAGCTCCTCAAAAATCGAGGCGAAGTGGTTCAGCTTCCAGAGGTAGGTTTCTTTTACCGACTTACGCCAACGAGCAAACGGAAAAAAACCGGGGGCACAGCCTTAAAAAAGGCCCGCATCGCCTACCTCAATGCCAAGCATGCAGATTTTTTTGAGCGGGAACTGAATGGCCCCCTACGGATTCAGCGCAGCTGGTCCAAGCCCTACAACACGCTCCTGAAACTATTCGGAAAACTGTAACCCCATCTTAGGCTAAATTGTACTGTCGACCGTGGACCGTCGTCTGTTGACTTAAATCTTATCCAAGCCCTTCCAGAACTTTAAAAAATAGTACTTCAGCGGATTGCTGTACTTCAATTGCTTCCAAGGGCGACTTGCATGGGGGCGATGCCAAACGGGCGCGTGCATGAGCACGGTATTTTTGAAGCCCAGTTCCAGCGCTTTTTTAGAAATAAAGGTATCGTACCAGTCCTTTGCCTCATCTAAGCCTTTGAAATCATAGGCTTTCAAAAAGTTGGGGGAAAATAAGGTGCAGCAAAAACTCAGGCTGCGCTGGGTAGCGATGACCGCCTCTTTGACTCCTTTGAATTTGAGGTAAGGAAAATTAACCACCCCTTGTTCATCCACAGTCACCGATCCAATCAAGCCCGCTTTAGGATCAGCATCCAACTGCTTCAAAAGGGTTTCAATGGTAGTCGGGGTCACTACCACATCCGATTCCACCACCAAAAGAGGAATCCCGGCCTCCAGTGCTTGCTGCTGGGCAATCTGAAGCACCAACTTGTAGTTCGGTGAGGGATGATCTGTCAGGTCCTCGATATGGATTAGGGAATATCCGATCTCCTCCCGGTGCTTTTCCAAGCTGGCCTTGGTTTCCTCCGTACTGAAATCATTGAAAATGACATGCTGCACCTTAACTGAGGAAGCGGCAATCGCTCGCGCAGTATCCAAGGTGGTCTCGATGGCATTTTTTACGGGGGTGATGACAAGTACCTGAGCCATGGGCTAGCGTGTTGGAAATATGGGGTAAATAAAAATGCCTGCTCGGTTGGGTTAAACCCAGCTAAGCAGGCAATGTAAGAAAGCTTAAGCCAGCTCTCCCAAGGCTTTTTTCATGCGCTTCATCGCCTCAATCAAATCGGCTTCAGAAGCTGCATAGGAAATTCGCACACAGTTGTCCGCTCCAAAAGCAGATCCGGTCACTAGGGACACATTGGCGATGGCGAGCAAGTACATGCAGAGGTCATCCGCATTGCTCACCTGATGTCCATGTGCTGACTTGCCAAAGAAGGCAGTGACATCTGGGAAGAAATAGAAAGCTCCCTCAGGGACATGGGTTTTGATACCCGGAATATCTCTGAGCAAGCCCAACATCAAATCACGACGCTTCAAGTACTGAACAGCCATTTCTTGGGAAGGTCCTTGATCCCCTGCTATGCCAGCCAAAGCAGCTCGCTGTGCGATACCGGTATTGCCGGAGGTGAATTGACCCTGCATTTTTTCTACTGCCTTAGACACTTCCAAAGGAGCGCAGATGTAGCCCACTCTCCAGCCCGTCATGGCATAGCCTTTGGAAAATCCATTGACCGTGATGGTTCGCTCAAACATGCCTGGAAGGGAGGCAATGCTGAAATTTTTTCCCGTAAAATTGATTAGCTCATAAATCTCATCTGCAATGACTACCACACCCTCGTGCTTCTTCACCACGTTGGCGATGGCTTCCAATTCCTGTTGGGAGAATACAGATCCGGTTGGGTTGCAAGGGGAAGAGTAGATGACCGCTTTGGTCTTGGAAGTCATGGCAGCTTCCAGCTGAGCTGCGGAAGCCTTGAAATTATTTTCTAGGGTTCCCTCAATGAGTACGGGTACGCCTCCACACAACTTGATGATCTCGGCATAGCTCACCCAATAGGGTGAAAAAATAATGACTTCATCGCCCTCGTTGAGGATACACATGAAGGTATTTGCGATGGAATGCTTGGCGCCCACAGACACGACGATGTGCTCTGCTTTGGCTTCTTGAATGTTGTTTTCCTCCCGAAGTTTTTTGGCAATGGCTTCCCGCAAATCCTGGTATCCAGAAACGGGAGGGTAAGCAAAGTATTTTCCTTCATCAATCGCATCTTTGGCAGCCTGCTGGATGTGCTTCGGCGTTTTGAAGTCCGGTTCACCCAAGCTTAAGCTAATGATGTCAATCCCCTGGGCTTTAAGTTCTCTGGCTTTTTTTGCCATGGCCAGGGTGGCCGACTCTTCCATTTGAAGTACGCGATCTGATAAAATAGAATTCATGAGAGTTGTGGTTTGGTAGCAAGAGTTCAAAAGTAGGCAGAAGATTATAATTAATAAACAATCGAAAAGATTTGATCACGAAATGTTACTTTTGGAGGTACTAGGCAAGCCCTTTCGCCGTTAGTATTCAGCAATGAAGCAGTTTCTATTCCTCCTATTTTTCCTCCTACTCGGCTCCCAAAGGATACAGGGCCAAGACCTCGGTGTGGACCAAAAAGCGAAGGAAGATTCTACCGGCTTGGTCAGTTCCTCCCTGCTTCCAACCGTAGCACCCTTGCTGCTTTTTGACGATCAAAAAGTAAAGGAAGAGAAGAAGGCAAAGAAAAAAAATGCACGTAAAAGCACCTACTTCGGGATAAAAACACGGAAAGGAAGCACGCGAAGAAGCCTTCGGGGCCAGGAATACACCGAACTGTTTCACTACACGGATGCCTCTTGGCAGAGCAACCCCTACCTTCGCGACCGGTATTGGTACGATCCAAAAGATCGAACTATCCGAACCCAAGGATTCGTAGAAGGCCAAGGCTACCTCCTCCATGGTCCCTACCAACGCTTGGTCAACCAAGTGGTAGTCGAACAGGGAATGTTTTATTACGGCACCAAACACCAGACCTGGCTGACCTTTGATGGAGACAATGTCCTGCAAGACAAGGCTCATTATGAAGAAGGCTGGCCCAAGGAATCGCGGATTACTTACTTCAATACCAGCACCAAAGCGATCGAAAAGCTAATCCCCGTGCAGTATGGACTTGAGGAAGGTAACTTTTTCCACTTCTACGAAAATCAGCAAGTAGCCGTCACGGGTGAATACCGCTATGGCCAAAAAGTGGGACTCTGGACGGAGTATTGGAACACCAACAATACGCAGGCCATTCGCAAGCGGGAAATCCAATACCAAGAAAAACCGTACACCAAAAACTTCCGCTCTTTCATCCGAGCAGAATGGGACAAGGAAGGCAAGCTGATCTACCGAAAAGAGTAGTTAACTAGGTTCAGTAGAAGGCATCTTCAAACTGCCGAAAGTGTAAAGTTCCCTGAGAATCCTGATAGACCCCCACAATATCAAAGCGGATGTCCTGATGCCAATCTTTCTTGTAGATGTATTGGTCCGCAGCCTTGACGATGAGTTTCTTTTTGGTGCCATGCACAAACTCTTCTGCATAGCCGAAGCCTACCCCCGATCGGAATTTTACTTCAATAAATATTAATAAACCCTGATGGGTCATGATTAAGTCAATTTCCGCATGCTGGTAGCGGTAGTTTGTTTCCAAGAGGGTGTAGCCCCTACTTACAAGCCAGTTTGCGGCTTCCTGTTCGGCGAGTCTTCCTGAATCATTGTGTGATGCCATGGGAAATATTGGTTAATTTTGAAAAGTGATTGAGCCTACCCAAAAGGGTCTAAAAAATGCTTTCGCACGGACGATGAATCAAAGTACAAAAAAAACGGTAGAATTTAGAGATCTCGGTAGCATGGATTACCAAGAGGCTTGGACCTACCAAGAAAAATTGTTTGCAGACATCGTCGCCCAAAAAATTCAAAATCGGAACCTCCCCGAAGATCAACAGACAATCACGCCCAACTACCTTTTGTTTGTCGAGCACCCCCATGTGTACACGCTGGGCAAAAGTGGAAAGCCCGAGCACCTCTTACTGGACGAAGCTGGCCTAGTCAGTCATCAAGCCACCTACTACAAAATCAACCGTGGGGGAGACATCACCTACCATGGTCCCGGGCAGCTGGTGGGCTATCCGATCTTGGATTTGGATCACTTCTTTACCGACATCCACCGCTACTTGCGGTACTTGGAAGAAGCCATCATCTTGACTCTCGCGGAATACGGTGTGCCGGCAGGGAGAATTGAAGGGCTTACAGGCGTATGGCTCGACTACGACACACTCAAGAATCCACGAAAAATCTGTGCCTTGGGCGTAAAGTCCAGCCGCTGGGTGACCATGCATGGCTTTGCCTTCAACGTAAATGTGGACCTCTCCTACTTTGGACACATCGTCCCCTGTGGGATTGACGACAAGGCAGTGACCTCCCTACACCTGGAGTTGGGTCGTCAGGTAGACGTACAAGAGGTGAAGGGAAAGGTGAAAAAACACCTTGCAGCACTTTTTGAAATGAATTTGATTGAAGCCGAATGAAAAAAGACATTGACTTTTCTCCTGTGACCGGAGTAAAGATTGCCATTGCCAAAAAAGACACCGAAACGGGTGCGGAATGGGCCGTCTACCTGATCAATTACAACCTCATCGAATTGACCACCGTCATGATTACCTCCCAGGGCTATGGCCACTTGGAAGGGGAGCTGCGCAAAACCTCCACCCTTCGCCACCTGATCGAGGAGCTTGGCGCGGATTCTTTTGCGCGCATTGAACCCATCGATCCAGCAGTGTTTTCGCTTACCAATGAGTTTTGGGTGAGCTACTACATTCTGGATAAGATTTTTGATAAAAAGTTTATCTTTACTCCAGGCAGTTTTGATCCTGCCCACCTTCGCTATATCCCAGAATTGGGGTTGGAAGGTATTCTTCACTCCTAATTTTTAGATCATGGCCCCATTTTTTGAACAGCTGAGCAACATTTTATTTTTAGACATTGAAACGGCCTCTTCCACCGAAACCTTTGCTGAGCTCGATCCACGACTGCAGCCCGAATGGATCCGAAAAGAGCGGCTCATCCGTAGAGAAAGTGTACTGGAACCAGGGGAGCTTTTCTTTGAACGAGCGGGCATCCATGCTGAATTTGGCAAAATTATCTGCGTAGGAGTAGGTTTTTTCCAGGCTAAAAAGAAGGAGAAAAAATACCTCTTCCGATCGAAAGTTTTTGCTCAAGAAGAGGAAAAGGAAACTCTTTTGGAATTAAAAGCCTTATTGGAGAAGAAAAAGTGGATTCTCTGTGCCCACAATGGCAAGGAATTTGACTTTCCTTACCTCTGCCGACGCATGCTGATTCATGGGATCTCCTTACCCGAGCCCCTGCAATTGGCTGGGAAAAAACCCTGGGAAATCCGACACCTTGATACCATGGAACTCTGGCGATTTGGGGATTACAAATACTACACCCGATTGGAACTATTGGCTGCAGCTTTTGGAATTCCAAGTTCCAAAGAAGGAATCGATGGCAGCAAGGTCAACCCCACTTACTACCGAGAAAAAAATCTCGAAAAAATTAAAAACTACTGCCTCCGAGATGTGGAAGTGACCGCCAAGATCTATCTGGCGATGAATCCACAAGCGGAACCCAGTGACATTGAAATCGAATACCCTGAATCCTAACAAAAAGTTCATCTCTTCAAGTTTTCAGGACAAACAAAACTTTATACCTTAGAACAAACAACGCCCTCATGGGAAGAAAATCCGATCGGAAAGCCTCCAAAAAAAACCATTCAAGCCCAAAAGGCACCAATGATTCTGCTTCTTTAGCACGCAAACTCCTTCAATTTTTAGATGCAAACTTTGGCCAAGAATTCAATGCCAAGCAACTCATCAAGCGATTAGAAATAAGAGATTCCCTAAACAAAGGCGGTGTGGAGCCTGCCCTCTACCAGCTTGTGGCTGAAGGGAAAATTTCCCGAAGCCCGCGCAACTATTTTTCCTCCACACGTGATCCGGAATACATCACGGGAACAGTGGATTTTGTAAATCCCCGTTTTGCTTTTATCATTCCCGACCAGCCCGACGCAGTGGAAGGCGATATCCTAGTGAAGGATGCCGACCTCAAGCATGCGCTGGATGGAGACAAGGTTCGTGTGATGGTATTTCCTGTCAAAGGGAAGACCGGAAGAACTGAAGGTCGCGTATTGGAAATCGTGGAGCGCAACCGGGATGAATTTGTGGGACGAGTGGAAATTTCCCCTCGCTTTGCCTTTGTAGTACCCGACTTCAAGAAAATGCACAAGGACATCTTTGTGCATCGGGGAGAATTATTGGGTGCTCAGCACAACGAGAAAGTAATCGTCAAATTGACCGAATGGCGCGAAGACGATAAAAACCCCACTGGAAAAGTCATTCGCGTGCTCGGCAAAGCAGGCCTGCATGAGGTGGAAATTCACTCCATCATGGCAGAATTTGGCCTTCCTTTCGAATACGAGAAGGAAGCAGATGCCGAAGCCAATGCCATACCGGAACAGATTTCAGCAAAAGAAATTAAGGCTCGAAAAGATTTTAGAGACGTGCTGACCTTCACCATTGATCCCGCAGATGCGAAGGACTTTGACGATGCGATATCCTACCGAAAGCTAGAAAATGGCAATCACGAAATCGGAGTTCATATCGCCGATGTGACGCATTACGTCAAGCCCAAAACAGCCTTAGAAAAAGAAGCCTACAACCGGGCTACTTCAGTATACTTGGTCGACCGCACCATTCCCATGCTTCCCGAGCGCCTGAGCAATGGCCTCTGTTCACTTCGTCCAAAGGAAGACAAACTCACCTTTGCTTGCGTGTTTGAGGTAGATCCTCAAGCCAAAGTGGTGAACCATTGGATCGGCCGAACGATCATCCATTCGGATCGCCGATTTGCCTACGAAGAAGCACAAGAGTGCATAGATACCCAGTCTGGTGACCACTTCCAGGAATTGACCCTACTGAATACCCTAGCAAAAAAAATACGAAAGCAACGCTTTGACCAAGGAGCCGTCAATTTTGAAACGGTGGAAGTCAAATTTAAGCTAGATGAAAAAGGAACCCCTCTCGGTTTGTTTGTGAAGGAACGAAAAGACATTCACAAGCTCATCGAAGAGTTTATGCTCCTGGCCAACAAGTATGTGGCCGAATTCATTTTCCGCAAAAATCAGGGCATGGACACCTTTGTGTACCGAACACACGACAGCCCGGATTTGGATCGATTGGAGACCTTTTCTGGGTTTGCAAAGCGATTTGGCCATGCGATGGACACCACGCAGCCCCAGAAAATCTCTGCTGCGCTGAATAAACTAATGGATGAGATTCAGGGCAAGCCTGAGCAAAATGTCTTGGAACAGCTGGCCATTCGAAGCATGGCCAAGGCAAAGTACACCACCGAACCCAAAGGACATTTTGGACTTGCTTTTGCGCACTACACCCACTTCACCTCTCCCATCCGAAGGTATCCTGACATGATGGTGCATCGCTTGCTCGAGCACTACCTCGAGGGAGGTAAATCTCCGGAGGCAAATTCCTGGGAACAAAAATGTCTGCATTCTTCCGAACGGGAAAAGCGAGCGGCAGATGCAGAGCGTGCGTCCATCAAGTACAAGCAGGTGGAATATATGTCGCTTGCTGAAGTGCGAGATTATGACGGCATTGTGAGTGGCGTGACCGAATGGGGTGTATTCGTTGAAATAACCGAAACCAAGTGTGAGGGGATGATTCGTGTTCAAGACATGAACGACGATTACTACGATTTTGATGAGCGCAACATGCGCTTGATTGGATCGAAAACAAAAAAAATGATCACTTTAGGAGACAAAGTACTGGTTCGTGTAGTTAACACAGATATCGACCGAAGAACCATCGATTTGGAATTTGCAGACCATGACAGAAAAAAATCTCGTCCACGAGCTTTTAACTAAGTTAGAAGAACACATCGGCAGCCACTCTTTTGGCACCTCTCCCGTAGAATTGTACGATCCGATCACCTACATCATGAGCTTGGGTGGCAAGCGGATTCGTCCACTGCTCTCCCTTTTGGCTTACGGGATGTACGGCAAAAATCCGACAGAGATTCTAAGTCAGTCAGCTGCAATCGAAGTGTTTCACAATTTCACGCTCATGCATGACGACATCATGGATCAGGCACCCCTTAGGAGAGGGAAGCCTACCGTCCATGAAAAATGGAATGCCAACATCGCCATACTTTCCGGCGACGTAATGCTGGTACGGGCTTATGACCTTTTACTTCCTACACCAACTGCACTTTTGCCCGAAGTAATTCGTCTTTTCAATAAAACGGCTGCCGAAGTATGTGAAGGACAGCAGTTGGACATGAACTTTGAAGGATACGAGACCGTAGCCGAAGAAGACTATATCCACATGATTCGCTTGAAAACTGCCGTGCTCCTCGGGCTTGCGCTACAGCTCGGCGCCTTGTTGGCAGGAGCTTCCAAAGAGGATGTGCAGCGTATCTATGACTTTGGGGTCAATATCGGAGTGGGCTTCCAACTCCAAGATGACTTGTTGGATGTGTATGCAGACCAAGCCAAATTTGGCAAGCAGGTGGGTGGTGATATCATTTCCAACAAGAAAACCTTCTTGCTCATCAAGGCTTTGGAACTAGCCAAAGGCAAGGAAAAAGAGGAATTGCAATACTGGTTGGGCCTCAGCCAATTTGACAAAGGAGAAAAAGTGGCGGCTGTCAAAGGCATTTACGAGCAGCTGGGTATTCGCTCCTTGACGGAAAAGAAGATGCAATCCTATTTTGAAAAAGGGTTTCAACAACTCGATGCCTTGCAGATCAAAGACAGCGCTTATTATGCCGCACTACTTGGGGTAACCCAAGAACTCATGCATCGCGAAAAATAGGAGCCAATGGATTTTTCTTTGACTACGCTCCTCATCGGAGTGACGGCACTCAGCAGCATTCTTGCATTCAATCGGCCTGCCCTGCTGGATCGCTGGATGTTTATCCCCTACCGAATCAAGCAGCGAAACCAATGGGATCGCTTTATTCTCTCTGGATTTATCCATAAGGATTACATGCACCTCTTGTTCAACATGTTTACCTTCTATTTTTTTGGAGGGGTAGTGGAACGCTTCTTTAAATTTCAGTTTGGCCTAGAGCTAGGAGGCTTGATTTTCGTGGGATTTTACCTCGCCGCGATCGTGATTGCCGATATTCCTACCTATTTGAAGCAGCAGGGCAATAGTTACTACAAAGCTTTAGGTGCTTCTGGAGGGACTTCAGCCACAGTCTTTGCTAGCAT
>JACCEE011530429.1_pt1 | contig 12549 bp, 9 predicted proteins | sample 7449931 | NCBI WGS metagenome assembly JACCEE01 (sample SAMN15323457, study PRJNA562643) | freshwater metagenome | isolation source: river surface water | place: USA:Blue River Watershed | collected 2017-08-19 | reverse complement strand
CGTGATATTCCTGTTGACATAAACGCAATGGAAGATGGAATATACAGGAAAATAGATGTCGCTCAGTTAGACAACGCACTTGGCAACACTGTAAGACGAGACGAAACAGAGCTGAATCTGAGGAAATCAGACTGGATTGAAATCGACCGAATTTTCGGTTTAGGTGCAGAAATGATCAGGGTAATCAGAACCAACAGAGGAAAGAGGATCAATAAATTCCAGTACCCCAATAATTTGAATAATGGAAAAACCAACAAGATTCGCACATCATATCGCCCTTCCCCTGACTTTGAATTAACTGATGAAGACTGGGACACTATTATCAAAATCTACAATGCAGGAAACAGTATCAGTGACTCTATTCAGAAATCATTACAAGAGAAAGAGAAAGTGAACCAGGAAAAGGAGAAGAAAACAAACACCAAGAAAAAGGAAACGGTGAGATCTCGTACCAAGAGAAGGAGAAGAGAGACATTCAGAGAAATCCGTATCATGGACAATGCAGATGGTGTCCGATTTACTAGCTATTTTAGCATAGGAAGCAGAGGAACTATAATGAGATATCTTAAACCTGACGGACCTACGAAAAATGGAAGATAGAATATTTAATCATTTATTTAATATAAAAAATTCATTTTAATTAAAACACGTTTAATATAAAGTAGTTGTTGTCATTTTCACACGACCCCATAAACAAAAAAAAACACCCGCTACAAATACACGCTCACTGAAAACAGAAAAAAAATAAATACCCGCTATAAATACACGCTCTATTATATTTTTACACGCTTTCATTGTTTTTTCATTCAAATAATTTACACGCTCCTTTGTATTTTTACACGCCAGCGGGTGTTTTCATTTTTTGATTAATTCTGATGGATTTCCGTTCACTTGACGGCGTTGCATAGTATATATGAAATATATACTGTCTACGTCAGCAACGCCGGCGAGTGAACGTGCAACGTTCACGAGCGAATTTTTCCCTTTGTTTGACCCTGTTATTATGTGCTTGTATATAAAACATTTAAATTATTTCTATTAAATTTCTGTTTATTAGATAAATTATTTTTAGATTCCTATTATCCCCTTGCGTTCCTTTCTTTCCTTCCATGTGTATAGTCTTGAGTTCTGTTTATTCACAATCGCGCCTATCTTCAATAACCCTTGAAAATTTGTCAATTTCCCTTTTTTATTGTGCATGAATTTGCATCTCCTTCCGTATGGACAATATCCAGCTGTCCAGAAATTCATACATTTCCGTGTCCTATAGAATATTGATCTTTCTATGTTTATCTCTTTATCTCCATGTGCGAAGTTGCAATTTTTTCCGTATTTACATCTCCCTGATAATTCCCAGTTTTTGCATATTTCGTATTTATCGTATTCCATTAATGATTAAATCACTAACCTCTTATATGTATTCGAATATTCGAATGATGCATATAGAACATTCGAATTGATATATAAGCAACCTTTAATATTTTTTATAAATATTAATGACAACACCACAAGACGCAAACAACAATCCGTTACAAAGAAAGATAATATTCAAGGATATAGAAGAGGAGATCAAGAGAATAGAAATAGAAAAGAACATATACGTCAGAGTAATCAAGATTAACGGAGAAGTCATGGTCGATATAAGACGCTTCTATAGAGAGTTTCCGACCAAAAAAGGGGTCCGACTGACACTCGATAGTTTTAATAATATAAAGAATTTAATATAATCTAAATTAATTTTTTAATTTTCTTTTAATTTTTGTATGAATTTCGTTTAACTTATATTTTCGTCTTCCTCTTTTATTATTTTACTCTCTACATTTTCTATTTTTTGCTTCTGTTTATTACCTTTGTAGTTTACGGGTGATGCTGCAGCCGTTTTCACGCCCATTGCGTCAATTTTAGCCTGTGCTCGTATGAGTGATTGGCTCATTCTTTCTTCAAATGTTGTTCCTGTTTGTACTGGTCCCGTCTGTATCGATCCCGACTGTATCGATCCCGTCTGTGATGATCTAATGTTACTCTGCCCTTTCATATATTGTATCAATACTGAAACTAAGTTATTTGACATCGTCATCTTAAGTTCATCTATTCCCAATTTACCATCAATTAAAAATTTCATAGATCGAATATCATTCTCAATATCAAAGAATGCATCCACAGCATCATCGTAACGTTGTTTTAATTTATTGTATTCTATCGCGTATTGGTCTGCTGTATATTTACTTTTTTCGTTTCGTAATACATGTAGATCAGACCTGTAATTTTCTCTCTTTTCTTTCGCAGCACTCGCTCTTGCTGTATAGTCAGTTATCAGTGTATTAAGCACATCTTTAGGTATAGTTTTGATCCCATCTCCTGTAGATTCCATTGTTATTACCTTTTTTTTTTCTCTCACTGTTTTCACTAACTGTTCTATTGCGTCTAAAGATACCTGCCTGTAAGGGAAAGCTCCTGGTATACATGATGCACAAATTTGATATAATATATCTATAACATTGTTTGTTTTCTTGATACTTACGGAACTTTGTATTTCTTCTAGTAATATTTCCATGTATTTTTCTTTGCATATATATTCGTAAAACTTAGCACAAAACCCCATACCTAATTTTCTCATTAGCTCTCCAAATTTCACTATTTTATTTCCCGCGTCTGCTAATACTGGACTTGTCCTGAATAATTTCACATATTGGTATAGTTCGTATCCCGTTTCTACTAATTTCATCGCATGTGATATTTTATGTACATTTCTTCGTATATATTTAGATAAAGCTTTATAAAACATCACGAGACGAGTATAAGCAATACCTATGAAATTCAGTAGTGGTTTCATCTCGTCATACGCAATAAAAAAATTAGCCCATTCAGAGGCAATGGGTGCATTCGACAAATACAATAGCGAAACCGCTATATTTAATGTAGCTGGTGTGATATTATCATCTAATATCACATTAGCAATAGAATCATTTCTGGTTACCATTAATGACCCTAAATTTGCCACTCGCCCATCCGTTGTGTAAAATGTATCCAATTCACCAGCATTTATAGTAAATGAATAAACAAACGAACCAATTAGTGAACAATCACTGAATCTAACATCAGATTGTGTATACATACCAGGCTTCGTCTTGAATGCTAGGTAACCGACTGTGTTTTTTTCGTATTTATCTTTATCCTTTTTATTATCTCCCTCTTTTTGTTCCATGACCCTATATAAGAAATCCCTTGCGTTTGGTCTTTGTTTCAATATGACCCTTTCTGGAGTAGCTCTTTGCATATAAACCAGTGAATTACCTGATAATATTTGGAACGCACCTAATGCAATCAACTTACCTACAGAAGCAGTTACAACAATACAATCATCTGCTTCGCTATCCATACAATAACCGTAGTAATCTCTATTTTCGTATGTAAATTTAATTATAGTCTCGATTTTAGAATTTTTATATGGATGCCCACATATGTAACTATGTGCTTCACTGTCATACAATATTACCTCCTCTACTTTCGGGTCTATCCTATTGAATTTTCCGTCGAATTCAACGGACTGTAACCGCGCAAGACTGTAAGGATGTCTGGTCAAATCGTAATATAGGATATTCTTATCTATAACAACTTTTTTATTTTCGTATATTTCTTCATACATTTCCTTTTCATATCCCTCCGTAACTATAAGATACAAATAAAATCGACACATGTTTGCTAGTTTGTCGCTCGTGAACGACTTACATGCAGTATCGAAAAACATCGCGTTCCGTTTAAATGTTTCATTTATCGGAAATCTTCGAAGTGGTGCTACGTTTATTTCATTATTTTTTTCGCTCATAAAGTCTCTTAATAAACTATGCTCTTTTCCCGTACCTGTATTATTTTTAATGAACTCTCGCAGTGAAATTTTCTTATCGTTGTTCTCTAGATTGTATATCGCATGCTCTATTTTGTACATTTTTAGTGCATTTTCTACATCTTTCGCAATTTTGAAATATATATCATCACCTGATGAAAAATCTACCTTTTTTTTGTATCTTGTTGATCTTTTTCGTTTCTTTGATAGTTCATTTTTCATTGCTTTATGTATTTTTTTTAATCTTTGTTTGTATTCCTTGTCTGTTTCGTCCAACGCTTCCAGTTGTTCTTCCAGTACATCGTTGGTCATTTCAACATCATCAGCGGGTCCTTTAAAAACCGTATCACCATATGTTTCATATCTCCTAATTCGTTCATCCCTTCGTCGCTGTAGATATGTGTCTATTTCGTCTCTTCTTTTTTTGAATTTGCTATCTAAATTTTCATTTAATCTTTTTGCTCCTTCGTCCCTATCCTCCTGTCGTTTCAAACTTATGATACTCTGTTCCATATATTATATAAAATTTAATCATTCTGGTTATATCATTTTATAATAAACATATTGTTATTCTATCACCATGATTTTTTCTTGTCTTGTATTGCACCTATAACACTCATCATCGGTTTCAACTGCGGTGCCAATAATCCTATTAAATCATTCACACCCGGTACGAAATCACCTACTGTTTTTTTTACATTTTCCCAAAATGATGCTTTATCGTTCATTGGTGTTTTTGCAGCTCCTTCATCTGTAATCGCATGTTGTTGTACTGCCTTTACTGCGTCTTGTTTTCTATCCATAGAAACTGAACTCGTTGATGTACATAAACTAGTTGGTATGTAATTCAAAAACGCAGAATCAGGTAGACATTCATAATTAACATAAATATCCACTTTATAAGATGAAGATGAAGGGACACCGCCCAAAATGTAAATCATCGAACCAAACCCTGTTTTTGCATTTCCTGTGACAATGTATTGTTCAAATGTACTATCTAAAGGGAAATACAACTCTCTTATGCCATTTAATGTCATGTTCTCTTGAGTGTAAAATGCATCCATAGCGAGGTTAAAATCCCCGTATTTGGCAAGCGTTTGGTTTGGTTGAGATGCGTTGGAATCTCCTTCTGTTATGTTTTGATCAAATACTATAGCGCCTCCTATTACTCCCTGTACTATATCGAACCTGCCTACGTATTTAACCACTATTGACGCACTAACTACTCTGAACTCGTTGTACACAGGAGGAATAACTTGACCGATGTTAATAGGAACAAATCCATTATTCGCGGAGCTTCCTGTCAGTCCTGGACTATTATTCAAATATAATGTCGACCCTGCTCCCGCTGATGCCAGATAGTAAGGATTGAATAGTATACATGCGTTTCCTGATGAATTCGTGCTTATCTGTACACTGTTATGTAACTGAAAAGACGACGACGGAACCGGTATACTTGATGGTATCTTAGCGCCTTTCGCTCTCTCAGGGTGTACGAGTGCATTTAGATAGTCCCATTCTTGTTCTCCTTTCATACTTTGAATTGCCTCTACTATATTCGCGAATGAATCTATGCTAATCTTGTCTCCCTTCAGAACATTATGCATGTTTACCATAAACTCTAGTAATTTTTTGTCGTATTTATTCACCATTGCGGATAATGGCAGAGCTCTTCCGTTCATGCCTCCTTGTCCTTCTGAATCGTCTTCTGGTTCCGCTAAAGATCGAAATCTATAATCAACCGCAGGTCGTCTGTAATTATATCCTGATATATCACCCCTCCAATCCGCGTTTAATTTTGGTTGTTTATTCTGTTCCGTTTTATCCACATCCATATTATAAAATTGTTTATATGTTTTTAAAATCTACGCTTATATATAACATTCAATTTATATCTATTGATTAAATCTTTACAACTTCTACATTCTCGTATATACTCTTCTTTATCTTCGTCTTCTTCGTGTCCGTTTTGTGGTTTGCATGTTTTACATCTTCCTAATGCGATCTTTGTTTCGTGTTCTATTCCTTTTATACAGCAATCAAATAAACTCTCTATTCCTGATGATAAAATTGTTCCCATTTAATTTATATATGAAATGAAATATGTTTATGGGGAAATATAGGTAAAATATTATGAATTAATAAGTACGTTTATGGGGAAATATAGATAAAATATTATGAATTAATAAGTACGTTTATGGGGAAATATAGATAAAATAGTACGATCAATTATATAGGAGACGGAACTAAATTGAAACCTGTCGTTAACGAAGCTGTCGCTTCCCCAACTACAAATAGATATAAAGCCCTAGTTGTACTTGTCTTAAAGTTGCTAGGTAAAGTAAATCCAGTTGCTTGTGTTGTGTTTATAAAGTATTCGATCGCGCCGTGGTTATATTCCTTGATAGTCAATGTATCGCCGTTTTTAAACGATGATGTTGTGCCTGCTGCCTTTAATCCAGATCCACTTGTATTCGATGATACACACTTACCTCCTTTAGATATCCATAGAGACGGCGCTTTGGCAACTGAACCAAGTGCAGGCCATCTAAATGAATCGATGAAAACACCAGACATCGTCATCAGACCTTCATTCCATAAATCTGAATGTCCTGCCATCATGAGTCCCCATGTGTTATATAAATAATTCGAGGTAAATGTTAGACTTATTTTATAAGGAACTCTCGCTCCTGTAGTGGTCAGATTAGATATAAAATAAATATATGCCTGATTTTGCATTACAGACGTGTTAATCGACCGAGAGTAAGTGCCGCTAGGTGTCGTCATTAACGGATACACGGAAGGAACTGTCAGTGTGATAATACCAGGGACAGTTAGAACCGATCCTGACCCTGTTGTGATATATAAAGTGTATTCACCCTGTTCTATCGCAGGTCTGTTTAAAACAATCAGCGTACTCACTGATGTCGGTAGGCCCTGTATTCCTGTTTCGGTTCCAGTTGATATATTTTTTAAATAGGCTGCCGTGATACTGGTGGCTGTATCGAACAATATGTTTATGAAATCCTGCTCTGTTGCTGCTAGAGACTTATTCTCTGAATTCAATAACGTCGCATTCGTGACAGTAATGTTGCTCATCGATTCGGACGACGATCCACTGTCTGTTAATGTTTTGATTCTGTATACACCCTTCATCATTCTAGGTAAGGGTACTTTAACCGTATTGTCTGTTATAATTATACCTTCATCTATAACGTATAGCATTTTAATTATATTTTAAAAATCTTCGTATATTTAATTCTATTCTAGCATATTCAAACAGCTAGTAACTGGACGGATGTCACTGACACCGAGCCATCCAAGTTGATAGTTATCATATTCTCAACCTCTCCTGACACTGTCGTCGGCGTGAATGACACAATCTTAAAGTCGACGGTTGTATCATTATCAGCCATTATCTCAGCCCCAGGTCCAGTCTGTATTATAACTCTATATGTCCCGGGTGGTAGACTCGGCGTGTACAGCATATGATAAGCCGACAAAATTCCGAATCCTCCCGTAAGCGAGAATTTTTCCTTTGTTACTGTGTTCTCTATCATCGCGTATGTGATAACCACCTGTGTGCTGATATTCAATGAAATCGCCGATTCAGTTCCTGAATTAATCACAGTAGGAGTTGTCGTGAACAGGACGTCTTCTATATTATAATTCTGACTAGATACTACAGTTACATCATCTGTAGTCACAAGTTTGAGTTGGTACTTTTTTGGTACTAATAACTTGTAATCTGTACCAACGAATGTAGGTACGTTCAGTGTCAATACCGGCCCTTTCATAGGGAAATCTCCGTTTAAAGTGATAGACACAACCATAACATCGGCATCATTACTAATGAAGAATGCCTTTGCTATGTTAGCAGGTTGTGTTAAATTGACTGTCAGCTGATGAGGTGTCTGTCCCGTTCCTACTGTAGGAGAAAACGACTGTATCTCGAATTGACTTAACACCTTTAGTTTGTTCTGATGGCCTACTATATTCCCTGATCCTAAACTCATACTTATGCTATATTCGCCCGGCTCCATAGGAAGAGCCATAAATTGAGTACTCGTTCCCTTTACGGGATATGATCCTATCAGATCATATACCAAGTTACTATCCGACGTGTTTGTTAGCTTAGCATTCGTTATTGTCGCTTCCGAGCTCAATGCTATATTTATGGCCTCTACTGTCCACGCAGATATGCTATTTGGCGAGAAACTGGTTATATTCACACCAGTTACTGTTAATTTCTGCGTTGAGTATTCTATCGTATCGTTCAATGATGTTAATTTCAATGTATATTCACCTGGTTCCATAAACGGTGTCTGTACTTGAATTGTCGAGCCGGTAGCTGGAAATTCACCTGTTAAATTATAACTATGCCCCGGTAAAGGAGGTGCTGGAGCCAACATTCCGCTGTTTATTGTATTTATTTCACTCATTGTCACATTCAATTTAGCCTGTGTTTCGGATGTGCTGTTTGTCGGGTTGAAGTACAAAATACTACCTTTATTTCTTGACGCTGGTGGCCATACAAGTTTCCCGTTGTATTTAGATGATACTGTATCCATGAAGTCTCTTACTGCGGGGTTATTGCCGAAATATCGTTTTATGGCTCTTTTATACTTTTCTAACATTGATTTATAATATAATGGCTGTCTATATTATATAAAATAATGGGGAATTTGGGGAAATAAATATTATATGTCAAAATAGTCTGTTTTAATAATAAGGTAATTAAATAAAAGTTCCTTTAATGTGAATTGTTCTCCCGGAATCTTGTCTGTTAGCTTCAGTTGAGCACAGTCGTTGTTGTTCCTCACGAATCCTGTATGAATAGTGTTCCACCAGTTGTACATATGCCAATCTATCAATAAGCCATTAGGTGAATGAATTTCATCCATACGTGCACAAAACAGTTTAATGTCATTTGGAGTGAAGAAGTAACACTCACTAAACGCCAATCTGTTCATTTGGTATATAGAAGATTCTATCGTTTGCGTTTGTTCTGTCAGACCTATTGCTAATTCCGTGTCACTTAATATATTCTTAAACTCCATCTGTTTATTTGCTATCCAAAATACTCTTATTTCTTTTCCTTCCCACTTGTATGTTGTTCTGTTACATTTCTTTATGAATTTGATTATATAATCCCTAGAATATTTCCACTTAGGTATCATTCTTATAACTGAGTTATTCTCACCTGATTCAGTTTCTTCTGCTGTTGTTATTGATATTGACTCACTCGTCGCTATTGATATCGTATCCATTGATTTAAATAATTAAAATAAATTAATTTAAATTAATCAAAATTCTGAATAGAGTATTTAAATATCGTTATTTATTCAATTGTTTCTTGTCTGCTTTTTCCTTCTCCCATTTATTCATATCACCGATAAAGTTCACGTCGAAATGGATATCTTTCTTGTCGAGAAATACAGGTCTCGTTCCGTCAGGTCCTAAATATTTCCGGATGTTAATAAAGCAACACTGAGAGTTAAATAAGTTAGAATTAGTCCAATACGAAACTGTAGACAATTCGTTAGTTAAAACTATACAAGGGAGTCCTCCTTTCCATGGATAGTTATGATATTTGGTACATATATTCACAGCTTCTCCTGATATAAGTGCTTTCCACATTTCCTTTTCAGTACCTATATATGAGACGTCATCCAATATGATTAACTTCGCTGTCTTCGCTTTACGCTTAAATTCACCTGCATCTAGAGTACCTCTACAATAAATAAAGTAATCTTCATGTGGGACAAGCCTCTTCGCAAATTCTGTTTTCCCCATACCTCTTTCCGTCGAAACAAGGAAAAGGCATTGTCGTCTCGTAACATCTTCTGTTATACAATGTTCTTTAAACCATTTCAACATATGATAATATTTGTCTTTCTCGTCTCTGTCGAAATCTGTATCATGTTCATCGTCTGTCAAATAATCCAGTAAATGCTGAGGAAATATCCATTGGAATTTCGGCAGCTCTCGTTGTTTCACAAGATTCTCGTAATTGTTAATTATTTTATCCCCGAATAACACAAATGTCTTCGGATCTCCCGCGCACATTAAATCTGTGATATTTTCTACTGACCTTTCCTTTTCTTTAACTAATCTTTCGTATACATTATCACACACATCATCGGGTTCGCTAGCGTAGTAATCACCGTCTTTCTTGCAATAGTTCCATAACTTAGCGGGATGTTTACCTCTCTGAAACATACCTATGATTTTAATGCCGTTTATCTCCGTTGCAAATGGTTTAATTGTCCGATTGAAACGTTTGGCAAACTTCATGCAGCATTGAAAGTGGCACTTCTTGTTGTTTTCGCCGTGTTCATGTCCTACTATAATCGCTATAGGCTCCGCTGAAAACTCTTTTCTCATTTTATCCAACAGGAATTTGTATACTGTCTCCTTTTCTATTTTAATGTGAATCAGTTCGTTTTCTGTTTCTGTCTGTGCGTACATATTGTTATCTCCGTATATTACGACACCTAAAGATCTGCAGTCTGGCTTGAATGCTTTATTAATTTCTTTTGGTCCTTTATCCATTAATACTTAATTATTGTCCGACCAGCTTAAATAATCAAATGCATGGCGTTTTTTTTTAAGACGGGTTAATTAATTATCGAATAATATGGCTAAATGTAAAGTATTATATTAATAAAAATGTTGAAGATTTGTTAATATTAAAATGTTCTGTTTATATTAAATGATTTTTATTTAAATGAGGAATGCTTCTATTTTCTTTTTGAATTCATTCTTGCATTTTTGAGAACATACCACGTGGGCGTGGTATGTAGTTCTTCCCTCTTCATAGTATTTTGCATTCACGGTGTATCCTCCCTTCTTCGGTATTCCTCTGCATTTGCATTGCGGGCACAGGCGTGTCGGTGTAAAGGAGCTTATCAGTTTCGCCATACTTCTACATGTAAAGTTCCTCATTCCGTGCTCCTTCAGCTTCTTCATTAGAAAAATTTGCTTCTTGCTTGTCTTCCTTCTGATCCGTTAATAATATATGTTACCTTAGTCTTATGCGTCCTTTTCCCTTTATTAGTGCTTCTGTTGGTATTCTGCGTCTGCGTGCGTGCCTCTCGATGAATGCATTGCTTGGCCATCTGCATGATTCTATTGGATTGACTTGTTCCATTGTTTTATAATCCAATAGATACGAGCATTTATATTAATTAATTAATTAATATAAATAATTAATTAAATTGTTCGGAATGACCGATTAGATTATATTAATAAAAATGTTTAAGTTCTCGTGATATTAAAATGTTCTGTTTATATTAAATAAATGATTTTATTTAAATGAGCACTCCCCATGGCTTCATTTTCGCTCTGAATTCTTTCTCGCATTTCTCGGAGCACACGACATAGTTACGGAATGTCCATGATCCTTCTTCTAAGTATCTTGTCCTTATGGTACATCCCCCTGTTTTCGGTATTCCTCTGCATCTACATTGCGGGCATGGGTACGTCGGTATAAATGCCTTGATTAATTTCGCCAGTCCCGACCCTGTAAAGTTCCTCATCCCGTATTCCCTTAGCTTCCTCATTAAAAGTATTTTCGTCGAGTCGTTTCTCGTTCTATTTTGTTAACGATATTTTACCTTAGCCATATTCGTCTTCTCATCATTCGCATTACATCCATTTCTGATGATTCGCTGTCACTGTCATGGCTTGTAATGCTGGTTTGGCTGTTTGATCTGCTTGAGTTGACTTGTTCCATTGATTTATAATCAATTGGATACGAGCATTTATATTAATTAATTAATTAATTAATTAATTAATTAATTATGTTTTATTTGATGTTTTCGCATATTTCAATTATCCAATTTAATTGTTTTTCGCATATCACTATAGTTAATTTTATCTATCTTTCGTCTTAAAAAAAAACGTCATTTAATCGCGCTATTTAAGCTGATAACCATATCAAATTCATTACTAAAAAATGCAATCAAACATTGAAATTAATTCAAAAAAACAACGAAGTGCTGCAAGACAAGTCAAAACCAAGGTTAGGGTCCTTATGAGAAATAGAAACGGTTCAATAACGGATTTAGACACATTGGAATTACTCAGAGACGAACACGGGAATTATATGTGTTTAAAAGACGATCAATATAGACATATCAAAGGAACAGGCGAACGCGTACGTATGCCGAACCAGAAATGTGACAAATGCCATCGTTTATCAACAACACGATGCAAGACATGTGAAATGCTCGGATGGAATAGGTTCTACTGTGGTGTTCTTAAATGTGCTCGGTTCTGTACATTCTGTTCAACGCCTCTTATCCCTGGCAGAGATGAATTAGGACTTCTTTCTTTTTATTTAAATTGTGATGTGTGCTTATGCGATAGGTACGTGACAACACACGATAAAATGCTATATATCAAATGCACCAACGATAAATGTAATTATTTCATCTGTTCCCCTTGTTCTCACGACATTCTCAGAAAGAGAACCGATAGAGTATTAAAATGTCCATCATGCAGGCAAAATGCAATAGCACTAAAGGCGGATTTCGATTCAGTTATCGCCAGATTAGAAAGAATCAGAGTTAATCGTGATATTCCTGTTGACATAAACGCAATGGAAGATGGAATATACAGGAAAATAGATGTCGCTCAGTTAGACAACGCACTTGGCAACACTGTAAGACGAGACGAAACAGAGCTGAATCTGAGGAAAT
>JACCEE012014674.1_pt1 | contig 12554 bp, 10 predicted proteins | sample 7449931 | NCBI WGS metagenome assembly JACCEE01 (sample SAMN15323457, study PRJNA562643) | freshwater metagenome | isolation source: river surface water | place: USA:Blue River Watershed | collected 2017-08-19 | reverse complement strand
TCTTCCAATTTGGGGATGAAGCACAAACGGATATTTTGATGCAAAAAATCATTTAATCGGGTAACTGATAAAGTACAAAAACGAATAAACACGTATCCTAATTACCGGTAGCTTTGCTGCATGGGGAAATAAATAATCTCCGATGAGTCAATCATCATTAACAACGCATCAACATGGCAGCTCCTCAAAAAAACCCGGTAGTTTCTCCAAATGACGACTTTGAGCGCATCATGAAAGGTATATCGAAAATACCTGCCTATTTGGCCAGTTTAAAAAAGCAAACAGGCCAAGACCTTGTTGTCTCCCGAAACGGCAAAATTGAGCATATCAAGCCGGAAGACATCAAGATCTAATTCCCTATTTAAGCCTACTCCTACAGCTGAGGCTGGAAAGGCTGTTGGTAAAAACGCTTACCCGTCGCTTTATACAAGGCATTCGCCATTGCCCCGAAAATCGGAGGAAACGGTGGCTCGCCTAATCCCGTCGGATCTACCTCATTTTGCACAAAATGCACATCGATTTTCTTCGGTGCTTCATTGTGGCGAATCATGCGGTAAGTATCAAAATTCTTCTGATCCGTCTTGCCATCCGTTAAGGTCAACTGACCAAATAAAGCATTCCCTATTCCATCAATCGCCGCGCCTTCGGCCATGTTTTTTGCCCCTTCCGGATTCACCACGACCCCACAATCCAAGGCTGATGTCACCTGATCGACGATGACCTGTCCATCCTTCACTTGCAAGTCAATCACCTGGGCGGCATAAGAATTATGGCAGAAATACGCCGAAACACCGCGTTTCTTGCCCGCGTTTTCGGGTTTTCCCCAGCCGGACTTATCTCGAACTAATTCCAAGACGCCCATGTAACGCGCGGCATCGTAATCGTTGCTTTTGCCTACCGGGTTGTCTTTAGCACGTTGCAATAATTCCAATCGGAAGGCAATCGGATCCTTGCCCATGTATTCCGAAATCTCGTCTAAAAACGACTGCTCCGCCGCCGCATTGAAATTCGAACGCGGTGCACGAAAAGCTCCGATGGTAATGTTCGAAGGGATTGACCAGCTTTCCGCCAAATAATTATCCAAGGCTCCTGCCGGGAAACGATTTGCATGTAAAGGGGATTCCGGTACGCCTCCGCCCTTAATATGCATCGCCGTCAGACGCTTATTCTCATCAAACGCCGCGCGATAAGTCATTTGGTAGGTTGGTCGGTAGATACCGCCACTCACATCATCTTCCCGCTTATAAATCAATTTAATCGGCGCTTTCGCTTGCTTCGAAATCAAAACCGCCTCCAACATGTAGTGGCCATATGCCCGACGGCCAAAACCGCCACCCATACGCGCCAACTCAATCTCAATATTTTCTTTCGGTATTCCCAAACGCGCCGCCACCGTATTCGCTACCATATCGGGGCCCTGAATAGGTCCCAAAATACGAACTTTATCTCCTTGCACATGGGCGAAGGTATTTGTAGGCTCCATGATATTATGTGCCAAAAACGGCGCCGTGTACGTCCGCTCTATCACATGCTTCGCCTCCGCAAATGCCTTCTCTGGGTCACCATCCTTGCGCTCCACACGTCCGGGTTTCTTATCCATTTCTAGCATTTGGGCATAATGTTTCTTCGTACTTTCCAGACCTGCCGGAACCACGTTATCTCGCCCATTCATGCCCAACTCCTTCGTCTCAGGTGCATTTTCCCAAACCACCTTCAGGGCCTTTCGTGCATTCATCACATCCCAGGTATTCTTACCCACCACGGCAATCACCTCATTAAACGTACGCGTATCAAACATGGCCAATTTCTGCGTCGGCTCATACACCTGAATTGGGAAAATATCGACGATTCCCGGCATCTTTTTTGCTGCTGTCGCATCAAATGACTTCAAGCGCATCCCGAAAGCCGGTGGGCGTTCCGTCATCGCAATTAGCATGCCTGGAACCTGATAATCCATCCCAAACAAAGGCTGTCCTTTCACGATTTTTGGCCCCTCCACATTTTTCTGTGGCGTTCCCAATAGCTTGAAGCTTTTATTCCCTTTTAAAACAATATCCTTCGGTACGGCCAACTTAGACGCGGCCGTAGCAAATGAACCATAAGTAGCTTGCTTCCCACTAAAGGAGTTCATCACCATCCCGTTCGCAGTCGTTAACTCTGCCACCGGCACGTTCCACTCCTGGCTCGCCGCTGTCAAAATCATTTGACGCGCAGACGCTCCCGCCGTACGCAATAATTTCCAGGCTTGTCGGATTGATTGGCTTCCTCCCGTAAACTGGCGATTGTATAAGGCAAGGCTATAATTCGCTTGTTCCACTTGCACCGCTTTGAAGTCGACATCCAATTCCTCCGCGATTAACATCGGCAATGAAGTCATCACGTTTTGGCCAAATTCAGGATTAGGCGAGAAAATCTTCACCACATTGTCGGGCGTGATTTTTATGTAACTCGTTAATTGCTCCCAAGTTGGTTCTGCACCTAATGCCTTCAAGGTTTCTTCTGACTTCGCTGAAGCGAACCAAGAAATCCCCAACATCAAGCCTCCGCCAGATAGGGACGAAACTTTTAAAAACGAGCGTCTGCTGTAATTTGATTCGGTCTTTTTCATCTTATTTCGAGGCTGCAGCTAATTGAATGGCTTTTTTAATACGCATATAGGTTCCACAACGGCAAATATTTCCTGCCATGAAATTCTCAATATCCTCTTCGGACGGCTTTGGCGTGCTCTTCAATAACGCCGCCGCGCTCATGATTTGACCGGATTGGCAATAGCCGCATTGCGCGACATCGACGTCCAACCAAGCCTTTTGTACGGGATGATCTCCCTTCTCGGCTAAACCTTCAATGGTTGTGATTTCTTGTTTGGCCAAAGCCGAAATCGGCAATTGACAAGAACGAACGGCATTGCCATCTAGGTGAACGGTACATGCTCCACAAGATCCCACGCCACAACCGTATTTCGTGCCTTTCATGTCCAAAATATCCCGAAGCACCCATAATAATGGCATGTTCTCATCCACCGTCACGGTGTGGGATTTCTTATTGATTCGAATGGTGAATTTCTTGATCATAGTTTTCGTATTTAGCGCAATTTATCGTTTTCTATTTGGCAATAATTACAAGAATCAAACAATTGAATTAATCGATTGCTCGGTTGCCCAACCAATGTACCATGGCCGGGTCGCGGTGATCGAAAAAGCTACTCGTTTGTGTATCTAAGCTTTGAATGGCATCCATCTCCGCATCAGATAAGTTGAAGTTAAATACCTCAAAATTCTGAATCATTCGATCTCGGCTAACCGTTTTGGGAATTACTACGATGTCTCGCTGAATTAACCAGCGCAATACAACTTGCGCGACTGATTTCCCATGTGATTTGGCAATTCCACTCAAGGTATCGTTTTCAAACAAAGCATTTCGTCCTTCGGCAAAGGGCGCCCAAGATTCGATTTGAATCTTATGCTCGTTTAAGAATTGTTGGTTCGCAATTTGCTGTTGAAAAGGATGCGTCTCCACTTGATTCACTGCCGGAATAATTTCCGTATGATTCATCAGGTCCATTACTCGATCCGGATGAAAATTGCTGATCCCGATCGCACGAATTCGTCCCTCTTTGTACAGCTTTTCCATAGCACGCCATTCGCCAAAAACGTCGCCATAGGGTTGATGAATTAGATACAAATCCAAGTAATCCAAGGCCAGTTTCTTCATCGATTTGTCAAAAGCAGCTAGGGTCCCTTCGTAGCCATTCCCCTGAATCCATAATTTTGTCGTGATGAATAAATCGTCCCGCGAAATCCCGGAAGACCGAATCGCCTTACCTACTGCCTCCTCATTTCCATACGATGCGGCGGTATCGATGGAACGATAGCCTACTTCGATTGCATCCAAAACACATTGTTCACATGCCGCTGCATCTGCGATTTGGAAAACACCAAAGCCCAAAATAGGCATTTCAACTCCGTTATTTAAGGTTATATGTTTCATATTAATTTAAATTCCGATAAGCCAGCGGCGTGTTGCCCACACGCTGCTTAAATAGGCGCGTAAAGTGTTGTGGGTATTTAAACCCTAGCTCATACGCAATTTCATTGACCGTTTTCTCGCCATCAAAGACCAACTCCTTGGCGACATCAATTAACTTATTTTGAATAAGCTCTTTCACCGATTGTCCTGTTTCCTTTTTAATCAAGTCACCAAAATAATTCGGGGATAAATGTAATTGCTCGGCGAAATAGGCGACCGTAGGAAGACCTAAAGTTTGCGCGCGGTCCGATATAAAATACTGATTCAACAACTCTTCAAAACGAGCAACAACACCTTTATTAACGTGTTCACGCGAGATAAACTGCCGATCATAGAAGCGTTCACAATAGTTCAAAAACAGCTCGATATTCGCTGTGATCAATTTCTTGCTGTGCTTATCCATGCTTTGGCATAGCTCAAACGCAATCTTTGAAAAACAATCCAATACGACTTGTCGTTCCGCATCCGAAATGTGTAAAGCCTCATTCGACTGGTAGCTGAAAAAATGATAGGTCGCAAGCGCTTTCCCCAAGGATGTCCCATGTACTAAATCCGGATGAAAAACGAGCCCAAATCCCTTCGGTTGATAGACAGGAGCCGGAATCTCAAATTCAGATACTTGACCCGGTGCAAAAAACACCAAAGTGCCTGCTTGATAGTCGTAGGTATGTCGACCATACACAATATCCCCGCACTTAATATCCTTCAAGAAAACACAATAAAGCCCATAATTAAATTTAATTCGATTGATCTCCTCCCCCCAGGAACGTGGGGCGGCTTTGGAGAAATCAATGACGCTCACCAAAGGGTGTAGCGTGGGATGATTGTTGTCAGTATTGTACTGACTTATCGAATCAACGGAATAGTTCCTAACCATAGAAAAAAAGCTTGTAAACGAAATTTAAACAAATTCGGCGCATGTAAAACGGGTATCAGTAAAAATGGTAGAAAATGCGGTAATTTATCTACTTGGTTTCCCTTGTAATCAGAAGAGATTTGTAGGATAAATAAACCTCTTGGATACATGCAAAAATTACGAACATTGAAATGGGCCATTTTGCTTTTTGCCCCTTTATTCATTCGGGCCCAAACTGCCCCAGTTGTCTCAACTCAATCCGGTTCTGTTCGTGGAAGCACGGAAGAAGGTGTGTCGATATTTAAAGGGATCCCCTTTGCTGCTGCACCAACCGGCGAATTTCGTTGGCGACCACCACAACCCGTCAAGCCATGGCAGGGAGAACGTGATGCTACGACATTTTGCAAAGACTGTGGACAAGCGGGATATGGTCCAGGAGGAAGACAAAAGATATCTGCAAACGCATCAGAAGATTGCTTAGCATTAAACATTTGGAAGCCGGAAAAAACGACTAAAGATTCCAAACTGCCTGTTATGGTGTGGATTCATGGTGGCGGATTTACAGGTGGAAGTGGCTCTAGCCCACAAAATTTTGGAAATTCATTTGCTAAACAAGGTGTGATCTTGGTGACAATCAATTATCGCTTAGGTCGTTTGGGCTATTTCGCGCATCCCGCTTTGAGTAAAGAGTTTCCGAATGAGCCAAAAGGTAATTATGGATATATGGACCAAATTGCCGCATTAAAATGGATCCAGAATAACATTGAATCATTCGGAGGAAATCCCAAAAATGTGACCATTTTTGGATTTTCTGCTGGCGGAGTTTCCGTTCATTCCTTGCTAACTATTCCTTCCGCAAAGGGTTTATTTCAAAAACTTATTAGTGAATCTGGAGGTGGAAGAGATGGCGTGTTAACTGGTCGGCCGATAAATAAAGAAAATGCAGATGTCTTATATAAAGTTTCGGCAGAGACAATTGGACTTAATTTTGCAAAATCAAAAGGTATTGAGGGAACTGATTCCGAAGCTTTAGCAAAATTAAGAGCATTAAATGTAGAGGATATCGTAGATGGAGGTCAAGAGACCGATGGCCCCAATGGGCCCAGGACCTATTCTGGACCCATTCTTGATGGCAAATTGGTTGTTGAAACCGCCGAAAGCTCTTACATGGCAGGCAGACAGCCTAACATCCCATTGATGATTGGTAATTGTAGTGCAGAAATAGGTGGGGCCTTTGTTAGTAATGCCAAAACGAAGGAGGAATTATTTGCTTCCATGGGTGATTTAGCTTCAGAAGCCCAACAGGCATATGACCCAGAAAACAACAAAACATTTAATGAAGTCATCACGAAGTTCAATACGGATTGGGTTTGGGGCGAACCCGCAAGAATGACAGCCATGGCATTTCTTTCTAAGAAAGCGCCTACCTTTATGTATCAATTTGGATATGTGTCACCGGCCAACCAGCAACGCTCTCCCTTTGGCGCAGGTCATGGATCTGAAGTTTCTTATGTGTTCAACACGCTGGACGCACCACGTTTTGGCCCTCCCTCCAAGCCAACTGAGTCCGAATATGAGCTTGCTAAAAAAATGAATCAATATTGGATTAATTTTGCCAAAACCGGAAATCCCAACGGCGATGGATTACCGAATTGGCCTGCATACAACAAACAAAATCAAGACATGCTGGATGTAGAATTGGATGGCAAAACAATTGGCAAACCAGACCCGCGCAAAGCTCGATTCGATGTCATCGAAAAAGCGATGAAAAAAAGAGGGACGATCCAGTCGAGAGGCATTTAATTCCATAAATTTTTAAACGAATAATTACATGAAAACAACAGTCTTAGCCTTCCTATTTACCTTACTTTTCATTCAGGTGGGGATGGCCCAACAAAGCAATGAAGCGCAATCGTTAATCAAACTTTCGCAAGATAAATGGCAGTGGATGTCCGATAAAGATGTCGATAAATTAAAAGAGCTCTTTGACGACAAGTCAAAATTCGTTCACATGAGCGGAACCTGGAAAAAGGATGAAGAACTTGATATCATCAAAACAGGGCGAATTTGGTACAAAAAAGCCACCGTTAAAGATACAGCGGTGGAGCTGTTTGGAAATACCGCAATCGTTTGGAATCGAATTACATTAGATGCAATCGTTCGCGAACAAGTGGCTATAACCGAATTTACAGTAACCGAAGTTTATCAAAAAAATGGGGACAAGTGGAAACTGTTGGATTTAACATTTAGCAGCGTACGTGACACCCACGAAATCAAACACTAAACAAGAATGAAGTACCTTTTTGTCGTTTTTTCATTACTATTTGCATCTCCTGTTATTGCACAAAAGCGCCCCTTGCTCATTCAAGAGCAGGGGAATTTTGCTGTTGGGGGTACAGTCATTACGAATCCTGGCACCTATGACCCCATTAAGCGAGGGCCTGAGGGGCAGACTTTTCACGGGGACCATGCCTACATTACTTATCAAATTCCCGTGAAGGCGCGCAAATTACCTTTGGTTTTTTGGCACGGTATCGGTCAATTTTCTCGAACTTGGACAAGCACACCTGACGGCCGAGAAGGATTCAATAACATTTTCTTGCGTAAACGATATAGCGTTTATTTAATCGATCAACCTCGTCGGGGTAATGCCGGCAGAAGTACGGTAGCCGCAACCATCAATCCAACGCCAGATGAACAAATGTGGTGGGGTACATTCCGCGTCGGAGTGGGTAATAATTACTACCCAGGAGTACAATTTGCCCAAGATGAGGAAACCAGAAATCAATATTTCCGTCAAATGACTCCAAACATTGGAGGATTTGATACAGAAGTTATCACCCAAGCGACATCCAAATTGTTTGATAAAATTGGAGATGGGATTCTCGTTACACATTCCCATTCCGGTGGTTTCGGCTGGGCGACAGCCATCAAAAATCCTCACATTAAGGCGATTGCCTCTTATGAACCCGGCAGCGGATTCGTATTCCCCGAAGGCGAAGTGCCTGAACCAATACCGAGTTCATCGGGTGCCTTGACAGCAATGTCGGTCTCCAAAGAAGACTTTTTAAAACTAACCAAAATTCCCATCATCATTTATTACGGTGATTTTATTCCGGAAAAATATGATGAAAATCCAGGTGCCGACGGATGGCGCGCACGCCTTGAAATGGCTCGAAAGTGGCGGGATAAGGTAAATGCTTATGGAGGAGATGTCACAGTCGTTCACCTGCCTGAAATTGGAATAAAAGGAAACACGCATTTTCCCTTTTCCGATTTAAACAATCAACAAATTGCCGACTTGCTTGAAACGTTTTTTAAAAATAAAGGTTTAAATTAAATCCAATCCATTTAAACGCATCGCACATGAATCGCCGCACCTTTCTTCAATCCTCGGCCCTAAGCGGCGGAGGCTTATTGTTGAGCTTCACTTTTCTGTCGAGTTTTAAAGAAAAAGCGAACGCAACTACTCAAGAATTAAATGGTTTTGTCAAAATTACCTCCGACAATCTCATTCAAATCATGTCCCCCAACCCTGAGGGTGGTCAAGGAGTTAAGACCTCCATGCCGATGATTGTCGCGGAGGAATTGGACGTAGATTGGAAACAGGTGCAAGTCATCCAAGCGGATTTAGATACCAAGCACTTTACCCGACAATTCATTGGAGGCAGTCAAGCAATTCATCAGGGATGGAAACCGCTCCGACAAGCCGGTGCGACAGCGCGCCAACTCCTTCGTGAGGCAGCTGCCAAACAATGGCAAGTCCCTGTCAACGAAGTCACCACCGATAAAGGCGTTTTGTATCACAAGGCATCAGGTAAATCGGCAAGCTATGGATCTATGGCCACAGCGGCTTCCCAAATTCCCGTCCCTACACAAGTCGAATTAAAAAAAATAAGTGATTTCCAGATAATTGGGAAATCAAAACAGAATGTAGATATCCGTAAAATTGTCACAGGCAAGCCCTTGTTTGGAATCGATACCCAAGTTAAAGGTATGCTCTATGCAATGATTGTACATCCTCCGGCATTTGGCTTACGACTTAAAAATATAGTAACGGGAGCTGCGCACAAAATGCCAGGGATTAAAGCCATTTTCCCAATCAAGCTTTTCAATGATGGATACGAAAAAACCTTCTTTGATACGACAACTTTCCCCGAAGTCGTAGCCATTGTGGGCAATTCCACCTGGGAAGTAATGCAGGCAAAAAAGGCCCTCCAAGTAAATTGGGAACCCTTTGCTAGTTTTACGCAAGCGCGTGATATGTTGGGGAGAAAAGTCGTTGAAAAAGTTCCTGGTGGACTTGAGAGCTCAAGCGAACATATAACGGCCATAAATGCAAGAATGCAACAAGCCGGAACGGTTCGCCGGAAAGATGGCGATATCGATACTGCCTTTAAATCCGCCGCAAAGGTTATCGAAAGAACCTTTTATGGGCCTTATCTAGCGCATAACTGCATGGAGCCGATGAACTTCTTCGCTCACGTACAAGGCGACAAGGTAGCATTGGCAGGCCCCTTACAAAAACCTGAATATACGGAGCAAGCCCTAGCCGCGCGTCTCGGTATTTCAGTGGAAAATATTGACATCAAAATGACTCGCTTGGGCGGAGGGTTTGGACGGCGTTCCTACGCCCACTGGCTTTTGGAAGCGGCCTTAATTTCCCAAAAAATGCAGGCTCCTATTAAACTGCAGTACAGTCGGGAAGATGACATGACCGCCGGAATTTACCGTTCGACTTACAGCGCAAAGTTTCGAGCAGCCTTGGATTCAAATAACCAACTAATTGGATTCCATGTCAAAACAGGCGGAACGCCCGAGTCTCCCTTATACCCTAATCGATTCCCTGCCGGAGCAGTAGACAATTATTTGGCGGAAGATTGGACCATAGACAGCAATATTACGGTTGGGTCATTTCGAGCTCCGCGCTCCAACTTCATGGCGGCAGCCGAGCAATCCTTTTTGGATGAAGTGGCGGAATTAGCAGGCAAAGACCCTTTTGATTTTCGCTTAGATCTCTTAAAACGTGCCCAAACAAATCCCGTTGGGAAAAATAACGAATACGAACCTGATCGCTTTATCAAGGTACTCGAATTACTTCGAGAAAAATCCCAATGGGATACCCGGAAAAAAACAAAAAAAATGGGCTTGTCCGCCTATTTCTGTCATGATTCCTATGCCGCGCATGTACTCGAATTACGCATGCAAGACGGCAATCCCATTATCGAAAATGTTTGTTGTGCGGTAGATTGCGGGATCGTCATCAACCCAGATGCGGCTAAAAATCTTTCAGAAGGCGGAATCGTAGATGGAATTGGCGCAGCCATGTATGGAAAAATGGCGATTGAAAAAGGGGTTCCGCAAAGCAGTAATTTCGATACCTACCGCATGATTCGGCATCACGAAGCTCCCAAGAAAATTGATGTCCATTTTGTGAAAAATGATATTGACCCGACAGGAATGGGGGAACCCGCCTACCCACCTGTTTTTGCGGCGTTAGCGAATGCGCTATACCAGGCAACGGGCAAAAGACATTACAGCCAGCCTTTTGCTGATAATTTATAAGCTCATTATCTGCCACCTAGTAGATTTAAAGCAACCGCGACTTTCTAGTAAATAAACCTATTTATGAAAAAGTTGCTGTTGCTCTGCTTGCTGAGCCTACCCGTTTTCGGCCAGCAAACCGCCAATAAACCCGAACGGGTACAATGGTTTCAAGACCTTGGTTTTGGGATGTTTATCCACTGGAACGTGGACGTAAGTTTAGGCAGTGTCATTAGCCACTCCCTCGCCGGTGCGTCCGACGCCTACGTGGAAAAATACATTCAAGAACTCCCCAGCTATTTCAATCCCGAACAATTTAAGCCCAAAGATTGGGCACGTTTGGCCAAGCTCGCCGGCATGAAATACGTGGTTTTTACCGCGAAACACCACGCCGGTTTCGCCATGTTCCAAACGAAAACCACGCCTTTCAACGTGATGAATACCCCCTTCAAACGGGACATCACCAAAGAGATCGTCGAGGCCTACCGCGCCGAAGGCATCGCAGTGGGACTCTATTTTTCCCCAGATGATTTCTACTATTTACACAAACACCAGCAACCCATCGGCCGCGCACAAGATCCTGCCCATTACCCAAAAACCAATCCCGGTTTGATGGAATACGACAAGGCCCAGCTCAAAGAATTATTAACCCAATACGGCAAAATCGATATCCTCTTCATCGACGGACCCGGTGACGGTCTACGCGAATTCGCCTGGTCCATTAATCCGGATTTAGTCATCACCCGCGATGCGATGAAAACCCCGGAACAAACGACGCCCAACACGGCCTTGCCACGTCCCTGGGAGGCATGTTATACGATGGGGACCGACTGGCAGTATAAGCCCACCAATGATCCCCAAAAATCCGGTACGCAGGTCATCAATATGTTGGCCGAAATCCGCGCCAAAGGCGGAAACTTTCTCCTCAACGTAGGTCCGAAACCTAACGGCGAAATACAAATCGAACAGGAAGCCATCTTGCGCGAAATTGCCCTGTGGAACTTCGCCTATTCCGAGGCGATTTATGCCGTGAAACCCTTGCCCATCATCCGCGAGGAAGGCGTTTGGTACACGCAATCAAACGACGAAAAATACATTTATGCCTTCATACTGCGCTCCTCCCCAGAAGATTGGAAATACGGCGAACGGAAAAATTTCGTGTTGAATAATATCATCGGCAACGAGAAAACGACCGTGGAAATTCTCGGATATAAAGCTGAATTAGTGGAATATAAGCAGAATTTTGATGCGAAAACCTATGTCAGTGCCGGGCCGCTCGGACTGACCATTAGTGCGGTTAACGGGCAACGATTCTATACCAACAACAAATGGCCGAATGCAGTCGTATTGAAAATTTCAAACGCCAAAGGCAAAGCCACTCAAATCGATCAAACCAAACAAAGCACCCTCGACGGTGCCAAATAAGCATGAAAAAAATACTTCTTCTTCTATTGATCAGCGCGCCCATGATGGGGCAAAAAGTATTTACCAATTGGCCTAAAAAAGCCGACCCCATCACCGTGGGCAAACGCACCGCTGAGCGCTTCATGGCCGTTCCGCACTCCCGTTATGGCGTGACCTTCCCTAATCCCCCCGCTACGCAGATTACCTACCCGGATGTCTGTACCTGGTTAGGTTCCTTGGGCTTTGCTAAAAAGACCGGCGATAAAGATTTACAAGCGCGCCTTTACGCAAAAACCGCTTTGCTACTCAAAGAGGAAGCCCACCTTCAACCCAAGAAAAACCACGTGGACAACTTCGTTTTTGGGGCGATTCCGTTGGCGGTGTATTTGGAAAATGGGAAACAGGAATTCAAAACCTTAGGCATGGCCTATGCGGATGAGGAATTCAAAACCTTGAGTCCGGAGGAATACGCAACCCTAAAACCCGAGGTTCGTAACTGGTATGCCGCCGGATTAAGTTGGGTCACCCGCTTCTGGATGGACGACATGTACATGATCACCGCCGTGCAAGCCAAAGCCTACGAGACGACAAAAGACCGGAAATACATCGACCGCGCAGCGTATGAAATGGTGGCCTATTTGGACACCCTCCAAAACAAGGATGGGCTTTTCTACCACGCTCCGGACGTACCGTTCTATTGGGGACGCGGCGATGGCTGGTTGGC
>JACCEE011397045.1_pt1 | contig 12561 bp, 8 predicted proteins | sample 7449931 | NCBI WGS metagenome assembly JACCEE01 (sample SAMN15323457, study PRJNA562643) | freshwater metagenome | isolation source: river surface water | place: USA:Blue River Watershed | collected 2017-08-19 | reverse complement strand
TTCCAATGACTTTACCGTATCAAAGTTTTGCAGTTTCATACGGATTAATTGCTCCTCACTTGGGCAATCCATTTTTGTTATATTAAATATGGTTTTATTCATCTTCTTAAAGTCTAAATTTTATTCCTCCGTTAATTACAAATCCGTCTAATGGCGCATAAATATCCCGAAATTCAGGGTTGGTCATCGAACCCGTATAAATGCTGTCAAATCTTGTTTGTCGTCTGTCTGTGAAATTCTCAAAGTTGGCATATATGGAGAATTTTTCCCAAATTCGTTGCATCATTAATCCGCAAATAAGATAACCCTGACCCGTTTTTCCGTCATTCAGTTTTTGTTTTCCTGTGTAGTAGGCTTCCAATCCGATTTTCCATTTGTCCTCTATTTCATACATCAGGACAGAATTAATTTTATGTTTCGGGGTTAGCGTTTTCTGATAAGTCCTGTCATTCTCCTTAATTTTAGCATCAATATAGGTATATCCAAAAAATAAGCTGAAATCTTTATAACTTATTTTCATATTTGTTTCAGCCCCTTTACTATCCATATGACCGTCTATATTATTAAATTGCCATTGGTTGCTGTTCGCAGCTTGTAATTCAAGCGGATTTTTCAAGTAGGTGTAAAAGAATAACTGATTTATACTTAAAAACACCTGATTGTCAAATAATCCTGTTTTATAAGTAAAATCCACATTTGCACCATAGCTTTTTTCCAACTTGTTTTTGTCATCGTCAATCGGTAAGACATTTTGGAATTGGATACGCTCGCTATCTTCCGAGAAAATAGTAGGCGCTTTATACCCAAATCCGCCACCTACACGAGAAGAAAATTTGTCTGTTATTCTAAAATGTGAAGATATGCGAGGCAAAACTGTAAAGCCGTAATCTGTAACATAGTCAGTCCTCAAACCGCTTTCAATATCCATCCAATCCGTTATTTTCGTATTGTTTTGAATGAATAAACCAAAAGTTGTCATATCATAATCTCGTAAAGGAAAATTTGTCAATTTCTTTTCGGTAAATTTATCTGTCCATACGTTTGCTCCTGCTACCCATTCTGTTTTCTCTCTGGTATGTATATAAGATACTTCCGAAAAAGAGGACAACTGTTCTCCGTCAAATGTAAAATCGGGAATCTCAATCTTACGATTGAAGTAAGTGATGCTGTTCTTTACATTCAATTTATTTTGTTTGTCGAAACGATGTTCAAATGAAAGTTGGGTTGAGTGTCTTTGTGTCTTGTTTCTTTCAAAATAGGAATGTTCTTCGCTTCCTTTACCCTCTACATATCTTATATCTCCACCCAAACGGTTTTCAATCGTAGAATTTATACCGAAATTAAAATCTGTGTTATCAGATAGATATAAGTATAATTTAGGATTCAATACAAATCGGTCAAACTTCGGGATTGCAGTAAAGCCGACATCCGAAGGGTCGTAAGCCCAATTTCGATTGTATGATGCAAAAACGGTAGTCCCGACTTTGTTGAATTTTTGACCGAAATAGCTGTTTATATCAAGACCTTTACCTGTTGTGCCGTTCAAGTGTATCGAAAAATCTCTTTCTTCTTCGGGTGTTTTTGATATTAGGTTTACCAATCCTGCAATCGCACCACCACCATATAAAGTAGAAGAAGACCCTTTTATTATTTCCACTTGCTTCAAATCAAGCGGAGGTGTCTGTAATAATCCTAATCCGCTTGCAGCACCCGAAAATACAGGAAAACCGTCTTTTAATATTTGGGTATATCTACCGTCCAAACCCTGAATACGGATTGAAGAATTGCCCGATATGGCAGATGTTTGTTGTGTCATAATACCCGTACTTTCATTTAGCAGCATACGAATATCGCCGGGCTTCATCACTCCTTTTTCGCCTAATTCTTCTGTATTTATAAATTCGATGCGGGTAGGAATATTTTTGAAAGTACGTGTACCTCTTGTTGAAGAAACAACGATTTCCTGTAACTCGTTTTCGTCAGGCTCAATAGTAATAACGATAAGGCTGTCGGAAGGCAAAGGGAATGTAAATTCTTTTATGGTTTTTTCATATCCCATATAAGAAACTTCGATTTTCTGATTACCGTCCGGGATATTGGAAAGTGTCGCCACTCCTTCGGTATCGGACGATGCCCCGTTGGTTGTGCTTTGTAATACAACACTCGCCCCAATTAAAGGCTCTTTTGTTTCGCAATCTATAAGTTTGACTTTAAGTGTATTTTGTGCGAAAATATTGGATATGTTGAATGCTAAGAATAGCATCAATATAAATTTTGCTTTCATTATGTTTATTGTTTTATGTTTTCAATTAGAAATGATACGAAAGTTACGATACTACAAATGAATGTACTATCGTAATAATTATTGGCATACATGACAATGCCCTGTAAGGGAAAGATAGATTATGCTTGTGGCGGCTGCCAAACAGAATCAACTAAGGGAGAAGTATATAGCTGTAAAACGTATAATATTAACTCTTTTGTGTTAAATTCCAACTGCTTTGTTTGAGAATGTATAGCGGGAGCAAATGTAAATCCGGCGCATGTATTGCATAAGCTAAATGGAGAGCAACAGTCAGGACAGTCGGATGAATGATTTTCAGTTTCAGACTGTTCTGTTTCACATTCATCATCGGGCAAGCAGAAATCATTCGCACCTGCTGAAAGCGAAAGAAATAGAATAAGAACAGATAATAAAGCAGCCAAAAATTTCATATTGTCATAATTCAATTTATTTAGCTAATCGTAGTATTCGATAAGCCCCTCTTGCAACAATTACAAATATAATAGCACCAATAATCAAATCAGGGTAATTTGAATTGAACCAATGAACCATCAGTCCTGCAATAATAACTCCCGAATTTACAATTACATCGTTTGAAGTGAAAATCATACTTGCCTGCATGTGTGCTTCCTTGCTCTTGTTTTTTTGCATCAAATATAAACAAATAATATTGGCTGCGAGTGCTACAATAGAAACAAAAATCATTGTTCTAAATTCGGGGATTTCTTCAATGCCAATAAACCTTCGGACGACCTCTATAAAGCCAATGGCAGCAAGAATAATCTGAAAATAGCCCGCAATTTTTGCGACATTCTTTTTTCTTATCAGCGTTCCGCCTACTGCAAACAAAGCAAGCCCATAAACAATACTGTCCGCCAACATATCCAAACTGTCGGCAACTAACCCCATTGATTTGGCAATAACACCTGCTATGATTTCAATCGCAAAAAAAGAGAAATTGATTATTAAAACTGTCCATAAGAGCTTCCTTTGGCTTTCGGATGATTCATTTTCAAAGGTACTTTCGCTATTTTCAGTAGAAATTAATGTTGTGCCAAAATTTAATGCGTCCAAAGTGGAAAAAATCGTTCCCGCTTCTCCATTATGATACACAATTAGCTGCCGATTAGGAATATCAAACTCTAATGATTTAACATCAGTGATATTTTGCAGCTTCATTCGTATGATTTGCTCTTCGGAAGGGCAATCCATTTTTGAAATATTGAATATTGTTTTATTCATGCTATTTTTTCAGTTCAATGAGGCTACAAAAGTAATACTTAGTTTCATGCAACTAAGTTGCAATGTTACGGCATTGGTCGCATTTGCCTTTTACGACATAGTTGATAGTATCAGTAGAAAAGTTATCAGGCAAGGCAATTACAGGTATCGGGGTATCTCTTAGGCAAAAGACCTTTTTACATTCAGTACAATAAAAATGTGCATGCAACTGGTCAATGGAACAATCACACCCCTCATAGCATATTGCATACTTCAATGAACCAGAACCATCATCAATGGTATGTACCAAATTATGCTGTTGAAACAATATCAAGGTTCTGAAAATCGTCGATTTATCAATCGTTTCTAATTCCGATTCTAAATCCGACAAACTAAAAACTTCTTCCCTTTTTATGATTGCTCGCAAAACTAACAGCCTAATGGCTGTTGGTTTGATGTCTTGTTTCAACAAGCGTTCAATATGATGTTCATCTTCCATGAGATTATTCTTATAATTTTAATATGAGTTCATCCTTTCCGTACAACTAACTATAAAAGTTATGCACTGCTTTCAGCGCTCAAAATTACAAAAAAATCTCCGTAGCTTCGTTTTTTGAAATGTAATTGTACTTGTACTTGAATGTAAGTACCTATTCGATAGCTGTTGAAATAAGTAGCATTAAATCTACAATTTTTGCAAAGACTGTTCAATATCTGCTATCAAGTCTTTAATATTTTCAATACCTATCGAAAGTCGCAGTAATCCGGGCGCAACACCTGCCGCTAATTGTTCTTCCAATGAAAGCTGTTCATGCGTAGTAGATGCCGGATGAATGACGAGTGATTTGGCATCTCCCACATTAGCCAAATGACTAAACAATTTCAGATTGTTGATAAAAGTATCAGCGTTTAATGATTCGCCTTTTATCTTGAAAGTAAGCACTGCACCTGCACCATGCGGGAAATATTTATTAGCCAATTTATGGTATTTACTGCTTTTTAGTCCCGGATAATTTACATATTCTACTTGTGGATGCGATTCGAGCCATTCCGCCACAGCCTGCGTGTTGGCGACATGACGTTCCACTCGTAATGACAGTGATTCAAGACCTTGCAACAGAATAAATGAATTGAATGGGCTTGGGGTATTTCCCCAGTCGCGCAATCCTTCTACTCGCGCTCGCAGTGTAAAGGCAATATTGCCAAAAGAGCCATTTGCTCCGAATACATCCCAAAACACAAGCCCGTGATAGCTGTCCGACGGTTCTGTAAATTCGGGAAATTTGCCGTTTCCCCAGTTAAATTTTCCACTATCAACTATCACTCCGCCAAGTGCTGTACCGTGTCCACCAATCCATTTAGTTGCACTTTCGACTACAATCGTCGCTCCATGTTCAATGGGACGAAACAAAAAGCCACCTGCACCAAAAGTATTATCCACAATTAGAGGAATATTGTTACGGTCGGCTACGGCGGCTATTGCCTCGAAATCGGGAATATTCAAATCGGGGTTGCCGATAGTTTCTATATAGAGGGCTTTCGTTTTCTCATCAATCAGTTTTTCAAAAGATAACGGTTCGTCATCTGGCGTAAAACGCACATCAACACCAAGCCTTTTGAATTGGTTTTTGAACTGATTGTATGTGCCGCCATAAAGATGTGATGTGGATACGAAATTATCGCCTGCCGAAAGAATATTGTTCAGTGCTATGAACTGTGCTGATTGTCCCGATGAAGTTGCCAACGCAGATAATCCGCCTTCCAACGCCGCAATGCGTTTTTCAAAAACATCGGTAGTGGGATTCATCAGGCGGGTATAGATGTTTCCGAATTTTTTCAATCCGAAAAGGTCTGCACCCTCTTTGGCATCCTCGAAAACATACGATGAGGTAAGATAAATAGGCACTGCTCTCGCATGGGTAATAGGGTCAATCTCCTGTCCCGCATGTACCTGTAATGTTTCAAAACTTAAATTGCTCATGACTGCTATTTTATATTTTTAATTTACTTCTCTGATTAAAAAGTCGCAAAGATAATTCTTAGTTACATGCAACCAAGTTGCAATATTCTTATTCCCTTTGATAAATCACTGTAAATACGCCGTTCTCATAAACATTACTCTCTGTTAATTTCCATTTTGATTCTTTGGGTTGTTCAGAAAATAAGGAAATCCCCTTGCCAAGAATAACCGGAACATAACAGATTTGCATTTCATCAATCAAATCCGCCGTGAGCAACATTGAAATTAGTTCACCGCCACCGACAAGTAAAATATCTTTTCCCTCTTGATTGCGAAGTTCGGAAATCGTTTCAATAACATTCTCTGTAATGAAGCGTAGATTTTCTTTTTCGCCCCAATTATGGTGGGAAACTACATAAGCCATTTGTTCGGAATATGGCCAGATTATATCCATATTCAAAAACTCACGGTAAGTACGTCCGCCCATAATAACCGTATCAACCGAAGCCAATACTTCTTTGTAGCCGTAATCCTCTTTTTTAGGATTCGGAAGTCCGATAAGCCACTCTAAGCCACCGTCCGGTTCTGCGATACGTTGGTCGAGCGATGCAGCGATGTAAAGAATAATCCTTTTCATGTCTTTTTGAATTAAATTGTTCATACTATTGCTCACTGGACTTCAAAAAAAGAAGCGTGGAACTCACACTGCTCCAACATAGAGGTACTGGCATACCCGAAAGAAGAAACAGGCAAGTCCACGCCATACTTTCGTATAGCATGAACATTGCGTCATTGTCTCTTCTTTCATTGAAAAGTGCCAGTTTTCTATATTGAGACGTTCAGCGAACGTTATGTTATATCTAAACGGAAACTAATCCGTCAAAATTCTAAATTTCCGATGCAAAGATAGGGATTCCTTATGAATAGTAGAAATTTCAAAATCATATATTTATGCATAGTCGGTGTTCCGCATGCTAAATGGCTAACTAAAAGAGATTGTGGAGAAAAAAGGCAGAAGAATATTGTTGAGGAGGTTGGCAATATGGGGATTATTTTGTACCTTTGTATTCACTAAGCGTTCTTAATGTATTGTTGAAAACGAAGCTAATCAGCGAATAATGATAGCTGGTTTCTAAATCGTTACCTATCAAGAAAATATTTCTTGTAACCTGCTTATTTGCAGCCTGAAAGACAAAATACTATGTCTTGCAAGGTGAAAGGTAACTTTCTTTTCTTTCAGGCATTCAATCTGTTGGGATATTCTCTTTAGGCTATCATTACAGACTGTATTTGATGGTACAGGAAATACCTTTCCATCCTTTGAAAATCCTGCATATTTTTCGATAATCATTTTGGGAATATCCAACAGCATCACGTTTGACGATGTGGCTGTTTTTTTCCTACGTATGATAATCCACTGGTTACTGTCAAAGAAATCCTGAATATTGCTGTTTCTAAGCCCTTTCATATCTGAATAGGAAAGACCAGTAAAGCAACTGAAAACAAACAGGTCTTTAACCAATTCGTCTTTCTTTTTCTCGCAGTTGAACGTTACAAGCTGTTCCAACTCGTTCCGCAACAGATAACCTCTGTCTTTGTCCTTTTTGGTATTCTTGTACTCGCTGAAAGGATTAAAAGCAAGATGCTTTCTGCTCATTGCCAATCGGCAAAGTGTGGTAAAGCCAATCATATACAGCCAAATCGTGTTATGTGTCAAGCTTTGGTCATCACGTAGGTAGTAATCAAAGTCCTGTACAAAATCAGGAGTAAGGTCGTTAAAAGACACATCGGAGTAACCGTATTTTGTAAGTACAAAATTACGAAGATGTCTTAATAGTGTTTTATACTTACTTCGTGTACCATTTACCCGAAGCCCGCTATTGACCTTTTTCTCATAGTCGGAAAGAAACTGTTCATAGAACTTGAAAAAGGTCATTTCTCCGCTTTCCATACCGAGGAAGGCATTTTTAAGTTTAGTACTGTTTACAGCCCCCTCGTTCTTCAGAATTTTGGAATAGCATTCCTCAATGCCCAAACGGATTTTATCAAGCTTGCCGTTCACATCTTGGGCTTCTCGGCTTTTTCCTAAAACCCTGCCGTACTTCAAATCCCAATTTGATGCAGAAATATCCAGCTTTGTACTGAATGCAGACTGATTACCGTTTACGGTAATTCTGCACATAACCGTAACTTTCCCGTTCTTCTTCGGGGCATTCTTTTTAAGGTAGAAAAGAACCTTAAACGTTGATTTTTTTGTCGTTTCCATACTCACAATTCTTAATGATAAAATTAAACCTATGTGAGCTACGGAACAATATGAAAAACTATGCAGAAAGCTGAAATACAGCATTTTAAAGCGGTTGATTCTAATGTTTGAAAGTAACGTTTTAGTAACCTTACTTTTGCCTAACCTCGCTTTTTTCTGCTTTTTACATCATTACCAAAAAATCAAAAAACGATTGTAAAGCCTTTATTTACAATCGTTTTCCCTGTTATTAATCTTTGATGTATTTTTACTGAAAATTTATTTTAAAATGCCCGTCCTTTCAGAAGATGAGATCCTGCCGTTACGTGGAATCGTTTACCGTTGGGAAAGCATATCTCCGCCTTTGTTCCCGGGGGAACAACCGCATGGATTGTCATCGCTTTTCCTTTGCGGGTAATCGTAACCTCGATCAATCCGTGACGAGTGGAAACTTTAGCCGACGCATTTCCTACCGATCCCATCCGGGGAGCAATCTTAAACGTTTTGAATCCGGGAGAAGTAGGTTCGATACCGCATAAAAGCTGACTTAGAATGGTGAGCGGTCCGCCGCTCCAGGCATGGTTGATCGTACCACCGCCAAAACCATCCGCACCGATCCCCCACCCTTCAAACAAGGTGGTATAATCCTTATATCCCATCATTTTACTATAACGATCTTTCATCCGCGAAAGGGCAAAATCGGCTTCCCCCATACGGAACAGCGCCTCCAACACATATTTTTCCATATACGGACTGGCATGATATTCTTTTTTGAACACCTGCAGCAAAGCCGGATACTTGTCGGCCGCAGCCAATCCGGAAACCACAGCCATAGCCTGCGCCCGGTCGTCGGTCTCCCCCTTATAACCGGGCGAACGATAAGCCGACCCGTTCCAGTATTTTGTATTGAAGCAAGATACAAAAGAATTCATCATCCCTGTAAGCATACGCACATCATCCTCTTTACCCAGCATGGCAGCAAAGTTTAATTCGGCTTTCAGGGCCAGGTAATACCAACAGTTGGTAAGCACCCCCATATCCACATGCTCACCCCAGTCACCCCAATTCCAATCGCCAGAACGTTCCGTAACCAGACCATTCGCTTCGGGTTGCCAAACCTCGTGCAGGTAGCGGTGCAGACGGTCGTAAATAACAGGCACAAAGGTACTGTCGCCGCTATAAAAATACTGGGTATAAAAGCCATAGTAACCCACCGAAGCCAACATCTGCAACGGCAGTTCCCGTCCCCAGTTGACCGAAGGTACCGGCGAGAAAATCACCCCGTCCTCCCTTTGCCAGTTCATCAGTTCGTATATTCCTTTAAGAGCAAGTTTCTGTCCACGGGGATCCAGTGCGTAAAAGGCCTCGCCCAGTTCGTTCACCTCATCACCCCACCATTGTGCCCGTTCGCGATCCGGACAATCCATATAGGTATCACGCATGGTAACATACAGGGTACGTGCGGAACGCTTCCACAACTCGTTCAGGAAGGGGTCATCCGACGAGAAAGAACCTGCAAAATCGGCATTATAGCCTGTTTCGCGGTACTTTACATTCTTAACAACCACTCCGTCCGGAATAATGTATATCACTTCGTGACCATTCATCCAGCCCAGACTCTCGTAGGTCTGTTCTCCGGCACGGGTAACATATTCGCCCCGAACGTTTTTCTCGCTTCCCCCTTCATAGTTATCGGTCAGCATACCTATGGTTTTACCAGCTTCGGCCTCCACATGTAAATAAGGGGTAACGTGGCAATTGTAGGGCAACCGGCAAAATAATGTATCACCGTTGGCCGACTTACGGATTGCTTCGTACCCGCGCAATCCGTAATCTTTCCACAAAGGAATGGGGCGTGCAACCAATTTACCAAAAGGGTAATCCTCTGCCCGGGCTAATACCAGCGCCTGGGGCAGATTTCCTTTAAATGAAGAAAGGTGCCAGTCCTTTATCTCCTTTTGAGCATCGAAACGTATGTTACTTTCCGGTAGGCGGAAGTTGGGATGCGGAGCCGATGTATTTTCATAAGCAGTATAAAGTGCACAACGCCAGGAAGCATCGGATACCAACGAGAAGGCAGGCGATTGCGCATCAAACAACAACCCCGCCCTTCCGGTGCTGGCATGACTGAAACCGCTTTTCCCGAAATGCCAGACCAACACAGCCACCGTATTCTGTCCCGGTTTCAGCCAGGGAGCAATCTCCACCTCATCAAAGTAGGTGGCACCGGGAGCCGGTCCGCGTTTCAGTCCGCCTTCAAACACGACAAGGCTGTCGTTAATCCACATCCAATATTTTGAATCCGCAGCAATACGGGCCGTCAGTGCTGCGGGCACATCACTTAAAGTAAAGGTTTTTCGGTAAGCCAGCCATTCGTTAGTCTGACTCTGACTACGTTCTGTGCTTATCCATTGTCCTTTCCAGTCGTAAGCCATAGCAGACAACCCGAAGCACAATAACAAAAGCATTCCAAACAGTTTATTCATACTTATAGAAATTAGATTAACACTTTGTAAGCGCAAAACTAATGAAATAAGTAGAAAAACCAAGTATGAAATCTGACCTACTCCTTTTCCTTTATGATAATTAAAGCGTATTTCTGTTTTGTATCATCAATAACGATCCACAGGCGTATCCTGCATTTCCACCTCAAGCAATCCGCCCGAAACAATTTTACTGAACGGGATACGAGTCTCTTTACAGGGTTTCCCATTTAACCGGAACTGCTTAACGTACAGATTTTGTTTATTGTTATTGGCAGCCTTTATTACAAACTCATCACCTTTATAATACTTCTTGTTCAGCTTAATAGTAACCTTGTCGAACAACGTACTGCCCAGCGCAAACGAAGGCTCGGTATCAGTCAGCCCCTTTACATCAAACAGTCCCAGCGAAGCAATTACATACCAGGCACCCAGCTGACCCTGATCCTCATCCTGTCCGTATCCATATCCGTGAATCCCCTCCACGCCGTAAAACTCATCCAGGATAGCCCTCACCCATTTCTGTGTTAGTGAAGGACGCCCCGCTTCGTTAAACAACCAGGAGATATGCAGACACGGCTGATTTCCATGATTATAAAGCGTTTGTAATCCGGCAAAAGCACCAACTTCTTTACCTCCGCTGAAAATCAACTTCCGCGAAACCGTAAAGATACTGTCCAGACGCTGGTTAAAGACATCCGCACCCACTTTGGATACCAGTCCCTTTACATCGTGAGGCACATAAAAAGTATACTGCCAGGCATTTCCCTCCTGAAAGCCTCTCCACACCTGCATAGGATCGAAGTCATCCACAAAGGATCCGTCCGCTTTTCTGGGTCTGACAAAGTTAAGTGAGTCGTCGTAAATCCGCTCCCATCCTTTAGAAAGATCCATCAGTTTAGCGTAATCGTCCGTCTTGCCCAACTGTCCGGCCCACTGAGCCACTGTCCACGCACTGTAGGCATACTCCAGGGTATGAGAAGCCGAGAACATAAAAGCCTCATCCGGACCGTCACCTTTTTCCTGGTGGGGAACATAGCCATACTTTACAAACAAATCCGTATCCACCTTACCCGCACCAAGCGGGCGGTCAACACCATCCAGCTCATTCTTCAGCGAAGCCTCGTAGGCCAGGTTCACATCGAAATCGCGGATGCCGCACTGATATGCCCCGGAAAGAATGGCGCTCAGCAGATTGGTTCCCACTCCGGAAACAAAACGGCTGCAGGCAATTCCATCGGCCAGCCATCCGGTATCTTTGTAAACCAGCAGGTGACTGCTGATGTAATCCGAATAATACTCCGGATAAGCCAATGCCCACACCTGAGCCAGGTTCCACTGTGCACCCCAAGCTGCATCTGTGTTGTAAAAATTGTGCTTCGGCTTTCCCTTAAGCAAGGGAATCTGTCCCACCGACCCATCGTTACGGGGATAAGCCCCATTCACGTCGCTTGCCAATCCACGTCCCAGCAACACATGATACAGACCGGTATAAAACTTCACCTTATCCTGGCGGTTGGGGGTTTCCACCCTGATTCTGCCCAGATACTCCTCCCATTGTGCGGCAGCCTCCTGTTTCGCCTTATCGAAGGAAAGCGAAGCCGCTTCCGTCTGCAAATTCAGTCGGGCATTGGCGACCGACGTAAAGGAAAGACCTACCTTAACCGTAACAGCCTCCTGCTCTTTGGTCTGGAATGTAAGATACAGACCGGCACCCACTCCGGCCGACTCCCTGCTGCCGCTACTCACAACCGCACCTTTAAAGGTACCGTAACCCGTAGGCTTTGCATCTGTTACAGCAGAGAAATACATAGTGACCGATGCATCCGGCTGGTATTTTTTCACATATTCGGGCAAGGTACGCACCCAACCCTCAATGCGGCCGTCGGCCGTAAGCTTCACTTCCGCATCCTCTACAGCCCCGCTCTCACCCTGACGGTTCCCGATATCAAACAGGATACGGCTCTCCTTTCCGGCAGGAAAGGTATAACGCTGAAATGCAACCCGTGGGGTAGCCGTAAGTTCGGCTTTCACTCCGTGATCCTTCAGCAACACCGAATAATATCCGGCAGTGGCAAACTCGTCCTTGCGGTCAAACCGGGAACGATACCCCGGAGCATTCATCTCCAGCGGTCCCGGAACAGTCACCAGCTTTCCAACAGCAGGCATTAAAACAATTCCACCCACCTGGAATTCATGTAAACAGGGAAAACCTTCGATGGACTGATCCCGGTAATCGTAGCCCGTTGCCTCCCATCCCCATTTATTACCAAGGTGACCATTGGTGGACGGAGCCGGCTTAGCCATTCCAAACGGTCGGGCACCGGGTGTAAAATGAAACCAGCGGCAATGTGCGGTCCCGATCAGC
>JACCEE010034545.1_pt1 | contig 12562 bp, 5 predicted proteins | sample 7449931 | NCBI WGS metagenome assembly JACCEE01 (sample SAMN15323457, study PRJNA562643) | freshwater metagenome | isolation source: river surface water | place: USA:Blue River Watershed | collected 2017-08-19 | reverse complement strand
GTTCGATACGGTTTCTGATTTCCGTTTAGTTTTGAGAATCATATCCATTCCCGAAAAACGATATCCAACGCCCACGCTATATTCATCTTTAATCATTTCGCTCAACTGCATGTTCGAAAAACTGAAATTGAGATTTCGTGTTTTCCTGATTTCGAAATTAGCGCTCAAATCGTTTTGAAAAGCTACGTCAACATTGATAAGCGGACTAAAGCTCTCTTGAATGTTGATTGTGGTAATATCAAGCTCGGGCACAAAATAATTAGAACCATCGAGCTGGCTTCTCACCCAACTAAAACCAGACTCGTCGGCATCGTAATTCAGGTTTGTTTCGAAAGCACCAATTGTGTAGGTAGAACGGTAACTATGGTTAAAATTAATAGAATTCACATAATTTTTAAGCCACTCTATCTTCTCTGGGTTTCCGCTGTAATTAATGGTCCAGTTTGGACGAATCCAAGCCAAACTTGGGCGGGAGCTAAGTGGTATCTTATTTGCGTCGATGCCGGTATAGGTGGCAATGAAAGCCGGGATAATTACATCGGAAGAGGTAGCCGAAACACCGTTTGAAATATCAGAATACGGACTCTTTGAATAACCTTGCCCTTCGACATAGCCACGGGCTTTGTTAATTCGTTCCATAATTATCTGCCTGTTTTTTCCATTAAACTCATCAAACAAATCCGATTTCTTCTCATCGGCATTGAGGCTTTGCTTGAATGCAGTTTTCAACGTCATTATGGTCATATCGAAGTTTCCGGTTTCCTTTCTGCTCAACAATTCGAAGGAGTTCTTTGCTCCGTTAAACTGGATGTAGCTGCTAATGTTTCTTGACTCGCGCCTACGCCCATTAATATTGAACCTGAAATTCGAAATAGGTTCAAACTGAACCGTGAAGTTCCATGTTTCGGTACTCTGCACCAAGTACTGCTTACTGATTGTTGTATCTTGAGTTACCCAACCATTCTTGGCCGCTTTCAACGCAAAGCTTTCGTCTTGCCATCCCATCAGGAATGGGATAGTTGGCGCCAACGATGTGCTACCATCGGCAGAGGTTACATTGCGAGCCCCGAAAAGATAAGGATCGGGAGTAAACCCGGGAAGTTCAGTACCACCCGATTTAGAATAAGTTGCCTGAACACTGCGAATACCAAGCAAGAACCGCGTAGAAAAATCGACAACTTGTTTGGCTACCGACTCGGTGATTTCCTTTTTCCCAACAACATAAACCTGAGCATCTTTGTAGTTTTTGGGAGCCTTAAAATTAACCCTGTTTTCGTTAACAACAGTAACTTCGCCTTTAATTGTATCGCCTTTGGCTGTTAGAACCACAACATCAACTTTTTCTGTTTCAAGTTTATGGAAAATCGATTTCGGAACATTCTCTTTGAAGTCAATTTTCTTCACCTGATATTTTACCTCTTTGAAACGAGGAGGTTTGTTGCTTTTTGCCGGATCTTTTTTCTTATTGGCCTCCCGGCTCCTACTTCCATAGCTACGCCCTGACGACTGGTACTTCTGGTTAATATCCTTAAAATATGGAACCTTATTATAAAGCGTTGTTAAATTCAGCGAACCGTTCAAATTCAGGTTCATTGTATTGTTTACAGTATTTCCTAAGTCGACAGACTCAAATTCAGAGCTCAATAAAGAACCTGCCATCCAATCATAACCACCACTATAATTGATCGATGTATTAACAAAATCGAGCAAAGGCAATTTGTTAATCGGAACGGTATAACGGATATTTAGGGTGTGCTGATAATCGACCGGACGGCCAAATGCCAAAAGATTCTTGTAGATCTCTTTCTGCATTAAAGCATATTGATCGGCATACAGTTCTTTGTCTTCAACACCATCGAGCTGATCGATGCGAGCGGTACTTTTGTTTGTAAAATCGACTTTTAGATTTTGGGAAAGGCTGTATCTCAAATCAAAATTCCTGTTCCATAGAAAATCTTTCGACACAGTAACCGGCAAATCGAGATCCATTCCGGAGTTATCCCTTGCAAGTCGCTCGCTGTACGACTTATCAAAGTCGGTCCGATAGGATATTAATTCGGGCAATAGGTTAAAATTGAAATCTTTAATTATCCTAAAAGCCTTATTATTCAAAGCCTTTACGTTTTTAAACGGAGTTATCGGCTTGCTTGTAATCGTATAATTATAATCGAACGAAGCCTTGGTTGTGCGTTCAAGTTGTTTTTCAACATCAACGCTATGATTCAACTCTTCGGAATGAGAGTACGATACTGAAAAGTTCTCGATATCAGTAGGAAGAGGTGTCCTATCGGCTTTTTTGCGTTGCGGCTCAATAGTCACATTATTGAAATTGAGACTCTTTCGGGTTGTTACATCCTGAGAAATGCTTTTCAAATAATCTTTTTCCTCTGGGCTATCGATTAAAGCCAACGACTCTTTCAATTTAATATCGGAGTTAAGCGGATCGTACTCGGGAGTTGCAACACCTTTTGAGTAGCTATAGAACAAAGGTAAATGAAGCCCAACTTTCTCGGGCAGCAACTTACCCAACTGAAAGTTCGCCGTCAAATCGACCTGATAAGTATCTTCAAGGCTTCGTTGCGAGGCAGACTCATTAATGCTTCCCCACCCTACAGATTGAGTGCTTCCGGCAAGAGTAACATTACCCAAATCGGCCAACCGTAAAGACATACGCCCGTTTGAAGCCCAGCCGCCATCCTCTTCATGCCCTGAAAGCCTCAACTCGTTAATCCATACTTCGACAGACTTATCTCCTTTACCTTCGGCATTAGGGTTTCGAATACCAACGTGCATGACCTCAACATCGCCCAAGCTAGGACTACCTTTAATTCGGATGATGTTCTTCTTACCGTCCGAGTTCTCGTCAACATCTTCAAAAATGTCGCTTTTATTTATTTTGGAGCCAGCCTTACGAACAGCTTCGTCGCGTTTCAATTTAAGATTTGTGAAAATAGACAAGCTTACGTTCAGTCTGTTTTCATCGGGCCAAACAGCCAACCGATCGGAAGCAATATCGCCGCTATATGTTGTAGCAGGAACCGGAGTTAACTTTAACGGAATTTCGTATTCATAATAGTTGTCTTCGTCGCTTCCCATCCTCACAATAAGAGATGTTTCGTAGTCACTCAGCGGATAACCTTCAATTGCCTCGGCATGAACCTCCATTTTCAACCGTTTGTATTGGCGCATATCCAACCCAATGTTTTTATATACAGCTTTTGCATCGCCTTTGGCCAAATCAATCACCTTGAGCAACATCGACTGTTCGTTCATTAATGTGGCAGTTGTACTTGTTGGGTCGTATTCACGTTCGATACCCGGAGGCAACACATAATTAATTGGTTTACGACTTTGATTTTCTTCGATATTGATTGTTGCCATATCGAACTGAGTCGTGGCAGATTCAACGGCACCTTTATCGGCAAGCGATTGGTTTTGTTTACGCCAGTCGGAACGAACAAGGTTAAGTGTTCCAAAGCGGAGAATGACAGAATCGGAGAAATTGGTCAAAAACATACGCATGAAACGGATCGATTTGAAATCGGATATTCCGTTTATTGATTCTGCTCCAGCATTATTGCGGATTGGAATTTTAAACTGATACCAGTTTACCTTATCGGTTGTTCCATTTTTGAGGGCAACCTGCCGTTCAACTTTATCAACCACGTAATTCTTTCCAACTTCCAGATCTCCAGGACGAATACTAACCTTGTACTGGTAGTACTTTTCAATTTCGTTCAGTGTATTGTCGTCGTTAATATCTTCGATATCAGGCTCGGTTTTGCCCGATGTAGAGTAGCTTTCGGTGTACATCGAAGTGGTAGGTGAGTTTCCTTCGAAGTTGTTATATTTTTTGTATCGGTCAATAATCGAAACTTCTTCATCATCGTAATCGCTTCCACGGTAATAATGGTAATCGTCGCCCGAAGGGTCGGCTACAATTTTATTGTAAGCCTCGGCAGAAACTTTTGCTCTGATTTCGGCAAGATAATCTTTGAAAAATGATTGTTCTTCGTCATCGTTCAATCCATCAAAACCAACATCCTGGTATTTACGGCTATCAGCATCATTTTCGAAAGAATTATTCAACAATTGATTAGTTGAAACCCGCCCCCAAGCAGTAGTATCAACATTATTAACCTCCGTTGTTGTTGGTAAACCATTTTCAAACGATTTCCGTGAATCGCTCAAAATATCTTCAGAGATGCTTCCAAGGTTAAAATAGAGATCACCGCCTTCATTTGTTCCATTGGTATTATAAATAAACGGATCGAGCATCCAGAATTCAATGTATTCGATATTGGCCGTTTCGAAGTTTGGAGTCTGAACCTCTCTCATAATACCGCCCCAACGATCTTCGGGGTTTTGCAGCTTACCATCGCTATCAACATTTAAATCGAAGTTATATGGCCCTTTTTCTTTCGGATAATATGCTAAGTTCAAAATTGTCTGATAGTTGTTCGACCCAATTGTGAGTTCTTTGCCAGGGAATATTTCCTGTACCAGCACATCGCGCATGTAGTGGTTTGAGAGCATTGACAAATCAGATTTAATATGGCTTGGCATGTATGAACTCGATTTTTCGCTGAATATTCTATCAATTGCGTACCATGAAAGTTTAGACCTGTTATAGCCCGAGCTCAGGCTATCTTTGTCAACATCTTTGATTAAGCCAGGTTGCCATTGCGGCGTAGAAGCCAAATACCAGCCGTAAGCGTTTGTCATAGAATACGATGTCTCGACACCCTCAAAATCATCGATATAAACGTTATTTCCTGTAGTCGACGATGATCCAGTTATCAATTTCGCCACTTCGCCTTCAACCGAAAGACTCGATTTTGTATCGGAGTCGATAAATGGAAGGTAGTTAATCAGATCGGTCAGAAGCTGCGATTGTTGGTTATATTGAAAATCGAGGCCAAGCATCAGGTTTGAAACCGGCTCTTCGCCCAAATCGACTTTCGAAGTAATTGGGCGTTCGTTCATCCAAAGGGCAGTTCCACCAAGACTGAATTTATCTGAAAACTTATAATTAGCATACGAGCCAATCATTGTTTTCCGCTGCATCGACAACACATCCTGACTTTCGGTTGAGACTTTGATTGGCGTTCCAGACTCGATGTATGCCTGATTGATGATTTTAACTTTTCCCAACGCGTAATCAACAGTGTAATCAACGTTCTCGGTAAGAACCGTGCTTCCGGCAGATACTTTAACCGAGCCTTGGGAAAGATTAAACGATCCTAACGAAATTTCAGAACTTGATGAACCTTTGTATGATCCTACCAAATAGAATTTATTGTGTTTCGTATCTTCAGTTTCGGCATAAGTTTTCGTGTTGTTGTATAGCGAAGAGAACATGTAAGTTGTTGAATCTTTCCCTGCAAACTTGGCTATTGTGGAGCCGAAAGGTTCAAGTACAGGGAAAATTATCTTGCCCGAAGAAGCAAGTATTGTAAGCCCTTCAACAAAATCGAACATACCATCGCCATTTTCGGCATAATCGCCTTGCGAATTCAGGTTATCGAGATTTAATACCCGAAGCAGGGTTTTCTTATTTCCACCATCAATAGGAAGATAGTTTAGATAAGTGCTTGTCGAGTCGTTTTTATAAACAACATTGAAATCAAAATCGTCGGCAGAAATATCATAACCACCAATGTTGTAAACGTTTTTCATCATCAAATCCCACGTTGGCATATCGGGCGAAAGGTTTGTTCCTTTCAGCAACTTCAGCACCAATGTTTGACCTGTTGTTGTAATATCTGACGCAAACTGACCAACCTGAAAAGTAGAATCGCCTATTGTAATATTGTAGGCCACAGCTAAAACCTCGTCGTTATTAAGCGGAGAGTTTAACGAAATAAACCCAAGTTGTTTATTTAAAGTATATTCCGAAGCATTCAACAACCTTGCCTGATCGACTTTTTCCCAGTCGGTTCCATTTGAAAAACCTCTCGAGGCAAGGGGTTTCAGTGTATTTACTACTGTAGACGAAGTTGAAATTCCCGAAAAAGTTGTCATAAGTTCCTGGTACAACTGATTAGCTCCGTTGTGAGGAACATAATTTGCCGGATATCCCAAACCGCCTCCGGCCTGAAATTCAGCAATTTTATTATAAATATTACCAGCCTGTTCACCTAAATCGACAAACGCAACAATATCGCGTGCCGAGGTATAGTTCTGGCTCTTGTTGGTTACCCAAACTTCAACTTTATTGATGATTACTTTTGATCTGATCAACGGCAAAGAGCTTAACGCTTCGTTGTAGTGTTCCCTGAAAAATTTCGACAGGAAAAAATGCCTGTTTTCATCATAGCTCGATGCCTGAACTTCAAACTCCGTTTTCTGGGCACCGCCTTCAGTTTCAATCACCTGCGACTCGCCTTCGTTTTGCGAAACAATTGTTGTAATGTTCAGTTTCCCGAATTGCATTTCGGTTTTAATACCCATAAGGTTGGTTCCACCTTGAATCAGCGTTCCATTTAGCGGCAGCGAAACATTACCTGCTTCAATTTTACGGAGTATTTCGTCCTCCTTGCCATTGTATTCGAGCTTAACCTGATTCTCGAAATCGAAAGTTGCTTCGGTGTTATAGTTGACTTTCATGTCGACTTTGTCGCCAATCTTCCCTGTAACACTAAGGTTAATCTGTGGTTCGAAATCGAAGTTAGTTGTTCGTTTCTGACGTTCAGAAAGTTGCTCATTCCCATTGTAATTCGATTTAACACCAAACTGAACCTCGACATAACCTTGTGGTTTAATATCAATTACATCGCTACCGAAAATATTTGTAAATGCTTCGCTTTCAATTTTCAACTGAGGAATAAGCGACCGCTGTTCAGAAGCAATCTCCTCAACATCTTTGCGGGTACGCCAATATTCATTAATCGACTTGTCGAAATCGTATTTCACGTAATCTTTCAGCCCCATCGATTTTGGCATGCGGTAATACATGTTGCCAATCTTCTCGTAAATGACGTACTGCTTCGAAACGGGGTCGTACACAATTGAACGTTGAATATTGGCAGGCCGGTTAAGGTAGAGTGGATCTTTGGCAATTTCGTCGGGGTATTGAAATTCGCCTTCATCTTCAAACGGATAAACCAACGAAGAATCGGATGAAGCCGTTGCTTTGTTACTTGCTGAACCTTGAGCAAAAGCCTGACTGGAAAGTATTGAAACTATTCCAATTACAAAAAAAACTATGGAAATAAATTTTTTCTTCAACATCGATAAACGGGATTACATCTGCTTAAGTGCATCCTTAATAACTTGTTCTACTGTCTTTTCGGGATGCAGCTTCATAATATGATCAATTGCTTTTTCGGCATTCTTCTTTAAAAAACCAAGAGTCACCAATGCAGATAACGCTTCTTCCCTTGTAGTATTGTTTAATGTGGCAAAAATATCGCCCGAAACAGGCTGTTTCGTCAATTTATCTTTTAACTCAATAATAATACGTTGAGCCGATTTTAGTCCTATCCCCTTAATGCTTTTCAAACAATTAACATCTTCTGAAATAATTGCATTTTGAATTTCAGCAGCCGAGAGCGATGAGAGCATAAGAATTCCGGTATTGGCACCTACACCCGAAACAGAGATTAAGTGCCGGAACAATATTCTCTCTTCATCGGAAAAAAAGGCGAACAACAAATGCGCATCTTCTCTTATTACTTCGTGAATGAATAGCTTGACAGAGTTTTTCCCTGAGAGAGCAGAATATGTATTGATTGATATATGAAGAAAATAGCCAACACCGTTGACATCGAGAACAGCATGGGCTGGATTTATTTCAACTAGTTGGCCGTTAAGGTATTCAATCATCTAAATCAATATTGCTGCGGATCAACAACCGACATTAAGTCAACATCGTCTGATTCGCCATTGTTATTAATCTCATATTTTGGCAGTGGGTTTTTGCTGGCTTCGGCATGGTTTGCCCTGCTTTTGAAAATATCGATAGCATGGAAAATTGCCTGCTGGAACGACTCGCACGATGCAAGGTTTTGACCTGCAATATCGAAAGCAGTTCCGTGCCCCGGCGATGTTCTGATGAAAGGCAACCCGGCCGTGTAATTTACACCCCTCTCAAAAGTCAGCGCTTTGAACGGAGCTAACCCCTGATCGTGGTACATTGCCAATACGGCATCGAACTTGTATTGCTGGCCTGAGCCAAAAAAGCCATCGGCAGCATAAGGTCCCAACGCTGTAATATGTAGGTTTTCGGCCTCGCGTAACGCCGGAATTATTACCCGATTCTCTTCGTCGCCAAGTAATCCATTATCGCTGGCATGAGGGTTTAATCCAAGAACAGCAATTCGAGGATTAGTACAAGCAAAATCTGTTACAAGCGATTTATGCAAGATTTTAAGTTTTGAAACAATCAATTCTTTAGTAATCAGCTCTGGAACGTTTTTCAAAGGAGCATGACCAACCACAACGCCTACGCGCAGATTTTCAGAGATCAGGAGCATCAGGTCGTCTTTTGCATCGAACTGTTTGGCCAGATATTCGGTGTGCCCCGGGAAATGGAAATTTTTAGACTGGATAGCTTCTTTGCTGATTGGAGCTGTAACAAGAACATCAATTTTCTTGCTTTTCAAATCGGCAACAGCCTGTTCCAGAGCAAGAAATGCTGCTTCGCCAGCCACATCACTAACTTTTCCAAGTTCAACCCGCACATTGTCGTCGCAACAATTTATGATATTCACCTTATGCAATTCAACCTCGTCGGCATTTCTGATCTGGTTAAAATTGAACGCTTCGGCCTCAAGCACTTTTTTGTGGTAAGCCGCAACTTTAGGTGATCCATAAACAATAACGGTACATGACTCCAGCATTCGAGGATCGTCGAGTGCTTTTATAATAACCTCATATCCAATACCATTAATATCGCCTTGGGTTATACCCACTATTATTTGATTGTTTTTCATTTTGATCGTGTTAATTATCTGAATTTTACCTTCTGACAGGCAATGTTGCAAATTTAATTTTTTTTTGAGAAAACCCCAGTTGCCACCGCCCCGCAAGGATTTCGAAAGCAATCTACGCTGTTAGTTCTGGAATTGTTTATTCAACTTATCCATATCTTTCTGGTCATCAAATTCAATGGAATAGATCATTGCTTCGATCTGCCGCAATAAGTTTCGTTTATCTTTCGATGGAGCATATATAAAACCATCGATTGTAATGACCCTTTTCTTCAACATATCTAAAATCGACAGATTGATAAAAGGTCCACCCATGAAATCATTCTCAATAGTCCAAAGGCCTCTGATTTCGGCCGAGAAGTTTCCTCTCAATCTTGAAGTGTTGAACAACAATGGAAAATCCTTTTCTGTTGTCATAAACGAGCCATCCATCGGACCAAGTACATTCTTTTTCATCATCAAATCGCGTTTAACCCTCAGATAGTCTTCAGTAAAAGTGCTATCCGATTCGTAAGGATAAGAGTATATGCAGATTCCCTGGCTTATTTCATTTGTTTCATTTCTGAACCACATAAAATCAGGTTTATCAACAGCTACAATAAAACCAGGAGCAACATTTATATTGATTCCAAATCGTTCTTTTACCTTTTTCGAAACAACTTTTTCGTGGTAATTGGCATAGTTCTGCATTAACCGGTCTCTTTCAGCCTTCAGGAAAAATGCAATAATTTTATCTGAATTTTGTTTGAACAATTGCCCCAGCTCTTGTTCATTTTTAGCCGAAATTGTAACGACCGCCTGAGGATAGGCATAAACATCGGACATCAGTTTGACTTCCGAATTGGTTACACTACTATTAACTTCTGTAATAATGAGGTTTCTATTGGTCTTCAAAATGTCGGCAAAAGCTTCTTTCGGGATATTTATCAAGTTGAAGATGGGTTCACTTTGAGGAAGTCCCAACTGCGGCTGAGTAAGAATTTCCTTTATTGTTGTGCCAGCCTCACTACTCCACACATCTTTACTAACTACAACAATCAATTCACCTGCCCTGCCGGTAATGTTCCTCTTTGAAGAATTTCCGGTATTTCGTTTACAACCGGTAAAAGATACCAGTGCAGACAAAAAAATAAGTAAAAAAAATGTTTTAGTTCTCATCGTTACAATAAATTTAGTTTGTTGATATACTGTGGATTTGAAATATTAATCTAAGAAAAATCAACTTTCCTATCTCGTTTTACAAGGAAACTTCATAAGCCTCACTCGCCTGTGATTAGCTTTCGCTGATTTCCAAACAATACAGAACGAAACAAATTTTGTGCTTTTTGAAAACATGTTTGTTTCAGGAGCAGACAAAGCAATTCTAAACTAAAAACCCCGCATTGAGCGGGGTACTTAAAAAAGCATATTTTATTTCGTTCCTTCGTCTTTTTTCGGATCAGACTCTTTGTCGCCTTTCGACGCATCTTTAAACTCTTTAACACCCTTGCCCAATCCCCTCATTAATTCCGGAATTTTGGCGCCGCCAAAGAACAGCAAAACAATTATGAGAATAAAAAGGATTTCTTGTCCTCCAACTAAACCGGCAATAATATTTAAGTACATCTTCTTTCAATTAATTGTTTATGTAACAAATATAATAAGAACTTTTCAATAACCTTTTTATTTAAAGAAGAACCTCACAATATCGTTTATGTTGGCATAAAGGACCAGCAACAGCAATAATGACAGTCCTATAATCTGAGCATATTCAAGAAATTTATCGCTAGGCTTTCTTCCTGTAATCATTTCATAAAGGACAAATAATACATGGCCTCCGTCGAGAGCTGGAATTGGAAGGATGTTCATAACACCTAAAATAATTGAAAGGAAAGCAGTCATCGACCAAAAAGCCTGCCAATCCCAAACTCCAGGGAATACATTCCCTATAGAAAGGAATCCGCCAAGAGACTCGTAACCCTTTGTTGTTTTATTGAAAATGAGTTTAAACTGCTTCAGATATTCTACAGTTTTATCCCAACCGCGTGCAATACCAGCAGGTATCGACTCAAAGAAACCATACTTAATTGTTTTGTATTCAAAATCTTGTGCATAGTTTGGTTTCCAACTCACACCCAATAGACCATCTTTACTAAGGGTTACCGGCAAGTCAACTTTTTGCCCATTTCGTAACACCGTTAAAAGAACCTGTTTGCCACTGTTTTCTTTAATTAAAGATGAAAACTGGTCGTGAAACTCGAACGATTGATTGTTGACCATAAGAACCTGGTCTCCTTTTACAACTCCAGCAGTTTTTGCAGGCGATTCCTTAGCAAAAGACTCTACGATAAGCGAAAAAGGAACTCGAATGGTAATCACTCGTTCTTTCATCATTAAAGCAATATCTTCTTCTGAAATCTCAATATCAACAACAGAGCCGTTTCGCTCGACCTGAACTGTTTTTGCTTTATCAAAGACAATTGTAGGAACTACTTTTCCAAAATCTTCAACAAAAACATGATCGACAGACAAGATTTTATCACCATCGACAAACCCAATTTTTTCACCAACTTCAGTTGCTTCAATTCCATATTTTACACTTTTGGTTGGAAGGTACTCATCTCCCCAGGCATATAAAACACCGATGTAGATAACCAGAGCCAGGAGAAAATTCATGAGTACACCTGCAACCATGATAAGTAAACGTTGAATTGCCGGTTTCGAGCGAAATTCCCAAGGTTGTGGCGGCAGTTTCATCTGTTCTTTGTCCATCGATTCGTCGATCATTCCGGCAATTTTCACATAACCACCAAGAGGCATCCACCCTATTCCATATTCTGTTTCACCTTTCTTGGTTTTAAACAACGAGAACCCAAAATCAAAGAAAAGATAGAATTTCTCAACTTTACATTTAAAGATCTTTGCAAAAATGAAATGGCCTAATTCATGGATTATCACCAAAATAGAAAGACTCAGAAAAAACTGAACTATTTTTACGAATATCATATAATTGTATGTTCTTAATTAACGTTTACTTTTTTCACAAACTCTAATGCTTTGATGCGCGCCTCTTTATCGCCCAAAATATAATCTTCAATAGTAGGCTGAGATACAAATGCTACTTTATCGATGGTTTGTTCAATTACTTCAGACATTTGAATAAATCCAATTTCTTGTTTCAAAAAAGAATTGACAACAACTTCGTTGGCCGCATTCAACACACAGGCACAATTTCCTCCTTTTTTAAGGGCATCGAAAGCAAGTGCAAGATTACGAAAAATTTCCATGTCGGGTAACGTAAAATTCAACTCGCCATAACTGGCAAAACTAAACTTTGGAAATTTATTTGAAAGTCGTTTGGGATAATACATAGCATATTGAATTGGCAATCGCATATCGGGCAACCCAAGCTGCGCTTTCAACGAGCCATCAACAAATTGAACCAACGAGTGAACAATACTCTGAGGATGAACAACGACCTCAATTTGTGAAGGATCGATATCGAAAAGCCACTTTGCTTCAATCACTTCAAACCCTTTATTCATAAGTGAAGCCGAATCGATAGTGATTTTATCGCCCATATTCCAATTAGGATGGGCCAATGCCTGAGCAGGTGTTACTTTTAACAACTGGTCATAAGTAAATCCACG
>JACCEE010839848.1_pt1 | contig 12567 bp, 10 predicted proteins | sample 7449931 | NCBI WGS metagenome assembly JACCEE01 (sample SAMN15323457, study PRJNA562643) | freshwater metagenome | isolation source: river surface water | place: USA:Blue River Watershed | collected 2017-08-19 | reverse complement strand
GATCTTTTTTCGATACCTATAATAGTAAGAGAGAGAGGTTCGGGAACACTCGAGGTGATACGTAAGAGTTTGGAACGTAATGGATTTGATTTTGATATGTTAAATGTCTTTATTCATCTAGGTAGCACCGAAGCCATCAAGAACTATCTTAATGATTTTCAGGGTTTGGCTTTAATTTCTGAAAAGGCTGTTCAGAAAAGTTATCAGGCTCAAAATCTTGTTCAATTGAGTCTTTCGGGAATCTCCTTTACAAGAAGTTTTAGGATTTGTCTTCGTCAGGGACAAGAGGGTTATAGTACTGGACTTTTTATTAAGTTCCTTAATGAGTATAAGTTTTAGTTATAGCCTATTGAATATTGGTATTTGTTTTGGTTATGGGTGCTAGGTAATTTTGTACCCCTAACTAAGCGTAAAATGAAAAATTTAAAGAGGTACAATGGTTTCATTAGCATTGGAATATTGGGTTTAGCTTTATTACCTTTTATGTCACCGTCCATTGCCTTAGCACTTGGAATAGGACTTTCTTTACTGGGTTTGACAAACGAATGGTTGGTTTCAAAATCATCACTTGTTTTGAAAACGGCCATTGTTATGATGGGGTTCGGAATGAATCTATTGCAGGTAATTCAGGTATCGAAGAGTGGCTTTCTTGATACAGCTGTTTCTGTAATAAGTGTTATGGTTTTAGGTGTTATTTTAGGGTGGGTTTTAAAGGTTGACAAACGCCCTGCCTTGTTGATATCAGCGGGGACTGCCATTTGTGGGGGAAGTGCGATAGCAGCAGTTGCACCTGTTTTAGGCGCAAAGAATTCTGAGATATCCTTTTCTTTGGTTGTCATATTTGTGTTGAATGCTATTGCTCTTTTTTTGTTTCCATTTTTGGGGCATTATTTAGGATTAACACAGACAGAATTTGGATACTGGGCAGCAATAGCTATTCATGATACTAGCTCAGTAGTGGGAGCTGGGGCGGTTTATGGCGACGAGGCTCTTCATATAGCTACAACAGTAAAGTTGGTTCGTACGTTATGGATAATTCCTATCTCTTTAGTTTTAGCCTTTATGTCAAGAGGTGACTCAAATGGAAAAGTTAAAATTCCCTGGTTTATCGGGTTATTTATGGTAGCGATTCTTATTTCGTCCCTTTTTCCGGACTATAGATTGATATATAATGCTGTTTTTCTGGGAGGAAAGAAATTAATGATCATGGCTCTTTTTCTTATAGGGTCATCTATTTCACTTCAAGAGGCAATGAAGGTGGGAATAAAAGGGTTTTTGCTAGGCATATCCCTTTGGGTATTGATTGGAACTGTTTCATTGATCTTCTTTCTGCATTAATGATTGATTTTGATTATAGTAGAATATTTTTTTCAGGGTTCTATTGATTATAGTGTAGAGATTGTTCGAGAAAACTCATGTAGTTTTCATGTTCATTTTGTGAGCTAAGAATATTTATTTATCTTTGTTTAAAGCAGATTGTGAACTTAAAATTACACTTGAACACGATAAATAATCCAACTAAACAAATCATCATTAGCAATAGATAGGTTCTCTTTTTTTGGGATAACAAAATTATCTATCTGAATTCGTTCTATTTATCAGGATTAGTATGCCATATAATGGTGTAATTTTATTGTTTTGTCTTGCTTATAATGTTTTATATCCTATTAATCCACTTAAATCAATAGTTTTAATTATGAAAAACTTTTTCGGCAAATCGATCATTGTAGCCCTCATCGTTATGATGGCTTGTACAAATGTTTTCGCACAAAAAACAGGTAGCGTTGCTAAAAACAAAGGCAAAATGGCAATAGGTGCGAGTCTAAATATTGGAAATGATTCAGACTTTACCAACTTTGGCCTTGGTGTAAAGTTCCAATATGGTATCATGGATAAGATCAGAGTTGAACCTAGTTTCAACTATTATTTCAAGGCTGATAATATTTCGATGTGGGATCTTAGTCTTAACGGTCACTATTTAATTCCTATTAAAGCTAATAAAAAATTAACCGTTTATCCTATTGGCGGTTTAGCATTGGTGGGTACAAAGTTCTCATATACATCCGCTCCCACTATTATTGAAGGAATAGAAATTCCTGGAAGTGAAGTAGATATAACGGCTACAAATTTAGGTATCAATGTTGGTTGTGGTATTGAATACATTCTAAATTCAAAGATTAGCATAAACGGAGAAGTTAAATACCAGATTGTTGAAGATTATAATAGGCCTATCATTTCTGGTGGTATCAACTACAAATTATAAACGTTGAGCTTAACAAAAAAGAGCCGATAAGTTAATATCGGCTCTTTTTTTTGTCTATGATTTATTGGATAGGACTTTAACATTCTTAAGATCTCTGGTGAAGAATTTGGTTGGAGTTTCTCCAATAATTTCTTTAAAGTCTTTAATCATGTGTGATTGATCGTGATAACCACCAGTGTAAACCATATCATGAAAGCTGATAGTTTTCTTGATATTGAAATAATGCCAAAGATGATTTATTCTAGCGAGGCGAAGAAGGGTTTTAGCTTTGAGACCAGTTCTTTGGCGAAAATGATATCTGAAAAACCTTGTAGACTTATCGAACAATAGTGTTAATTCTGGCAAATGTTGACTCCCGTCACTGTTAATGATTTGATTGTAAAGAATATCAATCTCATCTTCTTTGTAATTTCGGTGATACAATTTATACAAATGATCCTCAATTAGTTTAATCATTTGGTTTTGGTCGTGATTATTCTTTAGTTCTGATTCTAATTCAGTGAATGCAGTTAATGTGTTAAGATCAATAATTTTATTTTCTACAACAGAAAAGTCCAGCTTCAGTAATTTTGATAGTTTGGAAGCAAAGCAAATCGCTATAATACATTGAATTCCTTCAGATAATTGGAAATTTACTGCTCTGTTGTTAGGGATTCCAAGAAAATGATTTGGTAAGATGAAGTCGAGAGGGGCTTTAACTGCCATCTTACCTTGAGTGTTAAAGATTAAAAAGGCATAACCTTGGGGGACATGCTTGTCTAAAATGGTAAGGGTTGGGGCATTTATTGAAATAAACTCAAATTTATGAACTAGTTGTAGTAATTCCCTTTTCGGATTTTTGAAACTATGAACCATTTGAGTTTAGAAGTTAAGTTTTTTGAGATATTTCTTTGTGCCGTAAAGATAATGAAAGAAAGAACGATTATTGAATAGAAAAAACTATGTTTAGTACATCAAAAGCGGTTACATGGATGATTGATCTTGAGATTTTATCAACCTATTAGGATTCTGAGATTTGAAACAAAAAGCTTCACAGACATGGCAAGAAGAATTACTCCAAAGAATTTTCTGGATATGTAGATTCCATTTTGCCCGATTAACTTTTCAACGATACCGATATTTTTTATGACAATATAAACAAGCACTAGGTTCGCCATGATAGCTAAAATGATGTTTACTGCTTGAAATTCTGCTCTTAAGGAAAGTGCCGTAGTTAAAGTTCCTGGTCCTGCTACTAGAGGAAAGACTAAAGGTATAAGGGTAACGTTGCCATTGGTTTGGTTATACTTGAAAAGCTCAACATTAAAGGTCATTTCAACGGCTAATGCAAATAGGATTAGGGAACCTGCAATAGCAAAAGAGGCTATGTCGGTACTAAAGAGTTTTAGTAGGGCTTCACCGGCAAAAAGGAAGCCAACAAGAATGATCAGAGAATAAAGGGCTGCTTTTCCGGCTTGTAGTTTTTTGGTTCCCTGATTTAACTCAACAATGACCGGAATAGCTCCTGTGATGTCAATTACAGCAAAAAGAACCATAAAGGCGGTGAATATTTCTTGAAAGCTAAAGTTGAATTCCATGATTTTCTTTGGTTTAAAATCGTTTAACAGGATCTCCTATAAGAGGTGTAAAGTTCATATAAATACCTAATATTAACAAAAAAGATTGTTTAACGGTTCATTAAAATGATTCCCATAAAAAATTATTACCTCGTCCAAAACCGAACTGTGATATCTTTCAACTTACCATTTACGTTGATAAACAACCTTTGATTGGTTTCAGGCGACCTCAGCCCTCCAAGGCTTTCGATATAGGATCCAATTTTGATGTAATCAAACTGGTCAAGCCTTAAGTCATTCGGGAGATAATCTTTTCCTGAGTACCATGCAGTCTTAAGATTATTGTTTGATATCATCTTTATAAAATGAGCAGACTCCTCTACCGATTTTGTGTCATGGTCACCTCCCATAAAACAGATACAGGTAATCAATTGAGAATACTTTTGAAAGAGTTGCTCGATTATTTGATGAGTAAGTGTTTTCCCTTCATCATTCTGAAGATGCTTGCTATGACAATTAATGCACTTGTTTTTACAACCGGTGAGGTTGATAGCAAGGGTAATTTCATCAGGGATCTCTTGGAATACAATATCAAAGTTGTGATACTTTAGCATAGTGTCGATTTACTGCTTCACTCTGTCTTCCTTGAGAAAAATTGCTTACCCGTTTCATATAACCAATTACTCGGGTTAGGTAATCAAGATTTGAGCTATTACATACTGGACAAACCTTGAGATGTCTTTTATCTATATGATTACAATGATTGCAAACCGTGTTTGGGATGTTAAAGGTGAAATAGTTACAGCCTTCGATAGCAGCAACTCTTAACAACTGACGGTATTGCTTTTCGCTTAAATGTTCTTCAAGATTTAGGTGTAAAGCTGAGCCACCTGTTAAATGCTTTATATAATCTCTTCCATGCAATCGAATCTTGTCAAGGATGTTGATCTTCTCATCCTCTACGATAAAGAAGTAACTATTATAGCAATCTCTTTTGCTTTTAAACCCATCTCGCTTGTCCCATTTCGCATGTTTGACTCCTACATTCTCAGCAGGGATCATCTCACAGTTGAACATTAGCTCCTCATTACGATACTTGTGGTTATAGGATTCGATGAGGCCAAGAACATCAGCTACAAATTGTTTGTAGTCTTGGTTATCATTTATTTCAATTCCGAGGAATTCAGCAGCCTCAACCAACCCGTTAACGCCAATGGTAAGATATTGTCTTTTAATATTAATATATCCGGCATCAAAGAGAGGCAGCATTCCTTTAGTTAGAAATGTCTTTAAATTTTCATTGTAGGCGATCTGAACTTTATGAACCAGATCGGTAATCTCTTCAAGGAAAAAGAGGTAGTGGATACCTTTCTTACAAGCGTCTTGTATACACCTATTTAAATTGATTGTTAAGACACTTTTAGAACCTGTTGATACTCCGCCTGCTCCTAGGGTATAGCTGAATTCATTATCCTGAATTTCGTTTCTAAGTCTACAACAACTACTCAATGAGTCAGCACGGTCGCTCATGTAGGTGAAAAAGGAGTGTCCTTCAGCATACATTTTTGCTGTGATTGCTCCATATTCTTCATCTTTAACATCTCCATCTTCTGTCAGCAAGGCCAATGTTTCAACAGGGAAGGTTAAAATGGCTCTCGTTCTTTCTGTATTAAACCAACTAAGGAATCTTTTTTGGAGCCAACTGAGTGATTCCCATTTTGGAACCGTTCCATCAGGAAAATAGAAGTTCTCAAATAGGCTCAGGAAATAGTATTTGTCATAATAGGAGATATTCCAGAAAACTGCTTGAAAGTTTCTTGCCCCGGTAGGCTGGTTAATACTGTAAACGATCTGTTCGAAGCAGTCGGTTATTATTTTGTCAATCGTTCTTTTTTTGGTTGACAAATCGACAATTTTGTCACTTTCAGTGTAGTAATCATCGCCATATTCTTTTCTTATGAAATAGTCCATGTACATTAGGAATTCAGGGGTCGCACAAGCACCGCTGAGCATACTAGAGACCATAAAAACCATATTGATGAATCCCCCGCAGTAAGACTTTAAGTTTGATGGAGGTAAAGAGTTACCTCCAATAGAGAGAGTGCCTCCAATCAGCCAAGGGTACATAGTGATACTTGCACAGTAGTTAGCCAGGCTAGTCTCATCATTTTTGTAAATATAGTGTTGGTTAAGTAAATCAATGTATTTATCAGCTAGTTCCTTTCCAAACATCTCTTTGATTCGGTCGGTTAATAGCTTACGATTAAGCCTAATGAAGTTTTCTTTTGGCAATTCTCCTATAAGAGTGGTGATGTTTTTGCTTTCAACATTTGCATTTGCATCGTATTGACTTCCTGTAGCTGCGTTATTGGCCTCACAATAGTTTATCAGGAAGTTGAGTTTATCTCTTACTTCTCTGTCTTCGAGGTGTTTTTGTCGGTAAAGCATATAAGCCTTTGCCACCACGTAATATCTCTCAGACATCAATGCTATTTCAACTTGATTTTGGATCTCTTCGACCGTTATTTCATTTGAGATCCTTAAATGGCTGAGGATGTTAGTAAGCGTTTCTTGGTTAGCAAAGTTCCCGGTTGAGAGGAAAGCTTTTGAAATAGCCTGTTTGATTTTTTCCAGTGAGAAGGGCTCTTTCTTGCCGTCTCTTTTGATAATTGTTGTTTCCATTGTAATTAACCTTTTGTTAAAGAGTTTAATTACCGGGGTCTTTAAGAATGAATTCAGGGTAGGCTTAATACTATAGTGAGCCTGTCCTGTGGCTTTTCACCCGAAAGCACCGGATAACGTTTGACGTGGTAGGTCTTCTGACTTGCATCTGTTTGCATGCCTTCCCGTTTAACCAGTGGCTTTAGTATGCAAACTTTTTTCCGCTTACAGCTACGGGGATAGTTCCTGATTCTCACAGGATTCCCTTTTAATCTCTTGTAAAGGAGAACCACATCGCTACAAATTTACATGCTTTTTATCCGACCTCTTTTAGAAGATTCTCATTTTATCAACAGCACAATGGTGATAAATTTTTATTCTATTATCTAGCAATCTTTTCCTCAACTTTAGCTTGGGTAATATTTTTAATTTGCACGTTTTATGCTAGGAAGGAAGAATAGTAACATTTTTACTCCTTCTTGGCTTCTCTTGAAAGTGGTTCGTAAACAATTAGCAAATAGGTTATTTCTCATACCTCTCCCTATCCTCTCCGTATCTTGCCCAATAATGAACGGATAAATACGGAGAGGATATGGAGAACATAGGGAGAGGTGAGATAACGTGGCCTCAATTGAGGCAATACTGAATAACTATCTATTCGTTTTTTCGCCTGAAGTCTTTGTAGTTGCTAATTAGTCGTGATAGCTTCTTTCCTTTTTCTCGTCGCTCATGTTCAGACTCCAGGAAATGTGCTGCTTCCAGTTTGAGCTTAAGATAGCTTTGGTAAACATCGTAATCAAGTTTTCCCTCCTCAACAGCCTTAAGAACGGCACATCCTGGCTCTGTGGTGTGACTACAATTGGTAAACCGGCATTTTTCATCGAGGTCTTCTATAAATAACAATGAGTTATTCATCTCAGATGATTCGAATGTTACTCCAAATTCTCGAACACCTGGGGTATCAATTATTATCCCTCCATTATCGAGTATAACAAGCTCTCGACGAACGGAGGTGTGTTTCCCTTTGCCAGTTGAATCACTAATGGTAGAGGTAGCAAGGCGATCATTTGATAATAGCGCATTTATTAATGAACTTTTACCAACACCAGAAGAACCAATAAAGACAAATGTTTCACCTTCCTTTATGTATTCCTTTAATGGTTGTAATCCTTCGGAAGAAAAACTGCTTGTGATAAAAATTGGTATTGCTGCATCAAGGTGCTTTAAGCCCGATAAAAGCGTCACATGATCTGAAACCAGATCGGCTTTAGTAAGAATTATTACCGGATCAATTGCCTCTCCGGATATTTGGGCTATAAAACGCTCGATTTTGCGGATGTTCAAATTAAGATCGAGGGTCTCAATAATGCAGGCTTTGTCTACATAGGATGCAATTATCTGTTTTGCCGACGTCTTTCCTGCTCTTTTTCTACTGAGGCTTTTTTCTCTAGGGAAGAGATCAATAATAATACCTCGCTGTTCATCTGTGATTTGGAAAAAGACCCAATCTCCGGTACAGGGAAGTTCCTCTTCCTGTAGAGAAAACAACAATCGACCTGTTAATTCACAAAGAAAGGGATTACTGCCAGTACTTACCTCATAACAGGTTTTATGTGCAATAATTACCCGACCAGGTGTTAGAGTATTAAAATGGGATTGTTGAAAAACTTCGTTTAGATGGCTATTCCAGCCAAGTTTATATAAATTATTCACTTGTTTCGTTTTAAATTGTGGTAACTAACATAAATCAATGGCTATATGAATGCAAAAGAAATCTAATTGCCTTCTAACTGATAGAACAATCAGGTACAAGCAGTACATTCATAAAGAGCCATCGGCTGTTACACAATATCCGAACTCTTCTTGTTGATATATGTGAATAATTGTTTTTTCATCCATTGCAAAGGTAGTAAATTATAAGTATTTGACTAATCTCCCTGGTGGAAAGAATTATTAGTAGTTGATAGTATGGGATATATTTTATAGTCTTCTCTCCATTACCAGTCTTCTATTTTTCTAATTGCGTGTTATGAATTTATTGTTTATCAGGAGGATATTGTTTTCGTACTAATTGTTTTTTATTCGACATTTCAAGTTTTAATAGTCATAAATATTTAATTAGAGTATTTTTGTTTTATTAGCTTTGTTGTTGAATTTAAGTTGTTTGTTGTTACACTTACCTAAAGAATTATCAAATGAGAACCAAACCTACCTTCAAAATTGGATTATGCATGGCAGGAGCCGTATCAGCCGGAGCCTATACTGCTGGTGTTGTAGATTATCTCTTCGAAGTGTTGAACAGATGGGAGGAGAGAAAAGAAAATAAGATTCCAGGTACGCCAAGTCATAATGTTATGATTGATGTCATTGGTGGAGCCTCAGCTGGAGGTATGACTGCCGTAATTGCTGCTGCTTCAGCGCTAAGGAAGTTTAATCCGGTTACTATTGATACTCCGGAGGAAGAGAGGTGCAAAAATCCCCTTTATGATTCTTGGGTGAATATGACCGGGGGGGATGTTTTTCTTGAAATGTTAAAGACGGATGATATAACAGATTCAACGGTTTATTCTTTAATGAATTCTTTATTTATAGATAGAATTGCTGAGAAAGCGTTGGCTCCTGTAGTGGATAAGCGGGACTTTCCGCGGTATCTTTCTCCTGATCTAAAGTTTTTTACCACATTAACAAACACAAGCGGATTTGAGTATTCTGCTTGGTTTAATCCTGGGACAAAGGAGCAGAGTCAATATAGGCTTAAGACTCATCGTGATTTTGCCTGTTTTAGAATGGCTAGATCGAATGAAGTATCTGATAATAATGGATGGATACCGGTTGATTTTGCTTCGGGTCTAAATGCTAAGACTGCCATGGATGCAGCGATGAGTACAGGTGCTTTTCCTGTTGGATTGAAAGCAAGAAAGCTCACAAGGCAGGGCGAATATCTGAACCGGTTGGATTGGTATGAGGATGTCTTTGGGAAGAAAACAGACGCATTTGCTACGAGCTATACTAGTCTTAATATTGATGGTGGTGTTATTGATAATGAACCATTTGAATTGATTAGAAAAGAGTTGGCAAAGTCGTGTATTCATTGTCCTGAAGGTAGCGAGATGAGTTTTGATCATTTTTCAAGCACAACAATCATGGTCGATCCTTTTCCAATGGGGGGGGCAGAGGCGTCTAATAAGTCAGACCTGATTTCTATAATAATGAAAACAATTGGTGTAATGTTGGATGAATCTAGGAATAAACCATCGTTGATTTATGATGCTATGGATGTCTCTAATGCTTCTAGATTTTTAATTTCTCCGGTTCGATATGTAAGAACCGATACTTCTGAAACGAAGATCTCTGATTCTAGAGCAATTGCATGTGGTGCTTTAGGAGGTTTCTCTGGGTTTTTTAGTAAAGATTTTCGTGAGCATGATTTCTTTTTAGGAAGGTTAAATTGCGAGAAGTTTTTACGTGATTATTTGACCGTTCCTATTGAGACCACCAATGAGATATTTACCGAGGGTTATGAGGGATTGGTAGATGAGTTTGCAATACCTGATGAGCAGACGGGGAAGAGGTATTTGCCTATTATTCCAATTTTCCCTGAGTCTACATATGGTTTTTCTATGCCTCAGTTTAGAAATAAAACTCATTGGCCTTCCATTAGTAAAAAAGAGGTTGAGGGCTATTCAGCCCCTTTGAAAAATAGAATTGATAAGATGTTTTCTGTTCTATTTCCTCAACTAATCTCTGATGCCGGTTTAGCAAAGTTTTCATATTGGATTATTAGAAGAAGCTTTTTGAACAATCTGGTGAAAAACAGGGTGATCGATATGCTTTTAGATGCATTTCATAACCATGGAGTGCTAGGTAGGTAATAGTTGAATTAGTAGATATACTAAGAGGTTAATGATGGGAAATTGGCCTCTTAATGGTTTGCTTTTTATAAAAGAGTAGCGATCCTGAGATAGTTAAGATCAAAGCCGTAATTCCGGCAAGTAGGAAGTTATAATCACTATGTTTGCTTCCTAGATAACCTGCGATAGGATAACCTATAGCCCACCATAAATGGGAGATGGCATAGTGGGCTCCATAGACTTTTCCTTGGTCACCAGATGGGATTAATTCTCCTATAAGCGTTTCAGATGGAATGTTCGCTAGGCTTTGTCCCAAACCAGCTATTAACCAAAGAGGCAAAAGAAGGGTGAAATCAGCATAGTTTGCAGGAATGACAGCGATAGAGATTAGTAAGCCGCCTAACAAAAGAGAATATTTACGAGTTTTTGATTTATCGATTACTCCTGAGATGAGAGCAGCAATAGCTGCACCAGCTGCAAAGACTCCCATAATTAACCCATAACTATCATCTTTTAATTGCATGGTGTTTTTAATTAATCCAATAGAATTAACTAATATTTGTGAGCCTGCTACAGCTGAGATGAACTCAATAAAGATGGCATAATTGATGGCTTTTTTCGAGAATAGTAGTTTCATCCCTTTAAAGACATCTTGCCAAGGGTTGGTGGTTTGGTGAGGGGGATGGATTGTTGATGAATCATCACTGTTATTTTGGTATAAGGCCCTGGAAGGCACGCTTAAGATTAGAAGCGCAGCTGCAATAAAACTTATAGCATCAATAAAAAAGATATCTCTCGGGCCAAACCATAATGCAAAAAATCCTGCTATCCCAGGTCCAAGAATTCCAAGGATCTGGTAGGTTGCTGCAGATAATCCTACCGCTTGTCGGTAATCTTTTTTTGTTGTTACGGCAGGGATAACTGCACGATAGGCAGGCGTAAAGAAGGCATTAAACATGTTTAAAAGAAAAACCACAAAGAAGATGTGCCATTCGCTATGGGCAAAGGGTAGAGAACCCACAAGAATCATTCTTGAGAAATGGGAAATATAGAGAATCTGTTTTCTGTTGAATCTATCAGCAAAGGTACCGGCGATAGGGGCAAAGAGGATGAAGGCTACCACTCGAATAGTCAGAACCGTACTTAATATCGCCCCCGAGTTTTTAGGTGATATTTCGTAGGAAGTTAGAGCTAAAGCTACCCATGTTAGGGAATCACCCAAAAGGCTTATACTTTGGGCTAAATAGAGTCGCGCAAAGATTCTATTGACAAGTACTTTTGGTATTAAATGGGAGATGTGGAGATTCATTAGATGAATTAAAATAATGAGAAAAGAATATTGATTAATGGAATTAGGATAGCCGTTGCGAATCCCATCAATCCAATCGCTAAACCGCTGATCGCTCCTTCAATGGCGCCTAACTCCATTGCCCTCGCAGTTCCTAATCCATGTGCCGCTGATCCCAGTGCCAAGCCACGAGCTAATTTGCTGGTTATTCCTAATTTGTTTAGCACAAAAGGACCGGTAATCCCGCCAAAGATTCCCACGACAACAACTACAATTGCAGCAATAGATACGTTTCCACCATTTTTTGATGCTATTTCTATCGCAATTGGGGTTGTTACCGATTTCGGTTGAAGTGAAGCAACGATTGCATGATCGGCACCGAGTGCTTTTGCTATGGCCATGACTGAGGTAATACCGATAAAGCTTCCTACAAACACAGCTGTGGTAATGGCTACGACGTTTTTTCGTATGTGTTCATACTGTTCAAAAAGCAATAATCCTAAAGCCACAACAGAGGGGCCTAACATGAAGTCTATCAAATGGCTCCCTTTTTTGAATGTGGAATAATCAATGTTTAGTAATTCTAGGATGAGTATAATGATCCCGATTGAGATTAAAACGGGATGAAGTAATGCTATTCTGGTTCTTTTGTATAGGTATAATGAGCATAGATATATTCCTAAGACAAAAACCAAGACAAAGAGTTCGTTATTGAAAAGGTTATTCATTTGTAACAAATAGGTGTTATGTAGGTGAAGAGAGTGATAGATACCGCTTTTAATAACTCAAGCTTTTTTGATAGTTCTTGCTTACTTCTTCTCCATTTTTTGAATCAACCAACCAGTTACAATGACAACTAAAACGGTACTCACTATTGCTGAAATAGCGATTGCCGGAAGATTCTCCTTCAGCAATCCAAAAGCTTCCATTAAGCCAACTCCAGCTGGG
>JACCEE011838434.1_pt1 | contig 12568 bp, 12 predicted proteins | sample 7449931 | NCBI WGS metagenome assembly JACCEE01 (sample SAMN15323457, study PRJNA562643) | freshwater metagenome | isolation source: river surface water | place: USA:Blue River Watershed | collected 2017-08-19 | reverse complement strand
TTTCGAAAGTAGTCAAATGCTCCGCGAAATATCTTCTGAATCGGGTTTTCTCCAAGGTCCATGTTTGTATTTTATCTCAGTCTTGGGTAAGATAAAACCGTTATTTACGGAGGAAAATTTTATGAGTCTTTGTCCATGTGGCAGTAAAAAAGAGTATGAAGTCTGTTGTCGTCCTTTTATTGTAGAAGGCAAGAATGCCCCTACAGCAGAAGCGACAATGCGTGCAAGGTATAGTGCTTTCGCTTTAGGTGAAATTGGCTATGTTGAAAAAACTCATCATCCCGAAACTCGTGATCAATTTGATGTTGAGGAAACACGTCGCTGGTCTCTGGAGTCCAAGTGGCATGGTTTAGATATCGTTAAAGTTGAGAATGGTTCAGAGAGTGATACAAAGGGGATGGTCGAGTTTGTCGCTCACTATGAGTTTAACAATGTAAAGCATGACCATCACGAGCGTTCTGACTTTCGTAAAGATAAAGGCATTTGGTATTTTTACGACGGGTCTATTGTACAAGCAGGTACTATCAGACGTGAAGCTCCTAAGGTTGGGAGAAATGATCCATGTCCTTGCGGAAGTGGCAAAAAGTTTAAAAAATGTTGCGCTGATAAAGTGTAACGGGAAGGTGGGGATTTGAAGCTAGGTGTGCTGTCTAAAAAAGTTGGTGCCTGGGGCGAGACTCGAACTCGCACGGAGGGGTTTAGCCTGCCGAGGGATTTTAAATCCCTTGTGTCTACCATTTCACCACCCAGGCACAGCCCTCATATACTGACTCAAGTGACTGGTTTTTGTCAATTTTCTGGGCGTTTTTTCTTTTTAGTTTTTTTAAGCACCGTTCTTTTGGGAATAAGTTCTTGCTCTATCCCAGAGATTAAGGACGAAAAAAACTCTTCTCCTAAACTTGAAAAGCTCGATGAAGAAGTTAAAACCCCCGAAAATAAGAGTATCGGACCATTTTGGTTCTCTACTGCGGAGCGCTTTAGCTCTTACGATGAATTAGGCCAACTTTACTCTCACCCTTTTTTTGATAATGAGCCTAATCTTTCTCAAGATTCCCAAACTCTTTCTTTTTTTCCTGTTATTCCTGAAAATTCACTTTACCGCTTTGAATTTGATCTCAGTTCCGGAAGAACTTTTAAGGTTCAGAACAATTGTGAACAAAAAGATGTTTGGGGGAAGTATGACGGGACTGTTGAACGCCCCACATTTACTGAAGGAATTATCCCTCGTTTTTTAGATGAGCAGGGCCGACCTCAACGTGTGATTGTTTTTGGTCATTCAGCATTCTATAGCAATTTAGAAGAAGCTCAGGCGAGTACTTCTTCGGTCCGAGTTATAGGTGGAACCTACGAACAGTTTTGCAGGAATTATCCTTGCTTAGACCAAGAGTTGTGGACGAGTCGTTTGATTTTCGTTGCTGTTGATGATCGTGATTTGAAATTTCGTCCCGTTAAGAGTTTAGCTCAGTTAAAAAAAATCATTGATTGGCCTTACGTAAAAGCTTATTTGCAAAATGCACCTGGTAAAAGTTTACAGGCTGCTGGTGAGTATCCTGCTTATAGAATTTTTGGAGAAATGGACTCTGATAAGGCTTTTGAATTGGCGGTAAAAAGAGGTCACCTTTTTAATAAAGTCGAGCTGAGTAAGTTGCGGCAAACTTGTGAAAGGCTGTATGACAGTATCTATTCCACAGCAACACATACAAGAGAAAGACTATCTAAAAATAAAAACTTAATTACTTCTCAAGGAAAGTCTGGTTTTCTTTTTTGGAATGAAGAAACGATTACAGATGACGACTATTTGAAAAATTTGGCCATTTCTATACCGCTCTCTAAACGTAATGTTTGGAAATATGGTGACGAGCTTCTTGCTGATTTGGAGGCTAAAGAAGCTGAAGTTAAAGAAAAGAAGGCGAAAGAAAAAGAGTTGTTACAGCTAAAAAAGAAGGCCACCAAAGAAGTGGGGTCTGTTGGATTCTTAAAGATTTTTTGGTCGAAGTATTTGAATCCTTATATGACTTGTGAGCGATATGTTCGTCCTGCCAATATTAATGAAAATCCTGATCGACATTGGTTTTTTACCTATGTCTCAGCTTTCGCTCATGTTTATCAATTAGGCTATTACTTTAATTGTTCTAAGAGAACTTGGACTGAGAATATTATTGATGATGCTGGCAAATACACTGTTGATCCGTATAAAGAGCTTAATCGTTGTGGAAGTTTTGATGTGGACTATGCTTTCACCGAAGCTGTAAAACAACTTGTCATACGAGGGAAAAATAACCACGAACATTTTGCGTATCTTGAGTACGACAATAGTGAGGGTGGGAGCCATAAAAAGGTTCATTCTTGGGTTTATTTTTCAGGGAAAAGCCAAGTTTGTACGAGTTCTAAACAAAGTAACCAAATTTTACAGGCCGACAAGGATCGTTTCATTTTTCCAGACGATGTAAAATGGATTCCCTTCATTCCAACTATGAAAAATGGAGATGATAAGTGAGCAAGGGGGTTTTTAAGCGTTTCGCTGCTAAAGCTCAAACAAAATCGCTGACCCCTTTTTTGTTTCTGGGGTCATGCTGTCGAGAAGATCTACTTCTCAGCCTTTCGAGTTTAGACACTGATGAAATTTTTTTAGAGGATCCTGTATCCAATCCTTGGCAAGCAGATCTTTTAATTGTGGCAGGCCCTGTTAATTTTAAGCAAATCGAGCTTTTGCAACGAGCTTACGACGAAATGATGGAACCACGCTATGTCATGGGAATTGGCGCTTGCGCTCTGACCGGAGGTGGTTTTCACTCTGGGATTGTTTCTAAAAATATTTCAGAAGTCATTCCTGTAGATGTCATTGTTCCTGGTTGTCCACCTCAAGAAGAAGATTTAGCAGAAGCTATGAGACGATTAAAGAATAAAATTCTTCAGGGAAGTAAAGTATGAGGTTTTGTGCTTTAACTGCTGCAGAGTTTATTACAACGTTGGAGAGTATTCATCCTCAACAGGGTCATATTTTTTTAGATTCAATCCAAGAACAAGAATCTTTTGTTATCCTTTTTTATAATATAGATATTGGTGAGCGTATTGCTTATCGCTTGCCTGCCTTGTGTCGAGATGATGTTTTAAGCTATCTTTCTAAACGCTGGCCTCATATTTGCTTTGAATCACGAATAGAAAATGCTCGTGATGATGAAGTGAACTTGGGTCCTTATCATCCTTTGCTTCAAGGAGATATTCGTCCCATTGTTAAAATGAAAGGAGAGTCTGTTCAGTCTGTGAGATTTCAATCAGGCTACAGACATCTTGGTCTCGAAAATCGTTTATTAAAAGAAGGCTTTGAGCAAGGAGCTTTTTTATGTTCGCATCTTAATCCCGAACAGGGCCCTGTGACTAATATTTTGTGGTGCTATGCCCTTGAAAGTTTAAGCCAGGTGGAAATTCCTAATCGTGCCAAGATTATACGCATGCTTTTTTTGGAGCTTGCGCGTATGAGAAATCATGTCCTTTTTTTAAAAAAAATGTCTGAGCTTCTTGGGCTTGATATTTTAGCCTGCCGTTGCAAAGAACAACTTCAATATTTGAAAAAGATTTATCGCGATTATGGACTATCTTACGCCCATCCTTTCTTGGCCACTCCTGGTGGATTGTTTGTTGACATGCCTGAGGCTTGGCCTTTAGAGTTAAAAGCTTACCTCTCTGTCTTTGAGAAATTCGTCAATGGCATTTCACGCGATTTACTCCATTCTCGTTTCGTTTTTGATCGTTGTTCGATATCGCCTTTTACGGGTCGCAAAGGATTGGAAAGTTCTTTGACTGGACCAGTTTTAAGATCGTCTGGAATTCGCCTTGATAATAGAAAGAAAAAGCCTTTATATTTTTATCAAGAACTTGATTTTGAAATCCCTTTAGGAAGTCGAGGGACAGTATTTGAGCGCATGGTTGTACGCAGTGAAGAATTGATTCAGTCGCTAAAAATTCTTCGTCAAATTTGCAACTTTATCCCTGTCGGTGAGAGCCTTGTTCCTTTTGTATTAAAAGCCTCTGGAAGTTTTTATGCAGCATTAGAGGCCCCTGAGGGAGAACTTGGGCTTTACCTGACTGTTGGCAATGGAGAACTTCAAACACTAAAATTTCGTTCTCCTTCTAGACATCACTTGTGTTTCGCTAGCACTCAAGCATCAGGTAGCAATCTCAGTGACTTCCTCGTAAACTATTGTTCATTTAATATTTCCGCTTCTGAATTGGATGCTTAATTTATGATGGTTTCTTTTAAATACTCAAATCATCCTCATCCTTTTATTTCTTTTTTTAAGTCTTGTGTGCAACTTCTAGGTTTTTCTTCTGTCCGTTTCGCCTGGAAAAACAAAAATTCTTCAACGATGAATCGCCCACAACTACGGACTTCATGCTGTATCGAAGAATGTCGTCTTTGTGTGGATCTTTGCCCGAGCAAGGCAGTCAGAAAAGAGTCAAACAGTGTTTTAGTTTCTCAAGTTTCTTGTGTCGAGTGCGAGCTTTGTATAAAGCGTTGTCCAGAGAGCTTTATTTCTAGACAGTAATTCTTTTTCTAGTAAAGAAACATTTATTATTTTCTCCGATAATATTGGGGATATAGATATAATCTATTTCGAAGATATTGAAGGAGAATACTGATGTTTATTTGGAAAGAGCATGAATGGAAGGATTTTTCTATTAGCAAAAAAATCTTTCTTGGAACATCTTTACCTGGCCTTGTGATGTTTTTTCTTCTCTGCCTTGTCATGTTGGGAAGTTTTATCGTTTTTAAATCTGTGATGGTTGAAAAGACCCGTGAGCAAATCATGCAAACGGTGTCTAATGAACTTCGTGGCGAGGTGAATACTATTCTTTCTCTTGTTAAAGAAAGATATGAAAACCGTGGAGCAGATGAGGCTAAGGCCAAGCAAGATCTCATCAATGACATTAAGGCCATGCGTTTAGGAAATGAAGGAAAAGATTATTTTTGGATTCATACTTTAGATAAAAATAATCCAGAAAAACCGACTATGGTCATGCACCCTATCCTCACAAAGTTAGATGGACAAGACGTTAGCAATTTTGTTGATAAAGATCGTTTTAAGAAAATTTCCTATCGTGGGGAGATTTATGATCTTGGTGATTCTGCTATTGCTCATATCAAACCCACAAATCTTTTTGCTGATATGAATAAGGTCTGTCTAAAAGAGGGAGCTGGTATCGTGTCATACTATTGGCCAGACCCGAAGAGAGGAGACAAAGATGTGGCCTATTCAAAACAATCTTATGTCTCCTATTTTGAACCTTGGGGATGGGTCATTGGTACTGGGGTTTATGATGACAATGTAGAAATTATCGTCGCTAAAGAATTAGCGTTTTTTAATAAAGCCATGTGGGCTTTTATGGGAGTGATTTTGTTCGCTCTGTGTCTGACTTTTTCCATTATCGCTTTTGTTCTTTTTAAAAAGGTTTTACCACCCATTCTTTTCCCCTTAACTGAAGCGAAAAACGTAGTTGATGAAATGAAAATCGGTAATTGGAGTTTTGAAGTTGAGCATAAATCACTTGATGAGGTTGGCCAGGTTAATTTGGGCTTAAGAAAAATAGCTGAAGCTCAGCAAAATAAAACTCAAGTGGCCAACGCTATCTCTAACGGTGACTTGTCTGTTAAAGCGGAAGTCCTTTCTGATAATGATTCATTTGGTAAATCTTTTGAGAAAATGATTTTAGACTTGAATTCTATTGTGAGAAGTCTCAAGGAAAATGCAAAAAAAGTCAGTTGCGAAGCAGAGCAACTTTCCAAAGAAAGCCAAACGCTCTCTCAAGGAACAACAGAACAGGCTTCGGCGTTAGAAGAAATTAGTAGTACCGTAAATGAAATTGGCGGACAGGCCAAGGCCAACGCAGATTTCGCTCGTCAGGCGAAAGACTTTAGTGAGGTTAACCTTAAAAACGCAGATGTCGGTAGTCAGCAAATGAAACGAATGGTGACTGCTATGAGTGATATCAATGCTGCGAGTGAAAAAATTTCCAAGATTATTAAAGTGATTGATGAGATTGCTTTTCAGACGAATCTTTTGGCACTCAACGCGGCCGTCGAAGCCGCCAGAGCAGGAAAGCATGGAAAGGGGTTTGCTGTTGTTGCTGAAGAAGTGAGAAATCTCGCGGCCAGATCTGCGCAAGCAGCTCGTGAAACAACAGAGGTCATTGAGGATTCTTTAAAGAAGGCTTCTGCAGGATCAACAATTGCTCAAGATACTGCCGAAGCTTTTGGAAAAATCGTTGAGGGAACCAATAGTGTTGCAGATCTTGTTCAAAAAATTGCTTCTGCTTCTAGTGAACAGGCCCATAGTGTTGAACAAGCTTCTGTCGCCTTATCGCAAGTTAGTATGGTTACACAAAAAAATACTTCTACCGCAGAAGAAACGGCCGCTTCGTCCCACGTCCTTAATAAAGAGGCCAGGGACATGCAAGAGGCTTTGAATTTCTTTAAACTTAAGAATTGAAAAGATAGTGGTTGGGGGAGGGGAAGTTTAAAACTTCCCCTTTCTTTTCTCTGGCTTTTGCCAGTAGGTCTAAGAAATTGTTGCGAGAAATATTTTGCGCCCCTAAGAGCTCTGTGACTTCAGTGACCATTTGAGTGTCGAGCCATAGAAGTCCTTTAGATTTGAGCATGAGGCAAAGTTCAAATAGAGCAATTTTTGAACCATTATCTTTTTTGTAGAACATAGATTCGCCGGCCAAGCACCAGCCTAAGTTGACTCCATAGAGACCGCCAGCAAGCTCGCCTTCGTAATCGACTTCTACACAAAAAGCGTAACCCATTTTAAAAAGGTCAATATAGGCTTTTTGCATTTCTGGTAATATCCAAGTTTTTTGTCCATCTTTTCGGTGTGGACTTAGTGCACACTCTTTTATGACGGTTTCAAAGTTTCTATTAAAAAAAACTTTGTAGTTTGTTTTTTTTATAAATTTCTCAAGACTATGAGGAAGGTGAAGATGATCTAAAAAAATAACTCCTCTTGGGTCTGGTGAAAACCAAGTGAGAGGATAATTCTCTCCTATTGGCCAAGGAAATATTCCTTGAGAGTAAGCCTCAATGAGAGTTTCTGTCTCTAGGTTTCCACCTACAGCGAGTAGACCTTCTGGAGTTGCTTCATTGGGGTTAGGAAAAATGATAGGCATTAGAGTATGTAGTCTTTATGAATTCTATTCTGTAAGTTTTCTTCTGCATATTTTGTTTTGAAGTCCAAAGTATTTAGATGAGAGAAATCTTTAAGGATTTTTTCTTCAAAACTTAAAATTCCTTCATCGAGTTTTGAATAGACACCGGCCACATGAGAGCAGAGTTTTACATTGCTTAGGACATCGAAAGGAGTAAAGTCTGTTGGCTCGTTCTCAAATACATCAAGGTAGCTATAGCTTTCGGGATTTGATTTTAGAAAATTAATGAGGGCATTTTGATCGATCAGTTTTCCCCTTGCCCCATTGATGATTAAAGTATGCGGAGGGAGTCGTTTTAGAAAATCAGCGTTAATAATTTTTTCCGAACTCGGGTTGAGGCTTGCGGCCATAATAAGTATATCGGTTTTTTCTGGATGAAGTTCATTTTGATTTTTATAGGGATCGTAGATGGAGATATTTTTGACGATAGGGGCAAGGCTTTCTTTAAGAACTTTTCCAATGTGACCAAAACCGATGAGCTGAATATTTTGGTCTCTTAAAAGTTTTCTTTCCCAGGCCCGGCCTTTGTCCCAACGTTTGACAAAAGGTGGGCTAGCGAAGTGTCCCAAGAGGCATGACAAAGTGTATTCAACCACGGCATTCATACGTATTTCATGGCCTACGATAACAGGAGCTTGATCTTGCTTTGCCCATTCAAAGGTAATATTGTCGTAACCAGAATTAGGGTGAATTAAAAGTTTTAGGTTTTTAAAATCACTTGGTTTAAATTTGTGAAACTCTGTATTGGAGTTGCTAATAAGAATATCTGCATTAAAGTCGAGCTGGGAAAGTGATTGAAAGCCTAGTTTTTCAACTAAGTCTTTCTCTTTAGCCTGAAAATCTTTCTTTTGGTAAGTAGAAATGTCTAAACGTAAAACTTTGAGCATATACGGCCTCTTTTTTTTGAGCTAAATTAAAAATAGCACTGACGAAGGAAAATAAAAATGATTTCGATAAAATCCCCACGCGAGATTGAGATAATGAGGGAAACCTGCTTACTGGCGGCCAAAACGCTCAAGTATATTGAACCCTATGTGAAGCCAGGTATTAGCACTGAAGAGATTAATCGTCTTTGTCATGAGTTTATTGTTTCTCATGGAGCGACCCCTTCTCCTTTAAATTATCACGGTTTCCCCAAGTCTATATGTACATCACTCAATCATGTGATCTGTCACGGTATTCCAAGTGAAAAAGATATTTTAAAAGATGGAGATATTGTGAATATTGATGTCACCACCTATCTTAAAGGTTTTCATGGTGACACCAATAAGACTTTTTTTGTGGGGGAAGTAAATCCAAAGATCAAAAAGCTTGTTGAGGTGACTCATGAATGCATGATGATAGGGATTAACCAAGTTAAGCCTGGTGCTCATGTCGGTGATATTGGTGCAGCGATTGCGGAGTATGCTCATAAGCACAAATACAGCGTTGTAGAAGAGTATTGTGGACACGGTATAGGCCGTGAGTTTCATGAGGACCCACAAGTTGTGCATATCGCCGATAGAGGAACTGGGGTTATGCTTAAAGAGGGTATGACTTTTACTGTTGAGCCAATGATCAATCTCGGCAAAAGACATTGCCGTCTTCTTTCTGATAACTGGACTGTTGTGACTCAAGATGGCAAGCCATCCGCTCAATTTGAACACACTGTTTTGGTGACCGCTTCAGGCTATGAAATTTTGACTTTGGTTCCAGGTGATCAAGCTTAAAAAAGTTAAAAAAAAGGGCCCGAAAAAAACGGGCCCTTCTTTTTAGTTGATCTTAGTCAGGGAGGACTAAACAATACGATCAGTGATCAACAAGCTCTATGCATTATGAGTAAACAAGTTCTTACAAAGAGACAAGCTCCCTATATTCTTCAAACCGAATCTTAAAGATTTTCTGACAAAACTCTCGTTATTCTGTTTTGATTTTATCACTTGGATCAGTGGTCGTGGCGCTTTGGGGCGTTTTCTTTTTAGGTTCACAATCTTTAAGGATTTGATCTAAGTTTTTAAGCCCAGTGAAAATGCGAAAAATACGTTCTTTTTCTTTGAGGAGTTCTTCAACCGTAAGTTCTGTTTCTAAGTAACGGAAGCGGTCCATTAAGAGGGCCATGTCTGGAAGTTTCTTATCCAAACAAGCTGGGGTTTTGGCCATGGCCTGAAGAGAAGATAGGTAACTAAAGAAAATACCAGGAGAATGTGATGTAAGAGAGTCAATAGCAAATATTTTCATTTGGTTGCTTGGGTCTTGAGCAGAGTTACTATCAAAAATCTTTTTCCCTTCAACAAGAAGAATGCGAAGGAAATTTACGGAAGGAGAAAAGTCGGACTTAGGGTTACAAATCTGATCTAAGTATTGTTTTTTGATGGGCACTTCATCGAGGTTTATTACTTCGTTTATAAGTTGCTGATTGAGATTGTAAAGCGGCCCTTCAAGATGGTTTTTATGAATAAGAGCTTCTTCCTTTCCGAGGCAAACAAGCAGGGTTTGCTTTGGAGCGGCAAAGAGAGGGGAGCATAGAGTAAGCCCTAAAAGGGCGAGAATCATAGTCTTTAGCGTATTCATAGTATTCCTATCGGCTAAGAGACTATAGCACTTTAGTAAAGCTGTAACTACTGAATTTTTGATGGTAGAATGAAGCAGATTTTGGAGGAATTATGATCCTTTTGACTGGTGGTGCCGGCTTTATCGGTAGTGTGCTTTTAAAAGAACTTAATAAAATGGGAAGGCGAGACATTATTGTTGTCGATCGTCTCCGCAACTCACCAAAGTGGCTCAACCTTCGCGGTGGCCAGTTTGCTCATTACATTCATGCTGACGAATTATTTCTTCCTGAAAATGCCATGTGGCTTTCTAAGGTAAAACTCATCTATCACATGGGCGCTTGTTCCGCGACCACTGAGATGGATATGGATTACCTCATGAAAAATAACGTGGAGTTCTCAAAAAAACTTTTCCGCTTGGCCACTGATAAAAAAATTCAAATGGTCTACGCCAGCTCTGCGGCCACTTATGGGGCCGGGGAGCAAGGCTACTCAGATGATGAGTCTAAAATTCATGCCCTTCGCCCTCTCAATCCTTATGGTTACTCAAAGCAGCTTTTTGATGAATGGGTCCTTTCACAAAAGCGTCTTCCTTACGCTTGGTATGGCGTAAAGTTTTTTAACGTCTATGGCCCTAACGAATACCATAAATTTACTATGCGATCTGTGGTCTACAAGTCTTTTACTGAGATTCGTGATCTTGGCAGAGTGAAACTTTTTAAATCTCATCGCCCTGATTACAAAGACGGCATGCAGCTTCGTGACTTCGTCTATGTTAAAGATGTAGTCCGCGCCATGATTGCTCTTGTCGAGCTTAACAATCCTGAGGCCAGTGGCATTTATAATTTAGGAACAGGCAAGGCCCGTTCCTTTAATGATTTAACGATCGCCACTTTTAAGGCCATGGGCAAAGATCCTCAAATTGACTATATCGACATGCCTGAAAGTATCCGCAATCAGTATCAGTATTTCACTGAAGCAGACATGGGAAAACTTAAAAAGGTTCTCCCTGAATTTAAGTTTTCAAGTCTTGAAGAAGGTGTCGCTGACTACGTAAAAAACTATTTACTCAAAGAAAGTATTTTCCATTGAGGATTTTATGCCACACAAGGGTGGAGTTAAAGAGGCCGCAAAATTGCTCTCTGGTTTAGACCATGACAATAGACTCAAGGTATTGGAGATCATAGCTAAACAAGATCCCCAAATGGCGGAGCTTCTTAGAAAAAATCTTATCGTCCTAGAAGACCTTCTTCTTCTCACTCCTAGAATGGTTTTAGAGCTAACCCAGGAAGTGGGGGCTAAGGATATGGGGTTGGCCCTGCGTATTTCTACGCCAAAGCTTAAGAGTCATATCCTAAGCAATCTTCCTAAACTTCTTAGGGCGGAAATAGAAGAAATACTTTTAGGTCCTCCTCAAGCCGTCAATAAAGTTCAAGAAAGCACGGAACGCGTTTTACAGATTGTCAGAATCAAAATTGAAAGGGGAGAGTTGATACTCAATAAAAATGGAGATGAGTATGTCTGAAGAAAAGTCTCTTTTTGTTGTTCTCGTACACTATACCAAAGACATTGAAGTGATCGATGAGTTACTCGACGCCCATAGGGATTTTCTTCGTGGCTATTATGACGAAGGAATATTTTTAATTTCTGGTCCACAGGTTCCTAGAAAAGGTGGAGTAATTTTGGCCAGGGGCATTTCCAGAGATAAACTCCAAGAGATTTTCAAAGATGATCCTTTCTCTCAAGCTGATGCAGCTGAGTATAAAATTATTGAGTTTTACCCAAGTATGAGTGCTCAATGCATGGCCCCTGTATTTGAGTAAAATCTTCGGTGACTTACTGACCCCACTTTTTTTTACCTCTGTTTTAAAATAAGGCCCTCATCGAGGGCTTTATTCTTTTAAGGCTTGTTCTTTAGCAGGGCCCTTTTGTTTGTAGGGCCAAAAATGCCCCGATATAAGTTTTGCTAACAAAAACCATTAGCCAATACGACACTATTGATGGGGTAAGTCATTGAGTGTACGTTCGTAAGTGCTTAAAGGCTCGTCATTCATTCCTTCTAAAAGTTGGCACGGAACTCGCAACAGTATTAAGGCAAGAAGACACCCCAAGGAAGGGGTCGACTCGAAGGGGAATTCCAAGGATGGGAAACTCCTTTCCTAAGAAAGGGGCTTAAGGATTAAGCCCCAAGCTTAGAAAGGCCGCAAGGATGCTCGTTACTTTTTACTGATGAAGGAGTTAAACATGAACGCTGAGCGCCTGGAATTCTTCAAGAACCTTTTCTACTCCCTCTTAAGAGACGCAACTAAAAATGAAGGCCTCAATCTCGATCAAAATGCCACAAGTGATGAAGTGGATAAGGCCTTAGAAGATCGCGACAATCTTATGCTCTTAAAACTCCAAGGCCGCCAGACTTTTTATATCAAGAAAATTGCTGATGCCCTCGGACGTATTCATAACGGAACTTTCGGTCACTGCGAGGAGTGTGGTGAAGAAATCGAAATGAACCGTTTGATGGCCAGACCAATGACTACGATGTGCATAGGCTGTAAAGAGGAAGAGGAGAGAGTGGAAGGTCACGTTCCTTACTCTAAACGTTCTCACACTCTAGGAAAAACATTTAACAATGAAAATAATGTGGCCAACTTCAATGCCGATGAAGTGACTAATCGTAAGGCCCGCATCTTAGAGATGGAGAGAAAAGAACTAGTTAACGGCACAAATGAATTTGTTTGCTAAAAGTTAGATTTTGTGAGGACGAAGGCATGATTTGCATTCTTGACCCTAATCCATGGATGGCATTAGACTAAGAATGTAAACGAGCACAAAACAAT
>JACCEE010248391.1_pt1 | contig 12576 bp, 16 predicted proteins | sample 7449931 | NCBI WGS metagenome assembly JACCEE01 (sample SAMN15323457, study PRJNA562643) | freshwater metagenome | isolation source: river surface water | place: USA:Blue River Watershed | collected 2017-08-19 | reverse complement strand
GTAATAATTTATGGCGTGGGGATCACTCATTTTATGCGTATATTTAAAGCCCGTTTTAATTTTTGCCCCAACGTAGTGTAAACAGCATGATAAACTGTTCAGCATCATTGCGAGTTTTAAACTGCCAAGTGTCGTAAGATATTCTACGTCCGTTGGCATTTTCTATGGCCCAGTCTATTTCCACGCTGGAGTCTGCAGGAACCTGTTCCATGACATCTCTGTAGCGATCTGTGGGATGTAGGCGAACAGTGATACCCCAACCCGGTCTTACTTCCACTATTGGCTTGTGGATCATTGGACGCCCCAGGTTAGGCAAAACATTGCGGCATCTTCTTTGTCGGTGATATGCACAGTTAGCATTGGATCGCCACTGTTGAATCTTCGTGTATAGTCGGCACTGGGACAGTTTTCATCTAGCCATTGCTCAAACTGATCAAAGTCTTTGCTGGTAGTGTCATCGCTGTAGGGATATACCCAACAATGCCAGCCAATGATATTGGCATTGAATGCTTTGGTTGGCTCGCCTGGCTTTCGTAGAATTCCAGGAATGTTGCTCCAACCATCTTCGTAGCGCCAATGATGCACACTGACTTTCATCCGTGACTGCCTCCCCAGGCCAGTTGACATAACATTCTGTCTTCTTGTTTTTTAAAACAAATTTGTGTGATAGTATCAGCAGTCAATGACACATCACTGACGTCGCTGGTATCTAGAATCCACAAATCATGATCACCATGATACATTTCATAGTAGGCAAACTCTGATTTGGTCGTGAATACCACTGGGCTGATGTTTTCACACAGCCATTCAACAATCTGTTTCTCGTCAACATCGCTGATGTATAAGCGGTAATTCAGTTCCATACAACCCTATCAAGGAATATGTTCCACTCGACCGATACTGGGCTTTCTTTTCCACGATACTGGTAAATTTTTCCAGTCGCTGCCTATTAGGTCTGCATTTGGAACAACTTGAATAACATCGCCTGCTGAAATGTCTCCAACATCCAACACTTGACAAATAACACCTACTCTAAGTTCTCCCAATTCGTTTTTGTTATTCTTGATTAGGAAAAAAGGTTCAGCCGGAAAATCTGTAAACATTCTTTCACAAAAGTTTCTTCGTGCCTTGACCTTCAACCTAACATTGTTAATAGTAATTATGCTGTCTAATCTTATTTCATTTAGACGAATGTCTTGGGTAGTGATGTTTTCGCCAACCATACCAGGAGCAATGTTGGATTTAGAAAACTTACTTAGATACCAATTGATGCGATCAATCTCTTCTATTTCAAACAAACTTATTTGATGAGTCTGGATAAGTTTGCCACCTTGAACAAGGACTTTGCTATGAAGATCAGGATAATCAAAGGCCTTGACTCGATCAGTCGATGGCCTAAGTTGAACTTCGTATTGAAAGTGATAGTCTCCTACTACACCACCGGGACAGACTGAAATTACACCATTGGATTGTTTGCTGATACTATTTTCATTGGATGCAGACAGCATACCAACATGAACCACTTTTCCATTCTGAACGCTATCTATCAACATTATTTTATTTACACGACATATTCAACCCGGTCAAGTGTGGGCTTGCCTTTGCCAGATTCTACCAAATTGATCCATGGCTGGTTTATCAAATCAGGATTGGGAGTCACAGTGATAGAATCACCAATGTGTATCCTTCCTGAGTTTAAAACTTGGCACAATATTCCAATTCGGATCTCACCCAGTTCGTTGACATTTTGTCTTACAAAAGAAAGTGGGGCTCTGTTACAATCGGCGAACAAACGCAGACAATAACTTCGACGAGCCTTGACCTTTAGTTTGACATTGCCAATGTCAATGATGCTGTCATAGCGTATTTCATTGAGCCTGACACCACTGGTAGTGATATTTTCTCCAAACTTGCCAGGCGCCACACGCAGACTTGGAGCCCATGCGTGAAGGCGATCGATTTCTTCTATTTCAAACAAACTTATCTGATGAGTTTGAATAACTGTTCCGCCGTGTTCTCTGACTTTGCTTTCTAATTCTGGATACTGTTGAAGGTGCAAACGTTTGGTTTGATCATAGTTCAGTTCATATTGAAAGTGATAGTCACCCAACACACCTCCAGGGGCTAGGTCAATATAATCAAACTCCGAAGTTTTTTTTATGCTGTTGGGCTGACGAACAGGACTACAACCAACATGAACAACTGTTCCGTGTTGAATTTGATCTTCTTGTGTCATAGTCCAAACCTAAGCATAAACATGGCACGATCTTCTTCGCAGTCAAATGCAATAAGCATGCCTTTGAGATGATCAACTCCTCGTGGCAGATTTTCTTGCATCCAAGTTTCAATTTCTAGTTGATTGTCGCACCACCATCTGTGATCAGCCACCAGCAATGCTGGTGTGTTGTGTAACTCTCCTGGAACAGGAATTAGTTTTCCTATAGACCGATCATTCATCGAAGACTGCGAATTAGATACGACTGTATGGCATCAAAGAGATCAGGTTCACCCCAGAACAAAAACATCAGGAATATGATTATTAGGATGAAAGACCAGTCGCTTTTCATTGCATTATCAACCGTATCAGTGCAATGGTATCAATGGTGACCAACAACAAGTAGTTGGCCAGCATACCAGTGCTACCTCTTGTCTTACAGGCCCAAGCAAAAATTGCACATTGTAAGATAAAAATTGGATACAGAATCAAAAATGGTGGATTGGGTAGAGTCAAGCCCATGGCCACAGCACAACCAATGCTCATGAACCAGGCCAGTATTTCCAATACACATCGTAGAGGATTTTCCTGCCAGTCTTCGCGAATATAATCACCAACACTTACCAGTAGAGATTTCATTGTGATAATTTCTCTACCATTTCGCGTTCTGCATGTTCTCGCCATTGCTTGAGCCAAGGACTGCGATCACACTCGCGAACATGCGACATTACTCGCGCACGGCCTGCCGACTCCATGGCCTCACCTAAAAATATACGCATGACGGTGGACCCGTAATGCTTGATCACAATGATCATAGGATCACCATCATCCAGAGTCCAACTGTAGCCGTCATCTTCAAACATGATTAAGCCTTGTTTTTAGTTACGATCAAGATTTCTTCCACTGCTTCAAGATCAGTTTGATCCTTTTCAAAGTCGCCCTTGAATGCTTTGGTAATGGCCTTGTTTAATACTGCGGCCTTGATATCCATTTCTTCAGCAATGGCAGCAACAGTTTCTTTGAGCCCAACATTGAGATCATCAATCTCACGCTTGACTTGAACACCTTCTTGGATCACCTTGGTAAGTTTGGCAATCTGTTCAGGGGTAAATGACATTTGAATCTCCTAAGGTTAAAAATAACAATAGTAAGTGTAGCAGAATAGTGTTGGCGTGTCAACGACGTTCTATATCAGATTCTTCGCATTCAGAACCAAATTGGATCTCAACCAAACGGCAAGGAACAGTATAAGGGTTGGCCAATTGGTGCCATTCGTTGCAGGGGATCTCTACAGTTTGGTGTGGTTTAAGTGTTTTTGGAGGCAGTTGATATCCGCCGGGCATGGCCGAATACACATCACACCAGCCTTCAACTACAAACCAGTATTCACTGCGATGTCGATGGCGTTGCATACTGAGTCGTTGTCCTGGTTCTACTGTTAGTTCTTTGACTTTGGTATGGCTACCGGCTTGACCGCGATCATAAAGCACACGATATTCACCCCAGGGCCGAATAGTTTTAGGCTCTTTCCATGCATCCAATATCCAACTGCTGGAATTCTTTTTATCTGTTCCTCCAACACCAAACACAAAACTCAAACGTGGATCTTGAATAGACATTTCTGGAATGTTTTTGTCTGTTCTGTCGCCACCATTGGCAAACACAATTTCGTCATTGGGGAACAACTTGAGAGTTTCTTTAATAAAGTGGCAGGCGCTGTCATCTCTATCGGCGAAATCGTCGAAGAATGCCACCTGATCAACTATCTTGAGATTTTGAATTAGTTCTGTTCTTTCCCACACAGGCATAAATGCCCGGCCCTTTTTCCTAGTCAACCAAGCATCAGAGTTCACACCCACAACTAGCCAATCCCCTAACGCCTTTGCCGCACGGAAGTAGGCCAAATGACCTGAGTGTATTGGGTCAAATCCCCCGGTGACTAATACAATTTTCTTTGGATTCATAATGTAATTTATTCTGGCAACAAAGACAAGAATTTCCTTAATAAGTAAATTTATCATGATTACTCACAAAGAATTTTTTGGGTGCCAATACCCAATTTTAGCAGTGGCAATGAATCAAGTGTCCAACATTGATTTGGCAATAGCAGTGGCCAAAGGTGGCGGCTTCCCCAGCATTAGTATTTTTAACTACTACATTGGAAGAAACATTGTGGCCTGGGACAGGCTTCACATTGATATTCAGCGTTATGTTAGTGCTGTTGGTAATGCAAATTTTGTTTTGAGTTTTGACACTTGGCACATTATCTCTGATCACAAGCCTAGGTTTGTTGATCTCCTGGAAAAATTTAAAATCAGTCATGTTGAATTGATTGGTGTTGACGAACACAGAAGAGATTCCATTACTAGAGCAAACCTAGATCGCTGGCTCAGTCACATTCAAGACCTTGGCACCAAAATTATTGTAAAAGCAGTAATTTACACCGAAGACATTGATCGTTGGGCGTTTTGGGACAATGGCCAGCGCCAAGTTGATGCTTTGGGTTTCAAGGGCCCTGGTGGTGCCGGTCGAGTCATGGAAACATCAATGACATTGGACGAAATGATCAAAGACTGTCAGCACAATTATCCAACGCTGCCAATTATTGCAGTTGGTGGCATCGCAGATCACAATGATGTAAAACGCTTGATGTCTTTGGGGATTTTGGGCGTTGGTGTTGGAACGCTGTTTGCCGCGGCGCTTGAAAGTCCAGTGGCTGTAGAAACCAAGAATAAAATGATTGCTGCCAACAATGAACAGTTGACCAAAATGCAAACAGATTTTTTAAAACAAAGTGCATTGAAATTTGGAGACTATCAACTGCCTGACAACGACAACAATACACATAGTCTAAGAGCCGGCATCAAAGGCAGCAGTCAAGGGCATATTTTTGCCGGACAAGGCATTTCAGGCATCAAAGAAATACTTCCTGCCGCAGAAATCATCAAACGTTTGTTTGTGGATTTTGATTATTGATCAAGTATTAGATAATCTGCGGCAGAGTTTTCATCAACCCAGATAGCACCAGGTGTGGCCTGGTATTTGGCAATACTGCGTTCCATCAAATCAACGTATTGGTTCACTGCTTGATTTGTTCTCAAGAAGTCTCTCCAGATAAACAAAATTTTACGATACTTGACGCCAGGATATCGTAGACTACGATGTTTGGTTCTTAGATTGTTCCAAGTAAACGTGTTGGTATCTGGTGCCTTTGCAGTTGGCAGTTCAATATATTTGTTTTTGTGCTCTTTGATGGGATCTGTCAGAAGGCTAAGTGTTTCTCTAGGATTGGTATCGTAGAGTTTGATACGCATGGCCAATGGTGCATCTACACAACTGCTGTGATCTCTATGTGCAGGAACATGAGCACTACTTGACCACATGTTCCAACGAAAATCTTTTTCACCTACCCAGGGCATGTAATCATGAATCTGCTCAAAGATCTCAGGAAACAAAGTATAAACATCAGGCTGAGGATTCAGCGTCCAGACCGGTGTCCAGCGAGGAGTAACACTATCAACAGTTAGATAGGTCCTGTCGGTTGCTTTAAAAGTTCCGGAACTGAAATCTTCAATTTGTTTGCTCGAGTGTTTGGCATGTTCATAATACCAAGAAACAAAATGCTCTAGATCATTGGGTAAAATTTTAGGGATATCAAAAGGAACATAGAGATATTTTCCGTAGGTCTTTTCCAACTCTGTGTAAAGAGTATTGCCTTCCATAAAATTGTCTTTGGCTTCAAAGGCTCGACACTTGGTCAAGTTTTCTTTGCTTTCGCCGATTACTCCCTTTTCGTCTCGTTCAACGTTTGTTGCTACGATTTCTTTGTAGTGTTCTGGATCTACTTGGCTGATAGCATCAGCATTGGGAGGAATGATTTTTTGCATGACAAAAATATTTACCTTCTGGGATTGCCATAATGTATAACACGAATACCTGAAATATCTGGCACGGTTCTCCAGGGATCTAAAATTGTGCTGCCGGGTGCAATTTCAAAATAGAACGAATTGGGTTTGATTTCTACACCTGTGCCTGAGTAAGTGATTTGTGCATTATGTGCCATCAACACCACACACTTGGCAGGTCCCTCAACTGTATCACCTGTCAGGGGGTCTGCATACTTGACTGCTACACCTGCTTGCTCAACAAAGTGTCCTACCAACTCAGAATATGATCCAATAGTGTAAGGCACATAGGGTTTGTAGGCGCGACCGTGAATGATCACTGGCAATCCTGTTTCGTGATGTAGTGCTACTAGACGGCGGGCCAGGCGCTGAGCCTGCTGATCTCTGCTGTGCATGATTGCATGGAACAAATCGTAGCCAAGGTCAAGTTTTTGTGCCAACCAGCGTAGTGCAATATTGTCTCTGGGATGGCAAGCACCGGCATCGCCCATGCCTGCTGTTAGATATCTAGGCCCTGTGATACGCTGTGTAGCACGTTTGAGTGCGTCTGTTACCACATCAACATTGATGTTGCCATTGGCTTCGGCTACGTCTTGAATCATGTTGACCAAGCCAATTTTGGCACTGATGAATGTGTTGTAGAAAATCTTGATTGCTTCGGCTTCGTCCCAGGTGCCAACATTGATCACAGGATCGTTTTCCATCAGTGGACGATAAAAGTCCGTCAGCAATCGTGCATCGCCAGTTTCGGTGCCGTCTTCTGTGCCAATAATCAAGCATTCAGGATTTACCATGTCCCACTTGACACTACCCATGGCAATCAAATAGGGATTGTAGATAAAACGTGCATTGGTAATGTTGGGCGCAAGATATTCTCTAACGGTGCCAGGCAACACAGTGGAAATCAATACCACCAACTGATTTTTATTTAGATGTGGGTTCATGTCTCGCAACACATGACGCACAATGCTATAGTCAAAATCTTTGGGCGGCATTTCGGCAATGGGCTTTGATCCACCATAGGCAGGATCATGCGGAGTAGGAACTGCTACAAAAATCAAGTCTCTGCCAGCCACTGCTTCAGCAATTGAGTCCAACAAAGGAATTTGTGCGTCAGGGTCTTTGACCACATCATAACCAACCACATCATAATGCTGGCTCATTACTTCAGCACATGGCAAGCCCAATTTACCACAGCCAATCATTGCTACTTTCATTTAATTCCTTCCTAAATTCTTAATGTATTTTATCACTTCTCTTTGACAAGTTTCTACCATAAAGAACCTTGACGTGACTAACCGCTGGTTGTGTTCAACTATTGGTTGACAATTTTTTACCAGCGTTAAAAAATCATACTCGGCCAAATTGATAATACGTTTGCATTCTTTTGCAATTGCTTCGGCTCGATCTAAGTCATCAACTATGAGATCGTAATCTTCATTGACAAAAGGTTCAAATGTTCTAAAGCCCAGGCTTCTCAACCACTTTAGATAAAATGGTGAAGACCACAGCAAGAAAATTTGCTTGACCAGCATAGGCTTCCAGATTTTCTCAGAAAAGAACACACTGGAATCAAATGCCAGAGTTTCAGTGATCACGTTGACAGGATGTTTACAATACATCCTGATGTTTAGATTGTGAGCATGGTTGGTGCCAAAATCATCTCTGTCAACAATCAACGGCAATATGTTGTTATACAAATCGTGAAAATCGTTTTCCAAGTGATCAGCATGTCCAGCCATGTGCCCTTTTAGCACACTCCATTGACGCTTTGTTTTGTCATAGTTTGGTGGCAACCATTGTTCAGGTTCATTGAAATCTTTGGGGAAACTGATAGACATTTTTGGTATGATGCCTGCCCTTTTAAAAACAATTGTCATCAACAAACGATGTATATGTGGTCTACGATTAAGACACATTACACGATTGTCTACACCAGGATGATAGTTGTAGCGATCAATGTGCTGATTGAGTCTTGAAATAACATCATCATGCTCCAACGGATAGTTTAACCGATAGTCTGGATCCTGATGTCGCCCTTCGTGATACACAGCATGTGGCAAGGACGAATATATGTTCTTGGCAAAAAATCCAGACCATATACATTGCATGTTGGGTCGCTTGCCATGTATGATACACCACTCTTTGTATGATGTTGCAACATTTATAGAACTGCTGACATAGACCACACGATCATCTAATTCATTTTCGTAAATCCAATTCCAAAAATCAGGGAACACCAGTTCAGTAAAACCTTCAAGCGAATAGTCAATGATAATTTTACAATTCTGATCTGTCAATGCAAATCGTCGGTCAGGACCATTCAACCAATGCCAAATATGTTTTAACTTGTCAGGTGTCCATCCTCCCATTAGTCCTATTGCAATCAATGAGTGATGCCCTGGCAAGTGTCCTTCTTCAAACAACCTCACTGACCAGGTTCTTTCTGTTAGATCAAGTGTGGTTATTTCAATATGCGGACTCACTGTAAAATTATCTTTGTCCAAGTCTTGGGTGCTGACATCAAGAATGTGTTGACCTATAAACTTGTGTCTACTGACAAAAGGATCTTGCGGATGATCACGATTCAACAAAGTAGGGTCTGGAATCAGGTCACAGTATAATAGTAATGTTTCTTTGTCCATGAGACTATTTAAAAGAAAACAAGGGCAAATTTTTGCCCTTGTATTTTGTGCCGATAATTATTCAGCGTGACTGCGTAGAACTTCTAGGATATGTTCGTAGTGATGTTTGCGATCTTCTAGGCCAATTGTGCCACCATTGATGCGCTTGGTCACAGTTAGAATGTCGCCTTTGTCGCACCATTGGTTGAGTTTGCGTGTTTCCCAAAACCAGCCTGCACTCAGCACAGCATAGGGATTCTTGGCCACTAGGTCTGGTTCTGCCAACAGATCAACGCCTAGGGCATCACCGCAGGCACGATAGTTGTCTTTGCCTGTAAGTTGGATGATACCACGACCGCGATACTTAAATCCGTCGCCTGATGCTTCATCACCGTTGCCCATGCGTCCGCCATAGGCGCGGTTGGCAATCTTTTGTGCATTACCGCCATACTGGCCAGCAATGTCTGGTGGAAACTTCTTGGGCCAAACCTTTGAAAGGCTGGCTGCTTTGTAGTTAAGGTTTTCTTCAGTGAAGTTGAAGTTGCCAGACTCGTGTGCAGTCTGTGCCAAGAACATGGCCTGACGCTCGGGCGTGTTCATTTCAAACGTGTCAAACGTTTCGTTGAATCCTTCAATGAATTCTTCTAGTTTGGCTACTTTGGCCTTAGGCAAGCATTCTTGCAATATTTCTAATGTTAACATTGTTTTTCCTTTATAGTTGGCAATGCCTATTGATTAGGCTCCATGTTTCTGGAATAATTTCTTTCCAGTTGGTTTTTCTAGTAGTATCTAGATAATCCATTAGACGAACATATTTTTTCACTTCCTCTGGATGCTCATATTTTTCGTCTAAATGATCCTGCGTCCACTCAGTGATCAGTTTAGAAGTCACAGTATCGTGTTTGGAATAATACTCAATGACTTCTTCTTTGGCTGACTTGGGCAGACTCATAATACTGTGCATCAATGGGCTGTCAATGAAACGCACCTGAAACGGAACGTTTTGACTCAATACCCACTCTTCTGCTTTGAGCATGGTGTAGAGCGTTGTTGGTTGAACACAACTGGTCAAGCGATACAATTTAACAATGCCATTTTTTTCATATTCTTTGATTTTTTTGACATTATTGCTGAATGTATCCCAGCGACCGCCACTACGAACAAATTCATAGTGCTCATAGGCAGCATCCATGCTACCTGCAATTTCAACGTGTTTGAAATGTTCCCAACGACGAGCAATCTTGTCATTGATGGTTGATAGGTTGGTGTCGTAGTCCAAATAAATTTCTCGGGCTCGACCTGAAGCAATGATACGATCCAGCATTTCGTCGTGTGCAGGAACAATCATTGGTTCGCCGCCTGTGAGATAGATGTGTTCCAGCGTTGGCAACATCTCATCAAACTTTTGCCACCAGATATCACTTTCCCACCAACGAACTTCGTTTTTGCTTACTAGTTTTCCGTGCTTGTTTCTTTCCAAGTCCAGTCGTCTTTCACCAAAATCATAATAGTTCAAAAGGCCACGGAACCCAACACTTTCTTCATACCATTGATTGCTGTAATGTGGTCCACAATGCACACACTTCATGTTGCAGAGATTGCCAAAGCGAATGTCTAGGGTAGTGGGGTTCCATTTGACGTAGCCGTTTTCGTCCATGTCAACAGATTTATAGTTGTTGGGATTGACTGGGTCTAGACTGGGATTTCTGCGTTCCATGCTTTGACGACGGCTGGCAGCAATATGCTTGGGATCACCACCGGTGGCAATTTCTCTATCTCTACAACAACTGCAAAGATCGTGCCAACTACCATCATTCTTGACATCATTGAGACGCACCATGCGATGCCATTTTCCATTGACACCTTGATTTGGCGAATGTGTCAAAATGTTCATCAGTTGACCGTTCTCGTCCAATGCCATGCCTTGATTCATGGCGCGACTATTGGTCAACGCACATACTCTAAAATCGCCTGACGGTGTAATCATCAGGCCTTGCCAGGGAAGCCTACAAAAAGCCATTGTTGTCCTTATACTTTGATAATGTAGCCCTTGGGTGCTTTCTTGTAACCCTCAGGAATAAGTTTGCGTGTCTTTTCAACTCGGCACCAGTAGGTGTTTTCTGCTACCTTTTGACCTTTGCTGGTCCATGATTTGGCAGTATCGTTGGCATCATCTCGATCATCGGTGTGATAGTCTGCATCTTCACCTTCGTGATTGCCGTCGGTGTAGAACTTGACGCGATATTCACCCCATTCGTGGTCTTTGTAGACCTTGGCAGTTTTGGCACCATCACCATGTTTGCCCACTAGACGTAGACTTTCGCCAACTTGTTTCAACCCCATTTGGCCTTTGACTGGCAAAGGTTCACTGCAATTTGGGCACTTGTAACTATTTGTTCTAAATGCTGCCACACCAGATGCTACACCGCATGAAGGACATTTCCATTTGACTCTACCTTCATCAGCACCAGCAGGAATGCTTTTTTCATAGTCTGTGCTTTCTTTGGCACTGGGCTGATAGCCAGTGATCTTAATGGCACGTTCCCAGCCTTCGTATGCACCTGGATAAGAATTTTCACTGCTCATTGCGTCCCAGTCTGCTTTGGCGCCAAGGTCAATGGCGTCTTTCATATTGTATTGTCCTGAGTCTAAAGCCCAGTTGATGAATTGACGCACATCGCCGTCGGTTCCATCAGCCTGTAGTTTTCTAAACAAACTCTTTAGGTCATCATCTTTGGTAAAGTATCCAGCCACAGATTGAGAAGAACTTTCACGAGTCCAGGGTTTTGTGGTTTCACCAGGAACTCCACGCTCGCCGGGCACTGATCCCTTGAATGCTTTTTGTTTGTCGTGTAGACCGCGCAACTGTTTCATCATTGAATCAAACTGTTGAGCGTTGCTCATATAGCCAAAGAATTCTTCTTGGCGTCCTGCACGGAGAAAAGCCTTGTATTTGCCAGCAATGAAGCGGGCCTCTGGATAATCAAGTGTTACAGGCTCACCACCTAGGTTAATTGTGGCTTCTTGACTGCTGTCAGCAGCCTTCATGACCGCTAGTGTGTTTTTGTAACCTAAACTGTTGTCAGGCATATTGGTGGCTTCCTTAGTATCTTCTTTGACATCAAGTATTTCGGCTTGATTGTGGTGTTGTTGAAACTTTTCTCGAGCAACACGTTCGCTTTGTGCCTTTACTCGATAGCGTTTGGTATTGCCCTCTGCTGTTTTTGCAGTGACAATAAATTCTCTATTGTGGTGACGTGCCGCATGCAGTAGTCCTGACATGTCACTTTCAGTGGCCTTGCTGGCATACGGAAAAACTTTAATCCACTTGCCATCTGTGCCTTTCTTTACAAATTCGCCTTGTTTGAATTTGCTAGGGAAATAGCCATGATCGCGCATGGCCTGTTCGTGTGAGTCTCTCCAGCCTTCACTGCGAGCCTGTGTCATATGAGCATGCACAATTGACTTTTGCTTTAGACGTTGAACATCAGTGTCAAATCTATACATGACACTGGCTTCATCCCATGATCTTTCTTGATACTTGAAGTCACGGTCTGATTGATCTCTGTATTCTTGTTCACGACGTTCTTGGTCCAGAGGATTGTAGTAACTGCTACGTCCGTAACGTCCGGCTTCTTTGACACCTGACTGCTTGCCTTGAATTTGTTTTTCTAATTCACGGATGCGAGCCTGTGTGTCTGCTTGACGCTGTAGTGATGCACGACCGTGTTCGGCATTCTGGCGCAGTTTTAGACGCTCTAATTCTTTTTCAGGAGTCTCACTTTTTGCTACACCTTGCTCGCCAATTACTTGTGCATCACGGAAGTCGACT
>JACCEE012282955.1_pt1 | contig 12579 bp, 10 predicted proteins | sample 7449931 | NCBI WGS metagenome assembly JACCEE01 (sample SAMN15323457, study PRJNA562643) | freshwater metagenome | isolation source: river surface water | place: USA:Blue River Watershed | collected 2017-08-19 | reverse complement strand
CAGTCGCGGCGGCAAAAAGTCTTTTGCCGGACGGGCTAAGTTCATATCGGGATTCTCCATCACCCAGGAATACCCGGCCATCCTGCCGTGAAATCTCGACGAAATCGCCGCCCACATCTGACAGATAAAATCCTGCCGGAATCCCAACCGCTCCGCCTACGGCATTGTGGCTGGATCCATGCTGCGAAAGCGTCGTTATATTGCTGCCGGATAATTGTCCGACCAGACAGACATCAGCCACCTGCTTGGCCATGTAGGTGGCCTTTGCCTGACTAAAATTAGCGAGACAAATAACCGAAAATTTCTTTTCCGGGAATCTCAGCAGTTCCGCTCTGTAGCCAACCCACGCACCGCCGTGCGCAATTAGTTTTGCTCCGCGATACTGGGCAACAAAAAGACCCCAAGCATATTCAAGCTGCCGGCCGTCGTCCAACCTTCCAGGCTCGGTAACCTTATTTATAAGCGCCGGCCCTCCTCCAAGGATATTGCAGTAGAAATTCCTGTCCCATTTGGTCAAATCTTCCACTGTGGTATTCACCCCACCGTCTCCGACGGCATCAAACAGCGATATATCTGTTTTAATGGTGCCGTCCAGTACAGAATAACCCGAAGCCTTATTCTTCACTATCCTGCTGAAATCGTCGTGGAAATGCGTATTTTTCATCTCCAACGGACGAAAGATATTCTCTTCTGCGAAAACAGCCAAAGTTTTTCCTGAAACCCTTTTTATTATTTCACCCAGCAGTAGATACCCGGAATTACTGTAAAGGAACTCCGTTCCAGGACGGAAATTAAGACGCTTCTGGCGGGAAACAAGCCCAAATATTTCAGAATCCGGATAATCGTTCTCGAATCTCATGCCAGCCAGCCACATAAGCGCCAGATAGTCCCTAATACCGCTGGTGTGGAAGATCAGGTGTCTGACTTTGACAGGAAATTCATACCGTGTCATCTCCGGAAGGAATTTGCGGATATCATCCTCTAGAGACAACTTGCCCTTAAGCTCTAAAAGAGCCGCACAAAAAGCAACAAACTGCTTGCTCGTAGAACCTATATCAAATACCGTGTCCGGACGAATCGGGACTCCGTGCTCAAGACTGGCCATCCCGTACCCGCGCGAATACACCATCTTGCCGTGATCTATCACCGACAGCGCAAGACCTGGCGTGCCAGTCGTATCGTAACAAGAAAATAAGTCGTCGATTTGTTTTTTTATGGGTGTTTTCATCGTGATGTAATTGCCAAAAGAGAGACAATACTGAACTCCTAGCGGTTCTCTATTTTTTAAACAATTTCGGAACTACCAAACGGCATATCTCGCATGGCGCGGAGTGTTTTGGCATCAGGCAGGTTTCCGAAACACTCGCCATTTTCAAAAGTTCTCCGAAGGTGTGCCTCGTAAGCAATTTATTGAACCTACTACGTCTGTGTTCTGCCACGCTCCGATGCGAACAATAAACAGCACCAGGCATTGAAGCCATAGAGCCGCAACAGATAGTAAATCCACGGCCACTATTGTAAATCATCCCGCCTAAATTAGGGCATTTTCTATTTAACACGCCTCTATCAAATTCAGGATATAAATACTCAAGCCCTTTGTGCTCAGCCTTCCCGATGGGCAAAACCTTCTGCACTGATATTTTTACGCCTTTGAGGCCGAGCCTTGCGACAAAAGTAGCATCCAAAGGTGAACTTACTGCCGTCATTATTCCGAACCCGAGCCCTGCGGATTTACAAGCAAGACTGAGGTTTATAACACATTCCTTAGGAACAAACTGCGCGTGGAATCTGTCATAAGACATGACAACACTTGTTAAATCGGGTACCGCTTTAAGCACACACAACGCCTCAGAAACACTTTTAGCAAAGTACCCATTCGTTATAAGCTTAACTATACGCGTGCGTTTACCCGCCGTCTTGGAAACGATAGTATTTATCTCCTCCAAGAACAGCGTCGGCTCTCCCCCCGTAAACACTATAGTTTTAGGTTTGTACTTTCGTATCTCCGTCAGCAATATTTTTATATCCCTTCCGGAAATACCGTTAGTACCTAGATTTTTATCCACAAGACAGTGTCGGCACCGAATGTTACATGCGGTGCCGACACTTATACCCAGCGGATCTACCGCTGTTTTCATGCACTTCTATTATTGCCGTTCTCGACCCTAGGAATATCCCCTGGCGAGAGGGCGGCGCCGCCCTCAGCCACTATGCACAAATCGGATTTCTGGTTATCAGAAAGACTATTCACATACTTCGCAGCACTGGACAACGAAAAAAATCCAGCAGCTACTAAAAAACCTATCAGCATTTTATCTTTATTGGTCATTTGTTTTCCCCTTAACCCCTATATTTTACCACTTTTGCGATTTTTCCGCAATTTGGCGATAAAAAAAGGGAAAGCAAATGTTATTTTGCTTTCCCTGGATACATCCGGTTACGGCCGGATCGTGGATACCCCGGGGCCAATCCCCCGAATTACAAGGAAGACTACCCCGATAGTTTAGCTGACCGGCCTTGCAGCGGAAAGGGCCCTTGGGCCCAACCGGGCCCGGGTCCTTTGCCGAGCAGCCAAACCGCATCAGGCCTATTAGACCCGCCGGAATAGAAGCAGGGCAAAGACCATCTGTTCATTAATTTTCGGATGGCGCCATACAGGAGGCCGGTCCGGTCTTCATTTCATTGGATCTGCCACAGACACCGCTTTTCAACAAAGCTTCGCGTTCGCCGGCCAGGCAAAGCGTCATGCCCTTATCGAAATACTCGGCCGCATTGTTCATATCTTTCCCAAGCAATATACTGCTAGCCCCAGGGTAGGCGCTTTTGACGGCCACCCAGTTCGCATTGGCCGCGGTTAGATTCTCGTAGATAAGCTAGGGCCATGCCTGCCGATGTTTTTGTTTGAAAATACTATTTTCACCCGAAAATACTATTGCCTGTGCCCTCCTCCCTAAATCCCCTGAATGCGCCTTTTCACGCTGTAAAGCCCAAAAAAAGCCCCTGCGAGACATTGGCACATAAATTGCTACGCAGTGGGCATCAGCGAATCAAAGAGGATAGGAATTCTGCGGTGCTGCCCGAAAAGTAATATGGTGCCTATTGTGTTGCAAGTGCTTCAATTCATCCATACCTGCTTTTTTATAATGTCCAACAGGAATATCTTTTTGGAGATGTAATCGTAGTTTAATGCACCGTCATAAATAATATCACTCACTTGAACTTCGGCAGCGTCGGCCTTGGGACCGAAGAACAACTCTGCCTTCTGCGTGGCGCCAATGGCTGGTTCATTTTGGAGTTCCCATTCTGCAGCGGTCTGGGAAGAGATGCGCACCTGGTCCAAGTTGCCTGAATCGAACAGAAACCAAAAGAGTTTATTATCACGTTTTGCGCCCAAGAAAACATCGAGGTCCCCACCGCTTTGGCCGGTAGAGAACCTGCTTGTCAGTGGTGTCATGTGTTTTTGCTTTTTTAGGGCCGATTTTCTGTTTTCGAGGATCAATTGGCTGGCACCAAGGTCGACAGAGATGATTTCGTTCTGAAAAGATTTCAGCGATATCACGCCATCAACTCGCGGCAAACCTGCTGGCAGAAAAGACATCAGGTCAAAAACGCCTACAGTGTCATGGGATATTTCTTTATCGCCAATCTTTATTTTGACCCGATCACATTTCTGGTAGATGAATTTTTCACCGGTCATCCTGAAACCGACCGACCTCCCGTAGGGCGTTCTGCCCAATGCGGATGCGACAGCGGGGCTAATCAGGGTCACACCGGCCCCGGAGTCGAACAGGAACGCATAACGCTTTCCGTCTATAGTGACGTCCATTTTCTTTAAGTTACCCGCGTATTTAGCGAGCCGGACCACTTCCTGCGAAAACGAATTTACGACCATCTTCGCCAGCAAAACAATTATCATCGCTATCTTTTTCATAGGCCACCTGATGCCGCGAAAGACAATTTGACACCTTCAGTTGAGCTATCCCCCGACTCCTGCCCCGCAGTACACGCTTGGATACCATTGCCGTATCAACAGGCCCGCCTCTTCAGGCTTACTATCAACGAAGACCGAAAATTTAGGGATCAGGAATATAACCGGGGAAAGCGCCACCACGCCAAGTCCGACCATCGCCAGGGCCATGTTAATCCCGAAAGAATCTACCATCAGTCCGCTTGCCGCCAGACCGGCAGGTCGGGAGATGTCTATTAAGAATGATGATGCCGCGGAAAACCTAGCGCGGAATGCGTCCGGCACCGCGGTCATAACCTGCGTGGACAGGAGGATCATCGCAGCCGTCATTCCTGTCCCGACGCAGACGAACACCACGACAGGAAGCGCGGACCCTTTTGTAACGCTTAGCGTGGCCAGCCCCATTCCCACCAGCACAAAGCCCAGGCAGATGATCTGTGAATTCCGCAGCCGTTTCGCTACGAATCCAAGGAAAACAGATGTCAGCAGCACCCCCACGCTCAGGCTGGTCTGAAGTATCCCTAGATACCACGCTGGCAGTTTCTGGCCTTCCCTCACCATGATTGGAAGAATTATCGAGAGCGGTGCCAGGAACAGGTTAAGGCACATCAATAGAAGCGCGATATTCATGACGATTTTAAGGCGCTTTAGGAACTTGAACCCGGCAAGAATGTCCTCCTTCCACTGAATCAGCCTGTTGGTGGGGGTTCCAGCGGGTACCGTGCCATGCTCCGGAATAGTACTGCTGGATATAGCTATGGCCGCAGCTCCGCCAGCAATGAAGGAAAACGCATCGAAAAGAAAAGCGGCGGTAAACCCCATATAACTAACCACGGTGCCGCCGATAATGCCGCCGAGGATTGAACTGACGGCGCCGAGCATCTTGGTCTGTCGAAGCGCATCTCTGTAGTTTTCCCGCGAAACGATGCTGCTGAGCAAACCGCCGCCGGCTGCGATAAATAGAGCGGTTCCCAGTGAAGAAAGACATGATATCGCCAGCACCAGCCTGATGTTGAAAATATCAAGATACACCATTGCCGCGAAGAGCAGGGAAGCAAACGCACAGCTGAAATTACTGTAAGCGACCAACGCCTTCCTGGAGAACCTGTCCCCGAGGGGGGCCATTAACGGCAGGCTGAAAATACGTAACAGCATTGCCGGCATCATGATGGATGCCATGGCCGTACCGGAACCGGTCTTATGAAGAACCCACCAAGCGAGGGCTATACTTGCGCATATATCCCCCAGACTGGAAATAAACTGCCCGGACCGGTACAACCAAAAATCCCTGCCGAGTTTTGTCATTTTTTTGCCACCATTCCAGACAGTCTGTTCAGGTCGCAGATGTAAGAACTTGGTATGGCGGCGTCGCCGTTCTCGGCGATATTGAACGCGATGCAGTTGAAGCAGACGTCTTTGGAGCCGCAGCTCTCGCATTGTGGGCCGGCCGGTTCCGAGGCCATTTTGGCCATAATTCCCTGGGCGAGAGGTGTGGCCCGCAGTTCGCGCATCGTGCGGCCGTCGAAGATGTCGCCAAGTTTATTCGAAAGATATTCGCAGGGGAAGATCGCACCATCGGGACCTATCCTCACCTTGTGCCGTATTCCGACGCACTGACGCCGTTCTAGGCGGGGCGCGATGCCCGCTCGGAACAGCGGCTCAAGTTGTGCTGATGAAGCACGGCAGTCACGGGTCCCCGGTCCCTGAAAACACGTCACATCCACCACTACCTCTATGTCTTCTGCCGCCAAGCGCTTTACCAATTCAGGCACACTGTTGGCGTTGGCTGCCAGCACCGGCGTGTTGACCCCGACCGGTGCGCCTAGGCGCTTTAGGTCCGTTATGAACTCGAGAGTTTTCAGCCAGCTGCCCGCTTCCATTGTGATGGCATCATGTACAACCGGGTCCCAGGAGAAGAGTGTTGAGCGCACCTCTTTGAGCGGCAGCGCCGCCAGCCGCCGCCGCTCCTCGGCAGTCCAAAGAGTGCCGTTTGTGAGTGCGGTAACGATGAAATCACGCGAGAGCTCCGAGAGAATGTCGAGAATTTCTGGCACCAGGCGTATTTCCCCACCGGTCACGGTAAGTTCCACGCAGCCCATCTCTATTAGGCGGGCCTTGAGCGCGGGTAGGTCGCGCACGAGGCGGCTTTGATGGTGTGTTTCGTTTCCGCGGTGTCCTATGTAACAATGAAAGCATTTTAGGTTGCATGGATGCAGCAGCTCGACCATGACCATTGGTGTGATACCGCGTTCCCAGAGCGCAGGCAGAATGCGGTTTGTTTCCTTCGTGTCCGTTTTGCTCAGCGTGTGCGCTAAGCCGTCGACGAACCTATCATAGTCCGCAGCAATCAACTCCGGCGGCGCATCGAAGGATGCGGCCAATTCACCAAAGCGGCGTACGGCCTCCTCCGAGCCACAGGATGCTATGTCGAAGAAAGTTGCGGCAGTTCCTTCCAAAAGACACCGCGCGCCTGTGCGGCGGCACATTACGAACCGTCCCTGTTTTCCTCCGTGTTCGTACTTGCGCACGACCAGTGAACCGGTATCGATGTTTTTCATTTCATTTTATTCCTTATCTTGTCGAATAGCGCGGCTTGCCGGCAGGCGGGCTCGTAACGGCCGGCTAGCCGGCCGTGGACGGCATACATGGCGGCCGGGCACGCCTTCGCCGAGCAGAACATTTTGACCTGGCAAGCCGCACAGGCGGAATCTTCCGGAGCCGGCACGGCCGCTATGGCCGCCAGTCGCCTGTTGCCCGGCCCAAGCAACTCCGAGGTGTTTCCGGTAAGCAGGTTTCCCAGCCTCAGACGGAGGTTCTCGCAGGGGAAAACATCCCCCGAAGGATCTATCGTAAGCCGCGATTTGGCTGGCCGGCAACCTACCACGCTGCATGTTTTGCTTGGTTCGGGCAGATTTATCACCCCTTCCAGGCAAAGCTTCTCAATCTCTTCCTGCGGCAGGCCGCGCGCCGGAGTGCAACCACCGGTCACGTCAGGCATCAGTATACCGCGGGTTATCACGTGTGGCATTCCCATGCGCAGGCAATATGTTTTAAAGGCGCGTACGCCTCCGGCATTGTCCTGTTGCAGCGTGTACTTCAGGCGCACCGGCAGGCCGGCGGCCTTCAGGCGTTCGGCATTGGCCAGTACCCGGGCTAACGCCCGCCGCCCCGTTACCTTCTCGTATTCATTCTCGGAAAAGCCATAAACCGATATCTCAATACTGCCTACGCGTATACGACGCAGTGCCTCCAGCAGCTCATCGGTAAGAATGCTGCCGTTGGTGTTCACGATGACGAAGATGTTGCGGCCTTCCAGGATGCGCAGGATTTCCAGAACCTCCGGGTTGGCAAAAGGCTCTCCGCCGGTGAGTGTAAGCTCTATCAGCCCGTCGGCCTCTAGGAGACCGAGTATACGGGTGAAGTCCGCAGCGTTGAGGGCACGGCCGCCCTGCTGGCGTGTAATCGGCATTAGATAACACATGGAACACTTGAAGTTGCAACGGTCGGTAAGCTCTATGTGGCATTGGGTCACACGGGAGGGTTCGCCCGCTTTCCGATACAGTTCCTGAAAAATATCGCTTTCAACGTACCGGCGGTTTGGTTTTCTGTCTGAAAAGCAGAAAATGCTGTATTTCACGTTACAAAGCCAGGCAACCTTATCAAAACCGGCTCCGGCGGCAACGCGATGGTCCGGCTCGAAGCCATCCACAAATCTTTCACGCGCCTCCGACAGGGAGGATGCGTTTAACATGGCCTCGAACATCAGGCAACTCACTCTGTTCTGAAGCTTGAAGCTGCCGCCGGCGGCTCCGATCACGTAGTAAGTGTCGCCAAATTTCCTGTAGATGTATCCGTTATTTAGTTGCATACTTGAGCTCCGAATAGTTTAACAGATTGGTTGTAAATACGCGCCACATATCGCCAGCGGACATTGTCGGGGATGCCCACGTCGGACCAATGAGCGATTCGGTTCTGTCGATGCTGACGCGGCTATAGCCGAGCTCCGACGCCCTGCGCGAAAGTTCGGTCCCGGGGAACATTGTTATAAAATTGAAGGTCGTGCTGACAGTGTTGGAGTACCGCGACTTTATCCGCCGGCAGAACTCAAGCATGCCGGCGGCTGTTGCTGTGGTTTCTCCCGGCAGGCCCAGGATAAAAGATAAGTCCACGCGCATGCCAGCTTTCACGCACAGGTCCACCCGTTCCTCCAGCTCCTGCGCGGAAAGGTTACGGCTCTTATGAATGGTTTCGAGCACCTTGACATCGAGGCTTTCTATCCCTGTAAAGACAGCGTAGCAACCAGAGGCGCGCATGGCGGTCACGGTTTCCTGGTCTATCGCTTCTACACGCGAAAGCGCTACCCAGCGCACGCCTTCGTGCTTTATCGCCCTGCAGAATTCCATTAACCGCTTGCGGTCCGCAGTGATAGTGTCGTCCTCAAGTTTGAAGACTTGGTAGCCGTAGCGCTCTTTGGCTTGGCGCACCTCGCGCATCACGCTCTCCAGGTCGCGGCGGCGGTATGTTCGGCCCCAAAAAGCTGGGGAGGCGCAGTAGGCGCAGTTGAAGGGGCAGCCTCTGGAGGTCATCAGCGGGTACGCCGGATAGTCGCGGTGATGCCGAAGGTTTACCACCCGCGACAAATCCAGCAGCCCCAGAGAATCCAGGTCCACCGGCGGCGGAACGCCTTCGCCTTTAACCAGCAAAGAGCGCGCCATGTGGGCCGTACCGGGAGGCGCGTCCCCGGTAAAATCGGAGAAAAGGTAATCAAGTGCGGGGGCTATGCTGTTCTCGGCTTCGCCGAGCACCGCCAAGTCAATCTGCGGATGGTCCGCAAGCAGGCGTGCATACTCGAACGTGACATGCGGTCCACCGAAGATGATTTTCGTATCAGGGCTGGAGAGTTTGACTGCGCCAGCCAGCATCACGGCTTCGTGCGCGTTTACAGTGTTGACGCTGAAGCCGACTGCGTCGTAGCGGATCTGCTCCAGCCGGGCAAAGAAATCACGCATGCTGGCCCCCGGCAGCTGGAAATCATAAATTTCCACGGAATGGCCCGCTTTTTGCAGTGATTCTGCCAGCAATAGCAGCCCTAGCGGCGGCACAGGCTCAGTAAATTCTTTCTTGCGGCTGAATGGGTAGACGAGCAGGATGCACCTGGCTTTCTCCTCTGTCGTTTTAAGTAGTCTGCCCGCGCACAGTTGCTCCAGGTAGGCGGGAACATCGCTGGTTATTGCGGCGGCCTGGCCTGGGTATTTTTCCGACAGAGCCGCAATCAGTTCTTCGCGAGTACGTGGCCTCGCCAACATGGAGATGATTTCCGCCCCAATAGAATTAAGTTTGAATACGCGCGAGGCATGGCTGTCCTTATTCGTCAGAACCGCAGCATCCCCGCCGTTAACGTTCTGCAGGAGGACCACCTTTGGATCTTTATAGTAGCGCGTGACAGACATATATTTATCTTTGTTTGCCCCAGGGGTATCAGTGAATATCAAAGCAGCGGAGCCTCTATGCTAGTCCCCGGGGGGCGGCATAGTCCGCTCCCCGGGACTAGTGTATACTACTTAATGCAGCCACCGCCGCAGATGTTGAGGTCGAGCGCGGACTTGTTGTCCTCGGCGCTCTCAGTGGTCTCGATGATAACAGGGGCTTCGTATTTCATGTTTAGTGTTCCTTCCTTTGATTTAGTCGGGCCGGAGCCCATTCTACAGCTTGCACACAATGCGGTGCAATTTATATGCCAGAAATAGATAAAGCCCGGGATAACGGGTTTTTACCGGGGTTTATCGTCGGACGGAGACTAATAGCTGTTGTGGATAGCGTGACGGCGTGTGAACAGAGCTTGTTCTGCTATAAGACGCTTTCGCCCCATAGTGAGACGAATAGTCCCATAATGCGACTATATTGGGATATTTTGCTATCATCTTAAGACTGGGGGGCCGTATGGACAAACTGAAGATCTTGGTTATCGAAGACAACAGCCTGGCGCGCGAGGTTATGGCCGGTAACCTGTCCGGGCAGGCGGTGGACTTCGCCGCGGATAAAGCCGCGGCCGAGCGAAAGCTGAAAGCCGGGCATTACGACATCTGCTTCGTGGACCTGCTCCTGGGCGAGAACGACGATTACTCGGGTCTGAAGCTTATACCGCTGGCCGTGGCGAAAGGCGCCTACACTGTGGTGATGTCTAGCTGCGACACCGAAGAGACCATTGGCAAAGCGTATGCCCTGGGCTGCAAAGAGTTCTATGTGAAGGGCAACGAGGAGGCCAATATCCAGGCTATCATAGGCCGGTACCTGCAGGGCGACATCGGCAAGAGGGCGGACAGAATATTCTCCAAAGAATTCATCACTAACGACCCAGCCACGCGGGCCGCGGTGGCCGAGGCGTTGAGATACGCCGATACGCACCTGCCGGTGCTGATACTGGGACCCTCCGGCACCGGTAAAACCACGCTGGCGGAACTGCTGCACAGGCATTCCGGACGGAAAGGCGATTTCGTGGCCATCAACTGCGCGGCCTACACGGAGGACCTTCTCGAATCCGAGATGTTCGGCTCTAAGAAAGGTTCCTTCACCGGCGCGAACGAGAACCGCAAGGGCAAGCTGGCGCAGGCCGACGGGGGAACGCTGTTCTTAGACGAGATAGGCTCCATGAGCCAGGCGATGCAGTTGAAGCTGCTGAAGGCCATAGAAGAGAAATCCTTTTACCCGCTCGGCTCCGACAAGCCGGAGTATTCCGACTTCCGCATTGTCAGCGCGACGTTGGAAGACGTGCAGAAGCTGCTGGCTGAGGGGAAGCTGCGCTTTGATTTCTTTCAGCGCATACACGGGATGCCGATAACTTTAAAGCCGCTGGCGCAGAGGAAATGCGATATCTTCCCGCTCATAGAGGCTTTCACAAAAGGCGGCAAGCGCCTGGCCTTCGAGCTGGGGGCGAAGGACTGCGTGCTGGAGCACTCTTGGCCGGGTAATACGCGCGAGCTGAAACGGTTCGTGGAGCTGGTTTCCGCGGGTGCGCACGGGCTGATTACGCTGGAGGCGGTACACCGGCATATTGCGCCGGCGGCAACGCCGCCCGCGGCGGCCCCCGCGGCCGCTGGGCGGGAGGACTATGATTACGCGGTCAAGAACGGCCTGGACGCGGCCGTAGACCGCTTTATCGCGGGGTTGATAGGCCGCAGCCTGGCCGAGAACCACGGTAAAAGGGCGGCGACCCTGGCGCAGCTTAAGATCTCGAAGCGGCTTTTATATGCCACGCTGGCGAAAACGCGGGCGGCGGAGGGGAAATAACCATGGCGAACCTGGACAAAATATATCACGGTATAAAGTCGAGGGCGGTGAACCTGAAGGCGGCGGCCGAGCAGCTTCCGAAATATCCGCCCGAGCGGCGTGAGAAGATGATTCCTCTGATGCGCGAGGCGGCGCAGGACATTATAAGGCTGCTGGGGGAAGTGGAAGCGGCGCCGAAGCCCTGACAGCGCCCGCAGTCAATCCCCGGCCTTGCCGCCCCAGGGCGCTTCTTTGGAGATAACCCGCAGCCAGGAAAGATGAGCGAACCTTTCCGGCTCGTGGCCGGTGGCCAAATAGATGTTAGTGAAGCCTTTCTCGCGGAGCTGGACGGCGATATCTTCGCCTTTGACGTTCTCGCCCAGCTCTGAATCAATATAGAGCGGTGTGTCCTTTGGGAATTCCCCGAGGTGCGAAAGGAACTCGGTCGGGTCCGTGAAAGCCATAAATTCTACACCGTGCTCCCGGGCGGCGTCTTCCCAGTTCATGTGGGTGAGCACGTCGTCGTCCAGCAGAACGGCCCTGGCGGGCGGCGCCGGGCGATCTATGGCGATGGGAACTATGCCGGCGAGGCCCTTGGGAATTCGCCGGACGCCGAGACGCTTGCAAGGGCCGATGATATTGTTTTCCTCGCAGCGGCTCGATACCAGAATGGTCTGGCCGCATAAATCCAGCTCTTCGGCCAGGCTCAGGCCGGTTTCTTTGAATCCAGACAATTCATAATCAAAAAGGCAGACGGCGGCTTTGGCTTTTGCGGGTTCGGCTTTTACCCAGGTGCGCAAGCCGGCAGGGTCGCTGAAGTGGAACACGTCTATCCCATGTTCTTTTACGCGGGCGGAGTCGAACCGGCCCTGCCAGACCTGATGTATGCCGTGGTCGTCGTCGAGCACTACCACGGGGCGGCCGGGGGGAAGCGCCAGCGACGTGACGAACCCCGCCGGGGGGCGCGCGGGCGGCAGCTTTATAGTGACGGCGGTCCCCTTGCCCGGCGTTGAGACGATAGCCAGGCTGCCTCCCCAGCTTTCGGCCGTGGTGCGGGCGTGGAAGAGGCCGAGCCCGGAGCCGCCGGTCTTGCCGTGGGTTTCGCCTTTGCGGCCGAGCTTTGCGAGGATCTCGGGCGGGATGCCTTTGCCGTCGTCGGCTATCGTCAAGACAATAAACTTTTCCTCACGCGCCAGACGCACGTCCACCACGCCCTTGTCGCCCAGGGCCTCTATGGAATTGTTCAGCAGGTTGGATACCAGCCGCTGGAACTCGCGCGCCTCGACAGCGGCCTTAAGCCCGGCCTCACCGGGGAGGAAATCTATCTTCAGCCGGGCGTTGTCCTT
>JACCEE010806749.1_pt1 | contig 12579 bp, 12 predicted proteins | sample 7449931 | NCBI WGS metagenome assembly JACCEE01 (sample SAMN15323457, study PRJNA562643) | freshwater metagenome | isolation source: river surface water | place: USA:Blue River Watershed | collected 2017-08-19 | reverse complement strand
ATCTTCGATTCAAACTCGAATAGATGATTAAACACATCACAATCATATAATAAACAGTATAGAGTGAAGAACGATATCCAAAGATTGGTGATAACATCATGACTCCATTACTCACTCCAGCGAGTAACACAAAGAAAAAGAGTTTGAGTCGTAATGATTCTTTAAATGCGATGGTAATAAATCCAAACACCGCAACAATAAACAATGGCCAGAATACGGTATTAAACAAAGATGTAGGTTCGATAAATTGAATCAAGAACTCAAGTGGGAATCGACTGTAAAGTGTTAAGGTTAGGCTTGAAAATGCCGATATGATGAAGAATAACATTAACACACCATGTAAGAAGGAAAACTTCTTATTCTTCATCCAATTCTCAAGTAGTTTAATCAAGGATAATCCAGAGAATACCAATACCAAGTAACGATGTTCAATGAAGGTTAATCGAATAAAGTTTGAATAATTAAATACTAATTGATCAATAATTGACATCTTTAACCATTCACCATGATCTCGTATAGCACGTGCACTTGCGCCAGGTGATACACGTAATAAGACTAAACCAATTAAACTAATCACAAAGAATGAAATATAGGTGATTGGTACATTACGATCTCTTATATAGAGGTATACACAGATCAAGAAGTTACCAAACACAAAGATAACCGCCGCATTTTCCATCATAAGGCTTGGGACCAATAAACAAATCCATAATATTGGAATCATGTAACCATTCAATCGAGTATACTTCTCAATGTTCTTTAACACAACAGAGAAATAGAACAAGCTTAAAGCCAAAGGAATAAGATATGTCGTACCCATTAACCACGTATAGGTTTCCATACGTAACTCATCTTTTACACTGATCATTAAGAACAGTAGAAGTAAAGCCGCAACAATACTCTTTTTTAGTCCACTTATCTTAAGAATGGAGTAGAAAATTAAACCGAATAATCCAGCATTTAAGAAATTCCATAGCCACTTGTTAGGAGTCACTAAGAACCCATACAGTTCACTAAAGAATCGACCTGACCATGTAAAATAGAACTCATAAGCAAGTTCAAATGGATTGTGTTTCATTCCATTTAAAGCATATCCCCAATCATCACCTGCTAGGGGTGTTTTGGAAGAAATAAGATAGAAAAATAAGATGACAAATAATGTACTTATGACAATTATATTGTTCTTTATAAAGGCGTTAAATCGTTTTATTGTTTGCTTCATATTAACCTCAATGTCTTAAAATACTATACCATACAAACAGTTTCAGTTAAATATATGCCATTCTAAGGGTTTAACCTTCCGATTGATTGTGTATAATGAATAGGATGTTTGAATTGATTTTAGTAAACGGGGGAGTGTATGTCAATGAAACGCTTTATGTCGAATGGAATTAATCTTATCTATGGATGTCTGATTTCATTCATTCTTATTTCTCTACTTCTATATACCAATGAGTCCATTGATTTAGTTAATCACATTCCATTTGATAATTGGTTTATATTTCTTATTACATTGCTTATATTAATCATCATTCTTATGTTAAGTAAGTTTAAGAAGATCAATCTTCAGATCAATACGAATAAGATGACTAAGATACTAATCCTATCGAGTTTAGTCGTTTTTATCATACAAATCTTCTTTGCCTATCAAATCTATTTCTATACAGGATGGGATGCGAGTGCTGTTCGCAATGCGGCATTTTATTTCATTGAACATCCCCATAAAATAAGTAAATATTTCAATCTTTATTTCTCTTATCATACCAACCAAACTACCATTACAGTTCTACTTGGCCTTATCATGCGTTTCTTTAATGCACTCGGTATAAAGAATGTTTATTTTGGCACAATTCTTTTTAGTATCTTATCGGTTAATCTATCCACCTTATTTGTATCTCTAAGCATGAATAAATTCATAGAAAACAAAATCAGTGTTATTCTTGGTTTTCTATTATGTACCTTCTTATGTTCATTCTCTCCTTGGATAACAATTCCATATTCCGATACGTTTATGATGTTATTTGCGAGTTTTGCATTCTATCTCTACTTAAATCTAAAAGGAAGTACTATTGATTGTTTTCTATGGTTTCTAATCCTGTTTAGTGTATTTTTGGGTAGTTTGATTAAACCTCAAACACTTATTATGGGAATTGCAATACTACTCTATGAGTTTGCGTTTAAACGTAAACTAAATATCAAACAAGAAATCATTCGATTCTTATCAATCAGTCTAATCATTCTATGTACGTTCTTTTTATCAGTTCAAGTTCAAAAGACATTTGTAGAAATGGGTGAATTCAAACAAAACCCTGAGTTTTCTTTCACCTTACCTCATTATTTGATGGTTGGGTTGAATCCGGATAGTTTTGGAGCGTATGTTGCGGAAGATGCGGAAATCTCTTATGGTCAATTTACCATTGAAGATCGAGAAACTAAGAACTTTGAAATAATCAAAGAAAGAATCGATTATCTTAATCAAAATGGTTGGTTACCTTTTCTAATGAATAAAGCAGTTGTGAACTTTAATGATGGTAGTTTCGCCTGGGGTCGTGAAGGGGATTTCTATCAAGAGATATTTGAAAAGGATAATCTATTCGCGAATGCTTTAAGGTCTTATTTCTATCATGATGGAGATTCGTTTAATAACTTCCTATTATCAAGACAAATCTTATGGATGATTGTTTTAAGTTTAATGGTTTCATCAATCTTCAATCGAAAAAGAGATGAAGAGGTATTTATCCAAATCATCTGTATCGGTATTATCCTCTTTAACATGATCTTTGAGGCTAGAGCTCGTTATCTATTTGCCTATGTCCCTTATTTTGTGTTACTTGCGACACTTTCGTTTAATGATTGGGTAGAATTTAATGGTAAAAAGAGTCAATAATGACACAATTATTTAACATAATCATGATAGAATAAAAACATTGACAATTATGTTATGAATTAAGGATAAATTATGTTTTCAATACAAAAGTTTAAGTTTTTATGGATTAATGTAATATACACTCTTTCTTATTTAATCCTATCCATTCAATATATTCGTTTAGATGATTTAGCGCTTAAGCCAATCTTAATCATACTATTCTTTTTAAATGCATTTTTTCTATGTTTTCCTAAAAAAACTAGAATAGGGATAATGTTTATTTTGATTGTGATCGCATCCATCTACTTTGGAACACAAACGGTATTTTATCGTTCTTTTAATCAATATGGAATGATTACAACTGCACTATCCGTACAATCCAATATGTTTAAGTTTGCGGGAAGTGCATTAGAGTTTATACGTTGGGTGGATGTTATTTATGTGTTAGTACCATTTGTTTCATTATATCTTGCGATTAAATTACTTAAATATAAACAAGTCGAATCGAATTTTATACGTCAAGTATTACTCATTATTTTTTTTCTTGGTCTCAGTTATCATCAATACACAACATTTCATGAAGAACTAGAAGCGACGAAGAGTGAACCTGTTACATTAGTGGATGCGATTGCGACCTACTCTAACATACCGAATACGAATGTATTTGTGGCTCAGTTTGGTTTAAGTGGTTTACTTTTAAGAGAATTTGATATTCAAGTTACACCCATAGAGATTCAAAAAGAGCTTACACTTGAGGAACAAATTACGCAATTATTGAATCAAAAGAGTGAGCCAGCACGAAGTGATTATTCTGGAATCTTTGAGGGGAAGAATCTCTTATTAATCGAAGCAGAATCCTTGAATAATTTAGCGATCGATCCAGAATTAACACCGACTTTATATCGACTCAAACACAGCGGATTGGTTGTTAGGGGATATAATTCACCGTTACTTCCAGGTTCTACATCAGATACCGAGTTTATGGCGAATACAAGCTTATTACCAACGATTAATGGGAAGATTACATTTAATACTTATGCAAAAAATACTTATCCTTTAACGCTTGCGAAGGTGTTTACTGAGAATACCTATTTTTCTATGGCAAGTCATAATAACTATGGGATTTATTACAATCGATCGGAGATGTTGCCGGCATTAGGTTATACCTTCTATGATGCACTCGGTTTAAATGCGTATGATAATGTACCAGATTCAGATGTTATTGATCATGTTAAATGGATAATGTATGAATATGAGAAAGTATTCTCATTTTGGGTTACCTATAATGGGCATCAACCCTATTCAGTTGATACATTAAGTGAAGATATGATGAAGTACTTAGATATTGTTACTAAGAAATATCCAGAAATGCCAGAGCCTGAAAGAATCTATTTTGCGAAGAATATGGATTTGGATCGTGGGCTTGCTTCTTTGCTTAAAGACTATGAGAATAATGATTTATTGGATGATTTAGTCATTATTATTTATGGTGATCATTTCCCAAAAGGTTTATTTGAGAATAAAGAAGATTATCGTACAATGTGTGAAACCAATGAGATTGAATTTGAACATTGTTTTAATACACCATTTATCATCTGGAACAATGATTCCATCATGGGATATATCAATAAAGTATCTTCTCCACTCGATATCGCTCCAACCATCTTTGATTTATTTAACCTAAGTTATGACTATAAAACTGCATTGGGAAATAGTGTATTTGATCCAAACTATAATGGTTTCAATTTCAATGAATTTGGTGTTATTATGACCGATGATTTTACCTATGATACAGCTCGTCAAACCATTACCCATAATTGGGAAAAACCCGAAGAAGTATATAAGCTTGAAGCTGAAGCATTATATGCTAAACTACAATTAGGATTTAAAATAGTTGAAACAGACTACTTTAATTCATTAGAGTATAAGAAAGGGCAATAGATTATGCGACCTAAGATCAATGTGATTGTGCCTATTTATAATGCAGAGAAACACTTAAGACAAACCCTTGAATCGTTAGTACATCAAACCATCGATTCTTTTGAACTCATCTTGGTAAATGATGGGTCAAACGATTCATCTCAAACCATAATTGATGAATATAAGGCAAAGTATCCTAGTCTTATTCGTTCATATATCAAAGAGAATGGTGGAATAGCGGATGCACGTAATTTTGGATTATCCAAGGTTGAGAGTGAATATTTTGGCTTTGTGGATAGTGATGATATTGTAGAGACTAATATGTTTGAATCACTCTATAAACAAGCTAAATTAGATGATTCAGATGTGGTATTCTCTAATTTCTATTGGACCTACCCTGATAAAGAAACTGAATCAAAAGATGGTCCATATACCAATAACAAAGACATCCTAACAAGAATGTTTGCGACGCTTTGGAATAAGATCTATCGTACGGATTTCATTCGTTCATTGGATATTCATTTCCCTACAGGATATCGTTATGAAGACGCATCATTCTTATATAAAATAAGCCCATATATTAGTAAATGGTCTTATGTAGATCAAGCCTTTGTCCATTATAGACAAACAACTGGATCCATTACACATAATCATAATGATCGCGTAAAAGATATGATTTTTGTATTCAAAGATTTATTAGACTTCTATCAAGGAAAAAATCTTTTTGATGCATATAAAATAGAGTTAGAATACTTATTTATTCGATTCTTCTTAGGTAATTCATTCTTACGTACTTGCCAAATAAAAGACCCTAAAGATCGTAAGAAAACACTGGATTTAAGTTATCGTATACTCAATGATAACTTCCCAAGTTGGAAGAATAATCCATACCTTAACCAAGGTGGACTCAAGAACAAATACTTTAAGACAGTGAATCAATTGACGTATCCTGTTTATGCTTTCATTTTCACCTTAATCTATCGATTCAAAAAAGAGAAACTAGCATAGTTTCTCTTTTACTGATTTGTATTTTGAGCGCTTTATAACAACTTTAATATACTGTTATACTTACTAAAGACAAGTGTTCTAATAGCGCTAGAAACGTCTCTAAATCAGTTATAAGCTTAATCTTTTTAAATCTATTATTTCGAAACCATATTCAAGTAAAGATTGTTTAAGTTTATCTATTCTTATCTTCCTCAATTCACAACCAGCTCTAAGTGTCATGAATCGCCCTGCTGTTTTTAACATCCCTGGAGCTTTGATTTGAGTGAATCCTAAATCATAAAGGATATCAATGAGTTCAGGATATGTTGTTGCAAGAGATAGTAATGTTTGATCTAAATTGATTTCTTTGTTCATAGACAAAGAATATCAAAAGAAGTGATTGAATTCAAACAATGTTATAAAAAAAAGGTATCCGTTAGGATACCTAGTTTCTTAGAACTTTGATTGTTCAGCTAAGAATTGAGCTGTACGAACTAATTGGTTTGTGTAAGAAGCTTCGTTGTCATACCAAGCAGCTACTTTAACTAAGCAAACACCATTGATGTTTTGAACTTTAGTTTGAGTTGCATCGAATAATGAACCGAAAGCAATACCGATAACATCGGAACTAACGATAGGATCTTCAGTGTAACCGAATGATTCGTTAGATGCAGCTTTCATAGCAGCATTAATTTCAGCAGCTGTACATTCTTTCTTAACAACAGCAACTAATTCAGTTAATGAACCAGTAACTACTGGAACACGTTGAGCAGCACCGTCTAGTTTTCCTTTTAATTCAGGAACAACCAATCCGATAGCCTTAGCAGCACCTGTTGAGTTAGGAATAATGTTAGCTGCCGCAGCACGTGCACGACGTAAGTCACCATTACGGTGAGGCGCATCTAATGTATTTTGGTCATTAGTATATGCGTGAATCGTAGTCATAGAACCGTTAAGGATTTCAAAATTGTCATTTAAGCATTTAGCCATAGGAGCTAAACAGTTAGTAGTACAAGAAGCACCAGAGATAACAGTTTCAGAACCATCTAAGATTTCATGGTTAGTATTAAATACTACAGTCTCAACATCATCACCTGCTGGAGCAGAGATAATAACTTTACGAGCACCTGCTTTAATATGAGCAGAAGCTGTATCTTTCTTTGTAAAGAATCCAGTTGATTCGATAACTACATCAACTTTTAAATCAGCCCAAGGTAATAATGAAGGGTCTTTTTCTTTTAAGACACGTACTGTCTTACCATCGACAATTAAATCGTCTCCTTCGAAACTAACAGTGTGACCATCAAAACGTCCTTGTGATGTATCATACTTTAATAAATGAGCTAAGGTCTTCGCATCGGTTAAGTCGTTTAGCGCAACGATTTCAAACGCTGGATTTCCCCACATAATGCGGAAAGCTAAGCGTCCAATACGACCAAATCCATTAATCGCAATTCTTGCTGTCATGAATAATTTCCTCCTAATTGACAACCATAATTATAGAATTATACAGGTCAAAAGTCAATTGTGAAACATCTCACATAAATATGTAAGCGCTATTTCTATTGATTTTCTCTAAACCACAAAGGTTTTTCTGCTGACATGAAAAATGCTTCAGAAGTTTTGATATTTAGCTTATATAAATCGTTCAATAAACGTACATCATTGACACGTACATTTGTATATTCACTTTGCTCAAATGTTGCATAAGGGAAGATACGACTTAGATCTTCTTTCTCTGAAACAGAGAGTCGAATCGGTAGATTTAAACTTTTCAATGACGCTAAGATTGACATCATTGCTTTAGAGTTTAAATAAACCATTTCTTCTATTTCAATATGATTGGAATACGCATAGACAAAGGCATAGGCTAATAGTTTACCATTATCTTGATAAGCAATAAGTTTACCACCCAATGCGTTCAATTCCATTAATAATTGACTAAAATCTTCAGTACTACGAATCACATAACCTGTAAAATGTTTGGTATATTGTCGATATAAATCTCTTAACTCTAAAGGGGAGCAGGAATAGGTAACACCCATTGGACTCATGGTTGGTAAGCTTAAGACATCTAACCAATAGTGATTTCTACGATAGATTTTTTCAAATCCAAAAGGAACATATAAATCAGGATTATAGCCTTGAATAAAGGTCAATAGATCACGATGTTCTAAGATATCAATCAACTTATTTAACATCTCTTTCATATAACCTTGTCCACGATACTTAGGTAATGTAAAAATACCAACTAAAAAACTTACTTGAATTGGTTTTCCATTGAACTCAAGGGTACGTGTATGAACCTGACAACTACTAATGAGTTCATCATGATCATCCACAAGCAAATAAGATTGATGGGTCTTATAGAGTTGATCAAAATAATAGTCTGTATGACCCCCATCATCTTCCGCAAAAATACCTTTCCACCAACGGTAGATTAATGCTTTGTCTTCTTCTTTTGCTCTTCTAAGTCGTGCCATTTGCTTTTATCCTATATTTATCAATCATATGACTTGGATTCAATGCTTTCTTCGCAAGAATAAGCGATTCAATCCCCATATCATCTTCACGATTTACCCATTCAATCGTCGGGTAATTCTTTTCTAAGAATATCTTTTCAATTGCTTGATATAAGCCACGAATGGTAGGATCTGCTTTTTCAATATTGATTTGCACCATATTATCAGTTGCGAGTGAAGCAATCAAGAAAGCCTTAACTTCTCCATCAATACGAATTACACCACCGGTATAAGGAAGAATGCCATACAAATCAAGAACATCATTCACTCCCTTAGCTTCATAAATCAAATATTCTTCAGTCGAATCCGTTCTCCAGGATTTTAGGAATGCTTTAAGATCAGGAATATGATCTTCAGTTAAATCTTCATAAACAAATCGATTCTCATATTCATGAACAAAATGATTATAGTTATTACGACGTTTCTGTAATTTCTTACCAGATAACGTACGCATTTTTTCACCTTCATACACATAATCGGCTGCTTCACATTCAATCGTTACATGACAGGTAGGAATAATTTTTTGTAAGAGTTCTAATTTATCCTTCGTAAAACAAGAAAGTTCAAATGGAACCTGATGTTTACTAAAGATCGATTGTGCTTTTAAAATCGCTTCTTCAAAATACTCATCTTTACATAAAGGCATATAACTAAAAAGTCTTCCTTTGTGTATACCTAAAAGTAACATATAATCATCCGTATGGTATTGCCATAAAGGATATTGTTCGCGCCATAAGAACATGTTAACTAAATTATGATTACTTTCTTCAATCTGTGCTAAATCCAAATACTTCTCAATCAGTGGAATATCTTTCTCTGTAACAAATATAAAATCTGCGTCGTCTAAACACACCATGTTCTATTCGCTTCTTTCTGTGTATTGTGCATCAATAACATCCTTCTTCTCTGTGTTGGATGTTTCTTTAAACTCTTGTTGGACAGTTTGTCCCATTTTCTTAACTCTTAGTACAATATAGACCCAATATAATCCAAAAACAATCACTAAAAAAACAAACAATGGCCATAAGGTCATCAATATAAATACACCAATCATGGTTAATAATAAAACTCTAATAATGTTCATAAATTCACCTGATTCATTATACCATACTCAAAAGAATACAATCAAAAAGCGCTCTAAAGCGCTTATTGACTTGCTCAGAACATATCCCGAATGTTAATCCCCAAACCATTGGCCAACTTTAATAGAGCGTCCAATGATAGATTTCTTCTTCCTCGTTCTACATCCGAGATGTAATTACGATGGAGTCTACTTCTTTCCGCTAACTCTTCTTGTGATAAGCCACAACTTCTTCTGAAGTGCTTTACTCTTGTTCCAAAGGTTTTTCGAAAACTTTCGAATTCTTCATCCTTTGGTAAATCAAGAGAAACGACTTCCCCATAACCGTTTTCTCTCATAATCTTCCCCTCAATACATAATTCAATTGTAATGACATTATATACTAAAATCTACACACAATGAGTGTAATATTGATGAAAAATCACAAAAAAATAGTAAAATCAATTAGAATCGATAACACTTTTAATATGCATAATAAGCTTTTTATTATCAAAGATATACTTCTTAGGTTCAAATGACTTTGCTTGTTCAATACAAGCTGGAATATCTTCTAAATTCTTAGCATATAAAATATAACCATCTTGACTAAACTGTTCACAAATTTCTATTTGATGATCATTTATATGTTCTTTATATTCTTTTAATCGTGGAACACCAATAATCTTCTTTCCATATCGACAACCATCTAATATACTTCCTACACCACCATGGGTAATAATGCATTCTGCTTTTTGTCGATAGTCATCTAATTCATCTTGAGAGAAGTAAGGGATGATGGTCATAAATCTACTTTCAAATTTAGTATAGCCGGATTGAACAATCATCTCATCCTGAATAAGGCCCATCTCACATTGTTTCTCTAATGCATTTAATAATCGAACAAAAGACTTATCTTGCGTTCCTAAAGTTACGAGTATCATAGTTTTCCCTCAATGGCTTGAATGTATTCTTTAAAGATCGAATCATTATCATAACTGTAATTGGTTAATGATTTTCGCATTATTCTTAGTTGATCTTTATTCTTTAAAACATCGATCAATTTATGAATAAAACTTTCTTGTGAGTTCTCCACGATCCAACCATTTACTGATTCTTCAATTTGTTCATGTACACCACTAACATCACACGCTAGAACAGGTGTTCCTGCAAAGAAAGATTCAATAATCGTTGTAGGATAGCCTTCATATAAAGAAGGGAGTAGAAATAGATCTGCTTGCTTAATATAGGGCATAGGATTGCGTTTACTACCCGTAAAGCTAATGTCTTCATAGACCCCTAAACGCTTAGCTAGAGCCTCACAATCCGCTTTTAACTCACCATCCCCAACTAAATAGAGATGAGCTTTAATATTCAATTCTTTAAGTGCTAACATTGCATATACGAGTCGATCCATTGCCTTTTGAGGATGGAAACGACCAACACTGATAAGATTGATACAATCCTTATCATATGGTATCTCACAAGGTTCTAAAGACTTCTCTTTTAGCCCATCGATATCCATTAGATTACGTATCGACACAATATTATCAACCTTAAATAAGTTACTAAACGCTTCTTTAGAACGCTTGGATACCGCAATATTTAAATCAATCTGTTTCAATGAATCCATCATAATATCCATATGATGTGTTGAGTAATTAACAGCACTGTAATCAATATGAATCCAGTTAATCTTACGATCTGAATCCCCATTAGCCACAAAGATGGTACAGAAACCTTCTTTAGCCGCAATCTCGATATCATATTTCTTGTGTAAGAGTTTCTTACGTTCACGTTTAATCAATTGTTTGATTAAACCAGTCTTCATATAAAATAAAAAGATAAGTTTACGAAACACATCGATCCAACGTCTTTGTATTAGGGCAAACTTTAAGTTCACATCGACCGCATTAAAGAAATCACTCGATTGGATTCGATTAATCCCAACAGGAATCTCATTGAGTAACTCACCATGGGGATGAAGTATTAAAACATCAATATCATACTCATTTAGATCAAAACGCTTTAGGACATTGTTCAAAATACGCGCAACACCACCCATAACCATTTCATCATTCACAAATAATAATTTCTTTTTCATTAGTAAATCTTCCCAACATATTTTGCTTTAGGATAAACCGACTGTAAGCTTTCCCATTGAATCAAGAATTCATCCACAATAGGATAAACAAGTTTACCCGCTAAATTCCCATGATAAACATTTGCGAACGTCTCAATATAGATAATCTTAGCGCCAAATAACTTCCCAATATAGCAAATCGGTACAGCAGTATGTGTCCCAGTAGATACAATGACTTGAGGTCTAAATCGTATCGCATAGTAAAGTGAAATAAGAATGTTAAAGGCAAACTTAAAGAGATACGAAAAAAGATGTTCCTTCGAACCAAATAAAAGATAATGTACACGACTAGGGTATTTATCTTTCAAATGTTTTGTACTTGGACCACCCTCCGTAATAATTTGGTAATCATAATACTGAAATAATTCATTCAATCGTAATAGTTCATTCAAATGACCGCCTGTAGAGGCTACAAATAGTACACGTTTCATATCCTTATTATACTAAATAAAAACACACATTGAACTAATGTGTGTCATCTTCTTCATCAAATCCCTCAGTACTATCATCAATCTTCAAGAAAACCATCACAGTTTGTAAGATTAATTTAATATCCAAGAAAATACTATAATTCTCAATATACATTAAGTCTAAGATTAATTTATCCTTAGGACTTGTATTATACTTACCAAAGATTTGAGCATAACCGGTTAAACCAGCCTTAACTCTTAAACGCAATTCAAACTCAGGCATATCCTTGGTATAAGCTTGAACATTCTCTAACATTTCAGGACGAGGTCCAACCACAGACATATCACCAATTAAGATGTTAAGTATTTGTGGAAGTTCATCCATACGAATCTTACGTAAGATATGACCCACTTTTGTAATACGATCATCATTCTTTGTAGCAGAACGATTCTCAACATTTACTTTCATCGTTCTAAACTTAATAATATTAAACTCACGATTATTCTTAGTCATACGTTTTTGCGTAAAGAACACCGGCCCTTTATCTTCCATGTAAATTAGAATAGCAAAGATAATCCAGAAAGGTGAAGTAAGAATTAAACCAACCAATGATACTGTAATATCCAATAAACGCTTTAAGATACGATCTTCAATCGAGAAATCACTAATGTTT
>JACCEE010082098.1_pt1 | contig 12581 bp, 15 predicted proteins | sample 7449931 | NCBI WGS metagenome assembly JACCEE01 (sample SAMN15323457, study PRJNA562643) | freshwater metagenome | isolation source: river surface water | place: USA:Blue River Watershed | collected 2017-08-19 | reverse complement strand
TCTTAAAATCGTAAAAAATGTAAGTACTCGCGACCCCGGCTCGTGGGTTTTGCTTGCTATCAAAACATCACTGCGCCTCGGACAAGCTAAAAGCCCCCAGTAGTGGGGGCTTTCTTAGCGCTTGTCCGCCCGGTAGGAATCGAACCTACGACCATCTCCTTAAAAGGAACTATAAGGTATGGTTTTCCACAATAAATTAGATAATATAAGGCTAAAGTTGAATTTTGAAACTTTTATCTCTTCTTTTTTGACGACCTGTTCTCTACGACTTTATTTCGGTAAATAAATACTTTTTAATTAATAATTTTTCCTAAATAACATTAACATTATATCACAAATAATGACTACTAAAATGGTATACCAAAACAGTAGTTTATTAAATCATCACAGTTGTCGTATATTTTAATATTTTCATATCCTAATCCAAATTTTTTTGATAGAAAATCTTTTATATCATCAACTAGCTCCTTTTTTCTTACAGTTATATGTATTTCTGATATTCTGTTATTAAATTCTAGTCTATCAAGATTAAATTTTAATCCTCCACCTAATCCAAGAATATATAATTTACTATCCGTTTCACTATTTATTTTGTGAATGTTGCTATCGTGGCATGATACTACATCGATATAGTCACCCTCCAGGTCACTTTTGGGTGTATTTTTTATATTGTAAATATTTGAATTATCATCTACGGGAAAATGTCCATGTGGATGAAAGCTTTTTACAGTTATGGATGATAAAACATCAATATATTCTCTAAGATTTACCTTTCTGTCTTTTTTAGGTAGATAATCAAAGTTTAGTAAGTTTCTATTTAATACATTATCATAATTATAATTAATAAATGATATTTTTCTACCCAATTCTGGGGTATATATTAATATATTATTTAGTTTGTTTATCCATCCGTTTTTATTATCTTTATAGCAGTCATTAAAAACTTCATTCATTATAGAAAAAATTTCATCTTCTATTTCATCACCGTTATCATGATAGTTTTGTGAAATTGATTCAGAACTAATACATTCATCAATTGTTTTGTAACTCTTATTATCTCCAACCATATCCAACCATTCAATAATTTCTGTTTTATAGTTATATTTATTATTACTATCATTATTTATTTTATTCTTTATTAGGTCAGCAAGCTGGTTCCATGTTGGTAACCCATAATCGACTGATGATCCTGCTCCTAGAATAAATAAATTCTCTCCTTGATTAAATCTAAAATCTACCAACATATAATTAAGTATTTTATATAATAATAAATATTATAACAAAATATACTCAAGTTATAAAGATATTTTACTTATTTCCAACCCCATATTTTCAGCCATCAAAGAACGTGTGTATTTTGATGTCATTCTTATATCTATGTGACCCATCAGTTTTTGTAGAGAAGCAGTTGGTGTTCCTGCCTCAGTTAGTTTACAAGCAAACGTATGTCTGAGTTGGTGTAAGTGAAATTTGACCCCGGATATTTCTATAATTCGATTAACCCAGTGTTTTAGCCCTTCTTTAGTCAGTTTCCTATCTTTAGTAAGTGATACAATCAAGAATTCTGTTTTATATCCTAATCTTTTCCTTTCATCCAAATAATTTCTTAGGTGGAATAATAAGGTGGGGTGTATTGGTATCTCTCTGGTTTTTTTAGACTTAGATGTTTCTCCTCTAATTGTTATAAGTTTTTTATAGAAATCTATATCTTTTAATTGAAGCGATATAAACTCACCCTTTCTAATACCCGTGTATAACAATAGACTTACCATTAGTGTGTCTCTTCTCATCATAAGTGAATTTGTAGAATTATTCACAATAGCTGAATAAATTTTATTCAGCTCATCGTCTTCTAGTCTTTGATAGTTGTCATAGCTAACCCTAGGAGATTTTATTCCTTTTAATGGGTTTTCTGTTATGTGATTATTTTCCTTTAGCCACTTAAAGAATACATTCAATTTAGCCCAATGTGTTTTTATTGTTGATTTTTTTACCCCAGATACTATTTTATTTCCGAGTTTTCTATCCCTAGTTTCAATCCTCTTAAAGTATTCATTAATTGATTCTTTACTCAGTAAATCAGCAGAAGTAATTTCAGGCATTACTTTTTGAAATAAGGTAAAAACTGCTATATAGCCTCGTATTGTTTCTGACCTAAGACAAGCTGTATATTTACACTCTTTTATATATTCACTAAATAACGCAGATATGGCATTTTCTTTTAATGTTGTTTCCATTCATGTTTTTATGAAATTAAAGTAATAAGCAAGATCAGGCACGAAAAAATACAGCTCTCGCTGTATAACCTGACTCACAGACCGAATGCCCGATGTTGTCTATACTCTAGTTAGCGCCCGTATCTAAAAGTTTTATAAGTATTTCAGCTAACCAATTTAATTATATTTACCAATATGGAGATATATGTACATGATATATTCTCACTCTGACCTAGGTTATGTCTTCACTTGTGCCCTAATTATATCATATAAATAATAGTTATGCCTTATATCTGATTGTTCATAACTATTTTTTATGAGGATATCCTGCTTTTTCAAGATATTCCCCAAGGGCTTTTTTACCAACTTCAGATAATTTTTTTCTTTTGGGTTTACTTTTTAATATATCAGGAAAATAATGCCGGATGATTTTTTCTATAGCATAAGCAGACAACACAGCAACTACTATCATTACAGTAAAACCAAACATAGATGGTTTATTGCTATTGTCTACACCCCTTTGAGCATAACTAGCTAATATTCCAGAAGTTAATAGGATAAATAGACCAATAGCTACAACCTTTATAGATGGCGTTTCTTTTTTATATGAATAATTAGATGGTGCAAACTTTGATTTTTTAGGCTCATCTTTAATCATATTTTTTAGATAAGATTAAGATCATTAATAATGACCAGTATCAACAGAGAACAGTAAGCTACTGTAAAAATTAAAAGCTTCTTGTCCTTATCTGCATTTTTGTCTAAATATTTAGAAAATAATAAACCGATAATTAGGGCAGGAAGTAATGAACCGAACAATTTAGCTATACCATAATCACTAGAATGAACAACGGCTTGAATTACGGTAATCAAAACAATAGAGGAGATACATAAATATTTTTTCATAGAGATTTTATTAAGACTAATAAAACCTAATGATTAGACGCAAAAAGCCTACCACTAGGTAGTAGCCGTAGCTACTCATACTGGTTTCCCAATATGGCGAGTTAAGCGACCCTAAGTGATAGGTTCTTTATGCTTAACTCGACTTTTGACCATACCCTAAAGAATTCTCTAGGGGTTAGGTCTCTTATTAAATTGTCCTTATATTATAACAAATTAATGTTTTTATGTCACAGTAGGAGGATATTTAGATTTTATTTCTTCTAATTGCAAACTGTTAGAAGCAATTATCTTTTTTGAGGAATTGATTATTGTTCTTTGGTTTAGATTATTAATATTATCTTTTGGCATAGAAACATAGCAATCTTTTTCTAAAACCCAACCCGCTAAAAATAATTTATCCTTTGATAGAGGTAGAGTAACTTCAACATCTTTATGAAGTAAGCCAACAACATCAGGATTTTTATCTTCACCTTTTTTTCTGGGTCTTACCATAACGAAAGGATCATCGGATGTAACAAATTTATTATTTAAGTCATCACAACTAACAATAGCCCATTTCATATCAAAAATTATTTGAGCCACATGTATTGCATGGTCTATTAAACTTTTTGAATTATTTTCATCAAAATTTTCAATATAATCATCTAACTCTTCAAGAGTGATACTTTTACCACCATAAGGAATAGCTTCAGAGATAGCATGTTTATTAGGGCTTTCTTTTAATTTATTATTAAAATTCTTAGCCCAATCCTTTACTTGGTTAAGCATATCTCTGGTTGATTCACGTTCTGATGGTGTTCTAAACTTCATTAAAGAAATAAAAATTGCTACTCTAGCCCTCTCTTCGTCGGTCAAAAATTCATCCTTGGATATTTTTTCAGCAAAAATACCTGCATAGTGTCCTTCAATATCAGAAAGAGTATCTTCAATGATCAAACTCTTTTCTCCGTTTTTAAGAGTAATAGTATAAAAATGATTTTCTACTAAGATATTTTCTGGTTTTATATTAAATATCTTATTATTAGTATCTAAAACCCAAACAAAACCTTTTTCATCAGTGAAGTTTTGCAAATAACAACGAGGAACCGTGTGGTGTCTTTTTTTCATAATAATTTATGGTGTAAGTATCTTTTTTATATCTTTAGTTAATTCATCTAGTTGGATATTGGTTTCTAACTTAACTTTATTATTTGGGGAAAATTCATCAGGGTATTTTCTCTCTAACCACCAAACACTAGCTTTCCAGTTTGTTTCTGAGGCTTTTTCTATATTTTTTAAGTGTTTTCTTTTACATTCTATTTGTTTTTGCCTGATTTGTTCTGAAAAATCTGAATCCTGTCCTTTCCAGTTAGATATAGTATCTTCACTTATACCAGCCAAAATAGCTGCCTCACGCTGTGTTAGGCCATCAGAAATAGCATCCAGAATAATATTTATTGTTTTTTGGGTTGCCTTAGTTTTACCCTTCAATATAGGAGTTTTTTTAATTACCATTCAGTACCTAAATTATATCATAAATGTTACATTTACTCTATTTATACAAAATGTTACCATCTATATAATAATTAACATTAATTTAATTATCTATGTTATATGAATAAAACCTTTAATATATATTCTGATGAAAGTTGCCATCTGGAAAATGACAAACAAAAAACCATGTTAATTGGTGCTGTTTGGTGTCCAAAAGATAGAGTTTCTGAAATAAATAATAGAATAAAAGATATAAAAAAAGCATATGGTTTTAAGAGTCATTTTGAAATAAAATGGACTAAGGTATCACCTCAGAAAATAGATTTTTATATTCATTTAATTAATTATTTTTTTGATACACCAGATTTGTATTTTAGATGTCTGGTTGTTCCAGATAAAACAGAATTGGATTTACCAAATTTTAATATTGACCACGACGGTTTCTATTATAGAAGTTATTTTAATATGCTTAAGGTTATTTTTAATCCAGAAGATGATTATGAAATATATATGGATATAAAAGATACTAGAGGGGGCGAAAAGGTCAAAAAACTACATAAGGTTATTTGTAATAATATGTATGATTTTGATGCTCAGATAGTGAAGAAAATTCAAATTGTAAGATCTCATGAAGTGTCTATTATGCAATTAGCTGATTTAATAATAGGAGCAATATCTCATTTTCAAAGAAATATAAAAACAAGTGAGGCTAAAGAAAAAATTATAAGAAAAATAGAAGAAAGATCAGGTTACTCATTAAAAAAATCAACCCTGTATAAAGAAGAAAAATTCAATCTTTTTATTTGGCAACCTTCTGAAATTAAAAAATAGTATGTTAGTATTGCCAGATTTAATTAAATATTGTGACTATACAGGAAAGGATAAAGAATACCTTGATGTTGTTTATTCTTTTTTCAAAATAGATTTTGTAGATAATAGACCAATTTTTAATGGTGTTAGACTTGGTCTTAAAAAACATCCACAAGAAGATGGGAAAGAAGCCACATTCTGGCATTTTATAACAACCGGGAATGTTGAGAAGAATAGGTATCCTGATATTCCGAGATGTGAAAGAATAAGATGGCCAAAACCAATAATTGACAAATCTAGTAGTAAAAATATAAGAGTATGGGAAAACAAAAGAAACACAAAAAAGGGGATTCAAGAAAGAATATGTATTTGTTATGGGGATTGGGAATACTTGGTGATTCTTACTAAAAGAAAAGATTATTTATTACCATGGACTGCATATCCTATACAGTACGATAAAGATAAAAGAAAGTTAGAAAATGAATATAATCTATTTAATAAAAAAACCCCAATATAGACATAAAAGCCGAGACCGCCACAATAGTGGCGGTCTCTTTGCTCCTTCTACAACTAGGTAGATGAGATACTAAATATTGTATATTATTCGACCAATTAAAACAAGTAAAACTGTGCACAACTTGACATGTAAGTTTATAGCTGTAAAATTGAAACACTGTTTCAATTTTACAGCTATAAACCATAAGTGTGTTATAATGTTGTAAAAAAATATTATCTTATAACGATTTTTTGAATCTACATTTCGTTTAATGGGTGCTTAACCATTTGCGACCTCAAAAGATCAGCACTTGCTGATAAATATATGGTTGTTGTCTTAATGTCACTATGACCCATCATTCTTGATAGGGAATATATATCACATCCACCCTCAAGCATTAAAGTTGCAAATGTGTGTCTCAGCTTGTGAGCACTGAACTTCATCTTTGAAGCCAATCTCATCTGATCAATGAGCTTCTTTAATCCATTAACGGTAAATCCCATATTTTCCCTTGAAGAGGCAAAGAATTCAGGGCAGGTCTTATTTACTCTCTTTCTCTCTTCACGATATCTCTTTAGTGTTTGAGCGAGTGTGTAGCTCATAGGCACAATTCTATCCTTATTTCCTTTTCCTTGTCTTACAAAGATTGTTAGATTTTCTATATCTACATCTGTGTATTTAAGATTCAACAATTCTTGTTTTCTTAATCCAGCGAATATAAAAGTAGAGAATATTGCATAGTTTCTATATCTTAAAAACTTGTTCTCGTAAGGGTAGTTATAAACTATCTCCAATAAATCTAACGCCATCTGTTTGTTTAATTTGAATGGCAATTTCTTTTCTACTCTAGGTTTTTCTATCTCATCTATTGGATTTTTGATTAAATAACTTTGCTTGATACACCAACGAAAGAAAACTCGGAGGGTTTTATGGTAAACAATGAAAGTATTTGAAGACCAATGCCTCTGACTTCTACCTATATAAAACATTTCTCTTACATTGTCGTCATTAACCTGTGAAATCTCTGATACATGCATCATTTTGCAATAATGAGCAACAACAGTTTTGTATCTTCTTATAGTTTCTTTTGAATATCCCTTGATAGAAGTGAGATAATCACAAAACTTTTCTAACAAAATTTCTATATCCATAAATAATTTTGACTTATTTATGAAACTTAGTCGCATGACCTGTTTCCAACTGGAAGTGGTCGCAAAAAGAGAGTTTTTATTTTTCAAAACTCAAAATATCTTTATTTAGCTTTATGGTTGTCCGCCCGGTAGGAATCGAACCTACGACCATCTCCTTAAAAGGGAGCTGCTCTACCGACTGAGCTACGGGCGGATATAAATGTATTATTTTACGGATTTTATCTATATAAAATAACTTCTATAAAATACCATATTTGACACACAAAATCAAATGCAAAACAAAAAACATTTTGTTTTTACTTTTTTTCATGTATAATACTCTACGAACAGAAATTTCTCTTAGATAGAGAGGAGAATATTAAATAAATTGTTCATTACTTATTTATCATATAGATAAATAAATGTTCTTTCTAAAAAGCCAAAAGGCCTAGAAGCCACTCCTTTATTATTCTATAAAGAATTGACTCCTAGGCCTTTTCTTTTGGGAAAGGCCATAAAATAAAAATCCTCTCCGACCCTGTCGGAGAGGATTTTTAGATTCTATTTCTTTGCTTTTACTACCTTTTTCTTGGCTTTTGGTTTGGCATCCTTTACCATAGCCTTCCAGTGCTTCTTAATCTCGGCTACTGCTTCTTCTACTTCTTTTGAATCAATATTCTTTAACTTTGAATATTTTTCTGAAACCTTGTCTACTACATTGTGATACACAGGTTCAGATACTTCCTTGGCTTCTTCAAGCTTTTCAATAATCTCCCCCTTCATCTTTACTGCCCATCCCTTGATCTTCTTTTTATTTTTCTTTGCATCTGGTCCAAAGAGCACATATGCTGCTGCTCCTAATGCTGCGACCGTTGCCCCTACTCCTACAACCTCTCCGGCTGTCATACCCTTTTTAGCTGTTTTTTTACTTGCCATCCCAATAGAAAATAAAATATTTTAACTTTTAATATTTTATTATGATTAAATTTATAATTTAACTTATCTCGATGAAATGACGATTTTCTAACGGGACAAGTATTTTTTGATAATTATGTCCTACCCTTTCTCTTTTTTCCAAAAAAGAAAGTAAAAACGGGACTCTCTTTTATACTATCCCCCACTTCCTCTAGTGAAGAAGTTGCTCCATCTACTGTCTCCTTAAGTCTCTCTGATATTTGAGAGAAATTTCTCATCATTTTTATAAAATAAAAACCAACTATTATAAAAACAACAGTAAATATAATTACAGCAATTGAGCTAATAAAAAAGAAAACGTCCGACTTTAAAACTGATTCCATGAGAATATTATAACTCACAGTTATTTTTTCACAAAGTTTAATACAAAGGAGCTTGCCCCGTAGTAAATCTTAAGAGCATTCGTTTTAAGATTTTACTACTGGGGATAAAAAGTTGAGGATAAACTGCTCGAGTCCAATATTGAAATCAAGCTCCCCTAAGTGGGCCTTGTGATACAGGGAGACAATAGCAGCAGACTGCTTTTTGAGCTCGTCTTTGGTAAAGACTTTTGAACCATTTAAAATTAGTGACTTTATTTTCCAAAACAAAACCCCGGCGATAGCTTCCGGCTCCACCCCACTCCCTATGGCCTTGTGATATAAGGCCCAGGTATTTATCTTGTCCCTCATTGCAAAAGCGTCCGTTATAGAAAAAACATTAAACTTTTCAAGTGTGGGCTTTGCTTTTTCCTCAAATATTTTTATTTCACCATATTTTTTAAACTTCTTCTGAGCAGGAGCAAGCATCTTGTCTTCCTTAAAAACAAAAATATTATTTGAGTCTTTTAGAATATCAAGTTCTTCGTCAGAAAAACCTAAATCCGAAACAGAAAGAGCATTATCAAGGATAACAGACTGGTTTTGACCAAAGAGATTACTCCCTGAGGAATAATTCATAACGAGTTCTTTGTTTAAGATGTTTGGTGTAACAAAAAAGCTCTCACTTCCATTTGTGAGTTCTTTGATGTAAATATTTTTATTTTTAGTGTCATTACCAACTAAAATATAAATCATAGCCAGTTCTTAACCTTTTTCTTATATTCAGAAAAGACATTGCCATACCTTTCCTCTAAAATTGAATCTTGTTTTCTGATAAAAATAAAACGGGAGATAAGATAAACCAGTGAAGCAAACAAAATAGTGAAAATAGAATTCATAACAAAACCCAAGCCTAAACACATAGCAAAAATGCCAAAATTGGTGGGGTTCCTGGTGTATTTGTATGGTCCACGATAAAAGAAATTTGTATCTCTTTCTTTATTAAATTCTTCAGCTTTTGTTTTGGTTGTCACCTGGGCCCAGTATACTAGAATTGATCCAGTAATAATCATAAACAAACCCAAATATTCAAAATAAGGATTACCAAAAAAATTGAAGGGGTGTAATTGATCAACTATTGCCCCTAAAATAATAGAAACCAAAAATAAAACATAGGTATGAAACAGGATGATATGAATAATCCCGTGTTGATGTGGCTTTTCCACTGTATTTATTTGGTTTTGATTATTACCTTCCATACATTAATCCTATCACTAGTAAGAAAAATATTCCACTATTTTAATTCACCCCAATTCTTCCCCACACCAAATGATACCGCCAATGGTACGGGCCTCATCCCCTTTATAAATTCACCTGGAATTATATTAACCATGGCATTTTCGATTATATTTAAAGCCTTATCTAGCACTTCCTCTTTTATTTCATATACCAGCTCGTCGTGAACCTGTAGAACAATTTTTACATCTGAAAGCATGTTATTGTGGGCCAGCTCGGCTTCTATTTTAGCCATTCCAATCTTTATAATATCGGCGGTAGCTGTACCTTGAATTGGAGCATTTGTAGCCATACGCTCAGCCATAGCCCTCATAAAAGGAATAGATGAATTAATCCCAGGAAATCTCCTTTTGCGCCCAAACAGGGTAACTGTGTATTTGTTCTGACGAGCAAACTCTTTGATACTATCTAGGTAGGCGGCAATAGTTGGAAATTGAGCAAAATAATTATCGTAGAAGGCTTGAGCTTCTTTGCGATTAGTACCCAAATTACTACTTAGAGCTGTAACCCCCATGCCATAAAGGATGCCAAAGTTTATAACCTTGGCTCTTCTGCGCATGTCATGGGTTACCCCATCTTCCCCAACATTAAAAACCTTCATCGCAACCCTCAAGTGGATATCCTTCCCTTCTTCAAATGTCTTTATAAAAAATTCATCCTGAGACATGAGTGCAGCAATACGAAGTTCTATTTGAGAATAATCAAAAGAAGCCAGGACATAACCCTTGTCACTCACAAATGCATTTCGAATATTTTTCCCTTTCTCGGTTTTAATTGGAATATTTTGTAGGTTTGGATTATTTGAAGAAAAGCGTCCAGTTGTCGTACCATATTGCAAGAAGCTAGCATGGAGCCTTCCGTCGAAACCTATCATAGAAGGTATGGTATCTATATATGTCGATAATAGTTTTTGTAATTCTCTGTGCTCTAGAATTTTAATTATAACTGGGTGCACGTCTTTGAACTTCTCGAGCTCACTTTCTTTTGTAGACCTCGCTCCCCCACTTGTTTTCTTGGTTTTTATACCCAGAGACTTACCATCAACTTCTCCGATTTTCATTTCATCAAAAAGAACTTCACCTAATTGCTTTGGGGAATTGATATTAAACTCTCTACCGGCATAATTCCAAATTTCCTTTTCAATTTCTCCAAGTTCTTTGTGGTACAGGTCTGATAATTCCTTTAGATAATCAGTATCAATTTTTATTCCAAATTTTTCCATTTTGGAAACTATTGGAATTAGGGGTATTTCAATGTTTTTATATACATATTCCAACCCTTCACTTTTTATGTCGCTCTCCATCTTTGAAATGGCCTCGTCTAAAGAGGTACTCTTCTTGTAACTAACAACCTCATTAATATCGGGGTTTGTTTTATCTGAATCAAGTAGCCAGAATGCAATTTTTGCTTTTTCAATTTTTTCTTTATCCTCACCTTCTAAAATTTTTTCATTTTCTATTTTTGCACTAGATAAAACCTCCTCTCCTAGAAGATTTAAAAATCTACCTTGTAAGCTTTTGAATTCCATTGTGCGGAAAAATTCCTCAACATCATTTTTATCCAAACCGTCTTTCCATGAATGTTCTGGTATTTGAAAATTAATTGGAGCATCCCTCCTGATTGTTGCTAGTGTTTTAGAAAATATAGCCTCATCCTCTCCTTCCCTCAAAAGGTTTAAAATTCTATCAGTAATGCCCAGCTTTTTTACTTCATCCTCATCTTTCTTTATAGCCTTATACATGGCTTCTATTGTTCCATATTTGGATATAAGAGTTGTGGCAGTTTTCTCACCAATACCTTTTATTCCAATAATATTATCCGAAGGATCACCGCGGAGCCCTTTATAATCAGGCAAAAATTCTGGTTCAAAACCAAATCTTTCTTTTACTTTTTCTTGGTTGTATAAGATTGTATCGTTTATACCCTTCTTTAGTGTATAGACCTGGACACGTCTATCGTATACTAATTGCAAAGTATCCATATCCCCCGAGGCAATAATCACATCTACACCAGGAATATTGTTTTTAATTTTCTCTGAGATGGTCCCTAGCAAATCATCGGCCTCAAAACCTTCACATTCATACATGGGTATGGAGAGGGCTTTGAAAAATTCTCTGGATCTTATTAGTTGGACAACCAGAGCTTCATCTGCCTTGGCACGGCCGGCTTTGTAGTCATCGTAAGCTTCATGGCGAAATGTTTTCTTTGGTAGGTCATAACAAGCCACGATATAATCTGGGTTCATCTCTGAAATAATCTTGAAAAGCATGGTGGCCAGACCATAGATAGCACCAGTGGGCTCACCCTTGCTATTCATAAATTCGGGCAAGGCATGATAAGCACGGTGGATGATTGCGTGAGTATCAAGGAGAATAATTTTTTTATTGTCGTTCTTTTTAGCCATCCCAGTAGTAAAATTTTAACTAATAATTTTTATAAAAAACCAAACATTTTGCCCTTAGTACATTTTATCCTTAAATTACTTAATCGAAAATTTACTACGGGACAGGTACCCTAATTATACCAAAATTTAATAGTTCTAGATGTATCGTCTCTGTGACTCAAACCGGCATTATAAATACCCTTTGGAAGGTAGCTTTCTATCTTTTCTGGCCATTCAACAATAATCAAATTGTCTTTATCTTTAAGCATTTCCTCCCAACCCAACACGAGGATATCTTTGTGTTCATCTAGCCGATAAGCATCTATGTGTATCAAGTTTTTAAACCTAGAATCCTTGGTCTGGTATTTCTTCATTATGACAAATGTTGGTGAAATAACATTTTCTTTCACCCCTAAAATACTAGCTATTTCTTTTGTAATTGTTGTTTTACCAGCACCTAGGTCACCAAAGAGAGCCAAGATAGTAGCACCATCACCCTTACCCTTTTTGATTTCATTTAATAATTTTTCTGCTGTTTCTTTAATTTGTTTCAGTTCAAATGTCTTTTCCATAACCATATACTAACACACCCATCAC
>JACCEE011754300.1_pt1 | contig 12584 bp, 17 predicted proteins | sample 7449931 | NCBI WGS metagenome assembly JACCEE01 (sample SAMN15323457, study PRJNA562643) | freshwater metagenome | isolation source: river surface water | place: USA:Blue River Watershed | collected 2017-08-19 | reverse complement strand
TATTGCCTGCCATCGTTAAGCAAAGCTGTGCGCTACTGGATGCCGTGGTCTATAAGCGAGGCGTGCAATTGGTGCGCATTGGACGTGGGAGCGAGCTGGCAGACGGTGTCATGCGCCTTGGCTCGCAGCCCGTACTGTTGCCAGTCACCCGACAATGGATTATCCGAGAGCTCACCGAAAAGGCAAGCTTTGAGCGCTGGGACAAACGAACTCAAAACTATAAGATTATTGATTGCCCCACAAACATTGCAGCAACCATTGAATCGGGGACCGATGATGAGACCTTTAACCCCTTGGTTGCACTGGCCAGTGTGCCGTTTTTACGAGCTGATGGCTCCGTAGGTGATACCCCAGGTTATGACCCAGCCACTGGGCTTTACTACGCACCGACGCTTTCCTTTGCACCCCTTAGTGCTCACCCTGACTGGCATGAGGCGCGCGCTGCCCTTGATCAATTGCTAGATCTCGTTAAGCAGTTTCCATTTGCAAGCGATGCATCGCGCTCGGTTTTTTTAAGCGATGTGCTCACTGCGATCGCAAGACCCACCCTGCCTAAATCACCCGTGGTGCTTTATAGCGCCACGATGGCAGGCACCGGCAAGACGCTGATTGCTTCACTGCCCAATCTCATTGCCTATGGCTATGCCACCACCCACCCCTGGCCCCATGGCAATGATGAGGAGCTCAAGAAGATTTTTACCTCGATTTTACTTGCAGGCGATCCCGTGGTTGTCTTTGATAACGTTCCAAACGGTGCGATGATCAAAAGCGCAGCACTTTCTCAATTTGCAACCTCTGACGACTACGCTGATCGAAAACTTGGTGAGTCGGTGCGGGTGCGCTGCAAGAACCGAACGCGGGTCGTACTCACGGGCAATAACGTCACACTGGCAAGCGATAACGCAAGGCGTACCCTTGTGTGTGATTTGCAGTTAGCGGTTGAATCACCGCGCGATCGAGGCGTTATCTTTGAGCAGCCTGCACTTGCAAGCTTTGTGCTGGCCAACCGCTCACGCTTGATTCACGCAGCGCTCACCGTCTTGCGAGCCTATGCGCTACACCCTGACCGTTTGATGTTGCCCCCGCTTGAGTCCTTTGAGGATTGGTCCTGGCGTGTTCGCGATGCGCTTATTTGGCTCGGTCAGGAAGATCCCGTCAGTGCGGTGCGCTTCGATAACGATGGGACGGGTGAAATTGCTCAAGCCTTTGAAGCCATTGCAGCCATGGCAAGCGTTAAGTGTCGAAAGACAACGGGTCGAGCCCTGGAGTTTCGCGCCAATGAACTGGTGCAGTGGGCATTAAGTGCAGGAAGCCTTCGTGATGCCCTTGAGATGGCAGGCTGCAGCGATGCCACAAGCACGGCAAAACTGGGCTATTGGTTGCGGGCACATCGCAATCGCATCGCTGGCGGCAGAAAACTTGCGTGTCGGATCGTTAACGACGGTCGTCAGCCTAATCAGTGGTCAGTCAATGATTCAACAACCGGGTTGGGGGACGAGACTGATGATTAAGCCAAACTTTCACATAAAAGGTAGGGGGATGAGGGGGATGAAGGGGGATGTTTTAACCCTATACACGGAAAATGGCAGTGGCAATTTAAATATTACTGGCTGGAAGATCCCCCTTTATCCCCCTCATCCCCCTACCCAGCTGGATTTGCGCCATGGAGCGGTGTCATGAGCAAGATGTCCCGCACCAAGGGTCAAGTCGGTGAACGTGAGGTTGCGCTTGAGTTAAGCCGACTTACAGGCAAGTGCATTCGTAGGCGCGTTCGTAACGCTGCGGGCGACAGTGATCTGGAAGGTCTCAATGGTTGGTCTATCGAAGTTAAGCGCCACCGACGCGCTTCACGCTCTGATCTGCACAACTGGTGGGATCAAACGGTGCGCCAGGCTCAAGGGCTTCGTCCTTTACTGGTCTATCGGCAAGACCGTGACGAGTGGCGTGCCGTATGGCTTGCGGTTCAAAAGGAAGTAAGCACGAAACAAGGCTATGAGCACACCCTAGAGTCGAGTTTGAGCGCCTGGGCACAACTTAACTGCGAGCAGGAGCAAGGTGATGGTTGAAGTGATCAAAGACCCAGATCAACTCAATGAGCAATCAAATGTGCCAACGGGCATGCACTGGATGGTTCAAACGTTAAGTGCGTTGCCAGTAACAAAGCAATCGTCTGAGCCAAAAAGGTTTGCAACCCATGGTGTGGTGAAGCCTGGGTCAACCACCGATAAAGTTTTTCGGTTTCTTCAAAAGCACCCCACCCGCTGGTATCGCTTAAGCCAAATTGCTGTTGGCACGGGTTGCAGAGATAAAACGGTGTCTTGGGCCTTGCACCAACTCAAAGAGCAAGGCCTTGTTGAAGCGGTGACCTTAAGCCGACAGGCCAACAGCCGCTATTTGCGCTACTGCATCACACGCAATCGCACCATCACCTAGGCAAGCATGGCAATAAGGCATCGCTACAAAGACAAACATAGGACTTGCGCATGACCGAGAAACTCACCCCTGTTGAAGAGCGCTTTGCCAACGAAGTGGCCCTTGGCAAAAGCCAGGCTGCAGCCTATCGCATTGCTAATCCCAGATCGACGAAGTGGAAAGATGGCAGCGTCTACGTGAAGGCTTCGCTCATGATGGGCAACGCTAAGGTAAAGCAAAGGATTGCTGAGATCCAACAAATGCTTTTAATCCGATCGATTTGGTCGCGCGAACAAAGCGTCATAGCCCTTAAAGAGGTCATCGATGCGCCCGATCGCAAAAGTGATGTGGTCGCAGCCGTTCGCGAGTTAAACACCATGCATGGCTTTCATGAGGCTCAAAAGATTGAACATTCTGGGACCGTCACGAGCATTGAGCGTCGGATTGTGGATGTTGCTATTAAGGCTGTTGCTGGAGGCCAATAGATACGGCTTTAGCTTGGTGCAAGCTCCAAACTCGGTTATGCTGGTATAACCATGCGTATCGTTTTGGACACCTCGGTATTGGTTTCTGCCTCACGTTCCAGGCAGGGCGCAAGCTTCGCCCTGATGAGTATGTTGCCCAACCCGCGCTTTGAGTTTGCATTGTCGGTAGCCCTTTATACCGAGTGGCAGGAGGTACTCACCCGGCCGGAGCATCTTCCCCCCGGGCTCCAGCGTGAAGATGTTCTGGCTTATCTGCATTATTTGACATCCATTGCCCACCTGCAGGACGTGTATTACCTTTGGCGCCCTTTTCTGCGTGATCCTGACGACGACATGGTGCTGGAGTGTGCCGTGGCGTCGAATAGTCAGTATCTGGTGACCCATAACATCCAGGATTTCCAGCGCATTGTTGAGCTGGGGGTAATGCCAATCACCCCGGCATCTTTTTTGGCCTTCTTGAGGAGTTCATCGTGACCGCCCTGACCGTACGCCTTCCGAATTCAGTGCACGCCAAGATCCGCGAATTAGCTGCGCGTGATGCGATCTCGGTTAACCAGTTTATTGCCAGCGCAGCTGCAGAAAAGCTGGCATCCATGCTGACCTTGGACTACTTACGTCAGGAGGCTGCCCAAGGTCGGCGGGCCGATTTCGAGCGCTATCTGGATGCTGTACCGGATGTTCCTGACGATGCCGACAAAGTTTGAAGGTGCTTACTTTGCCAAGGACTTAAACCTTGCACGAGCACAGGGCCGTATCGGCAAACTTGCCGCTGATCCATTGCTCAGAACGAAGCTCTCTTTCTAGATCTTGGTGGAACGGGCGCAAAAGCCGATGCCTTTGTAATTTGGCTGTGCCAGTTCGTGGGTCGCGAGATCCGCGTGCTCAACTACTATGAAGCCGTCGGTCAGCCGCTATCAGCACATCTTGCCTGGCTGCATGCGCAAGACTTGGGACCGGACTAAAGCGTCGGCGAATTTTTTATGAAGAGCTAACTTATCCAATAGTCGGCCGAAGTTAGCCAAGTTTTGGGCACTGGTCTAAGCTATCTGACTTGATTACTTAACCCCAAGCTACGTCATGAAACGCGCTCATTTGCTCGATAACAACATCGGATTGGAATGGCCTAACTTTGCTAGCACGCAAGCAATCGCTGACATTGAGGCAGTGCCGATTCGTAATCGCTTAGCGGCACTCAGCACTTACGAGGCGCTACGCATCGGCGCTTCGCATGATCCCACAGCCATGGCAATCCAGTTACTGCCAAACAGCTCACCAGACGATGAGCCGATTCGGCTAACACATGGTCAATTTTTTGCCGGCGTCACACAAGTCGCTAATGCCTTGCATGCGCTTGGCGTGAGGCAAGGCGATGCCGTGAGCTTTCTTTTGCCGCTCCTGCCGCAGGCGTTCCTGACGCTCTTTGGCGCTGAGGCAGCAGGTATTGCCAACCCGGTCAATCCAATGCTTGAGCCCTGGCAGTTAGCAGACATCCTACGCGCTGCGCGCACGCGTGTATTGGTAACCTTAGGGCCGACCCCAAACGCCGATCTTTGGGAGAAGGTGCAAAAGATTCGCCATGAGTTGCCCGATCTTCGGGCGGTGCTTGTCGTCGGTGGCACTGAGGTGGCCACAGCCAGTGCATCAGAAGCAAGTACACGCGTTGGCGAAGGGCTAAACGCGCCGATTTTTGACTTTGAAAGTCTTGTAAGCGCTCAACCTGACAACCTGCTCGTGAGTGGTCGTCACATCGACCCAGACGAAGTCGCCGCCTACTTTCACACCGGCGGGACGACGGGCACGCCGAAGTTGGTCCGCCACAGCCATTTGAATCAGGTCACCCAGGCCTGGGCCATCGGTTTGATGCTACGCATCGAACCGGGCGAGCGCGTTCTCTTTGGTTTGCCACTCTTTCACGTTGGCGGCGCGCTTACCCAGGCTTTAGCCTACCTTTGTTGCGGAGGATGCCTCGTCGTCGTGTCAGAGGCCGGCTGGCGCAGTCAGGCCGCTGTGAGCAATGTATGGCGTTTGGTGCAGGCCTATCGACCGCGCTCGTTCGTGGGCGTTCCGACCGTTCTGGTTGCTGCGTTAAGTGTCTCTGTGCAAGATGCCGATATTTCCTGTCTTAAGCGAGCAGCGGGTGGCGGATCGGCGATCCCCGTGGCTGTGGGCAAAGCCTACACTCAGATGGGTATGCCTGTCATCGAGGTTTATGGCATGACCGAGACTTCCAGTGTGCATGTCATGAGTTACGAGGATCGGCCTATTCGGCTGGGTTCAGTTGGCCAACCCGTACCCTATGCACGCGTGAGGGTCGTCAAAATCGACGCTCACGGAAAGCTCATCGGCGAGTGCGCCATCAACGAGATTGGCGTCATTGCTATGGCAGGACCGGGCGTGTTTTCGGGTTATTTGAGCGAGATCCACAACAAAGATGCTTTCGTGGAGCCAGGCTGGGTTAATTCTGGCGATCTTGGCCGGCTCGATGAAGACGGCTACCTTTGGATCACGGGACGTGCTAAGGATTTGGTGATTCGAGGCGGCCACAACATCGACCCACAACCGATCGAAGAGATCCTCTTCACACACCCTTCGGTGGCACTCGCCGCGATGGTGGGTCGTCCCGATCCTTATGCCGGCGAACTGCCAGTAGCCTATGTGCAGCCCAAGCCCGGGCAAGCAATCGACTCAAGCGAACTCATCGACTTTGTTCGTGAACGCACCCCGGAGCGCGCTGCCGTACCGGTTGCCATCTATGAAATTCAGCCGATGCCGCTCACAGGCGTGGGTAAGGTCTTTAAGCCCGCGCTGCGCCTTGATGCGGCGCGACGCGTTGCCGAAAGCCTGTTGGCTGATGCCCCTTTGGGTAAGGGGTCCTTGGTTATCACATCAGCGTCACATCCGCTACATGGCAGTCTGATCACGCTGCGATTTAAGGACATGACAACTGCAGACAAAGCCGAGTTAGATCGCTTCGTAAAGCAAAGGCTAGGACCGCTGACCATAGGGTATGAGTTGGTTTGGGAGTAAGCAGCGCGACCGCTCTATCCTCCCTCTTTTTTAGTCGCGTTTTAACAAATCTCTATATCGCTCTTTTCTCGCGACGGGAGTCCTTGCGTTGTGGAACGAATCTCTTTACGACCAAACAATTCTTTATTTTGTACCAATCAATGATCGGAGCTTGGCATCAGTACAAACAGCCGTCTAGAGATCCGGTATTTATTGAGAAAGGGATTCTCACTTTCACGATTCATGCCTAAACTAGGGCGAAGTCGATCCATGGACGTCTTTTTATGCTCCTGGACCGAAGATAACCCATACAGCAGTGTCTGGTGTATGGTTTTCAAAGCGATGCACCTCTCCCGCAGCAGCAAAGAGCAAGTCACCAGAGGCAAACTTCACGCGTTCTCCTTGGCGAACAAAATCTCCCTGGCCTGAAACAACAACATAGACCTCGTCACGGTCATGGGGAGTTTGCGGGTCTACGCTAGGCGGACGATACCAACGCACCTCCAGCCCGGCCGTATTCAAAACCAGTTTACTCAGCCGAGCTAAAGGCATTGATAAGGCATCGGCAGCATCAATAGCAACTCTTGTCGGGGTGGAATAAGCCGTCAAACGCTAAAGGAAGCAAGGCTTTTCTATTCGGTTCTTGCGTCGCACCCTAACCCCTTACGTTAAGCAACGGATGTAATACCCATAGAGCAGCGCTATAGTTGAGCGATTATTAACAAAAAGCACAACAGATACTTTTGCAATAAGATCGTGTAAATCGTGGCCACCCGGCATGATACCTAGCAACATCGTTGGGCACACAATTCGATCTAAATAATTAAGCGTTCAGTAAGCCTCTTCTCCGTTCTCGAAATAACGTTTCAAGGAAAGCAGGATTGCAGTGCGCCTATGACGGCTTTCTTCAACAACGTGGACCCTCAGCAGATCGATGGAGATCATTTTTTCCGCAAGGAGGGTCGCTCGGATCCTCGCAAGGTTGCGCAAGCAGGCGATGAAGTGATGACCCGAGGCGGTTTGACCCAAGTCGTCGGTATGTCCAACAGGCTCATGATTTTGGGCAACCGTCTTGTCCCAAGGACGATGGTTGCGGCAATCACCAAGCGCATGCTGCGGCCTGCACCCGTGAAGTCCAGCATGATTTGATCTCACTATCTTCATATCGCCACCTATTCAATCCGCCCACTGGGATGAACCGATTCACGAGGTATTTGCCATGAAACCGTCTCATCGACTGCTTCGCAATCTGCATCTGGCCACCACGCCTGTCCTGGGCGCCTTCGTGTACGCCAGCCCCTTGCGGGAGAGTGCAACCTTTGTAGCTATCGCTCAATGGGTTGTGTTTCCAGTGGTGGCAGGTGCGGGCCTGCTCATGTGGTTCCGACCTTGGCTGGCCGGGCGCACAGCCGAAGCCAATAGCCCATGAAACGCCGCGAATTCCTCACCCGCTCTCTGGGTTTTGCGGCAGGTGCAGTCGGCCTCTTAGCAGCAGGCCCTGCTGGTGTGGCCATGGCGTTTTCTGCACAAGGTCATCGCATCCTGGACTTCGAACTTTTCGACATCGTCCGCCAAAGGCCAGTGCCTGTGCGCCTTCACCTCCCCCAACGGGCCAGTGCTGAGTCACCGGTGCCTCTGATCGTCTTCTCGCACGGCCTGGGCGGCTCGCGCATGGGCTACAGCTACCTAGCCCGCCATTGGGCCAATGCAGGCTTGGCCAGCCTCCATCCGCAACATGTTGGCAGTGACAACAGCGTGTGGCGAGGCAACCCGCTGGAACTTCTACAACGCCTGCAGACAGCGGCGCACGAGTCCGAAGCCCTGGCCAGAGTGCTGGACCTTCGTTTTGTCCTGAACCATGTTCTCTCCTCCGATAGGGGGCCGTTGTTCAATGCCTCAAGCATCGCAGTGGCCGGGCACTCCTATGGGGCGAATACCGCCATGCTGGTTGCCGGCGCGCAGGTGACTACCGGCCATCCAAACTTGCCCGACCTCAAGGACAGGCGGATCAAAGCTGCCATCCTCATTTCGGCACCGCCATTGATCGGACAGGGACCTGCGCGTCAGGTGCTTGGCGCAGTGAGTTTGCCAACCCTGCACATCACCAGTCTCGAGGACACCATCAATCTGCCAGGCTACCGAAGCACAGTCGAAGACCGCATCGCCATCTTTGACGCCATGACCCAATCGCCCCGAACGCTGGCGGTCTACAACACAGGTGGTCACAGCATCTTCACAGACCGCACCACGCGCAGCGGACCCGAGACCAGTGCTCGTATAAAGGCCGCGACGGCGGAACTTTGCACGATCTTCCTGCGTCGCTCGCTAAACTTCGTTCATTCTCCGATCAGCACGGAAAGCATGATTGATCAGCCAGCACTGGGGGTAGATCCAGGTGCACGGATGGATGCCAGTCCACTGCAACAAGGCCTATCTATGTGGGCCGATCGTCACAAAGACCTCCTGGATCGGTTCACCAGCAGGGAAACGTGACGGTTGTACTGAATCCCACATTACTTTGATCGAAATACCAGCAGCAACTGACTGGCGAAAAAGTCAGCGGGCGCCTACTTCAATGGCCTGAGATTAAGAAGGCGATACATTGGATTCACACGACTTTCACAAAGTGTGTCGATTCAACCGTTCAAAATTTGTAATAGGAAGATCATAAGTCGTTTGATTAGATACGATTCGCCTGAAATGACTAAGGCGGTAGCATTTCAGCGCTTGATCGCTCGATGCGACTTACTTTTATCTTTGGACGATAACGCAATGAAATCGAGAATCATTAGCTTCTTGAGCCTGTGCATCCTTGTCTCAGCCATAGCTGCCTGTGGTGGCTCGACGGGGAGATCAGCTGCCGGCGACTCCTTTGGCTCTGGCGCGAACAATCCATTAGCACTTGTTACGGCCAAGCCAGGTGAGCTCGTCGACTTCACTAAGCAATTACTAAGAACCCGCGCCGGCCTCAGAAAAACTGGCAATCTTGCCCCAAGTCAGGACGAGCTAACACAGGCTGTGGGCGGTCCTGTGGCGGTCCCGGCAAACACAAGCCTAACGAGCAAAGACTCAAGCACACGCTCAGGTACGACCAATCAGGAAGCGGGTGTCGATGAAGACGATTTACTGAAGATTGATGGCAACAAGATTTATGCCTTGCAACGGGCTGCCTGGGGAATTGAAGGCTTTGTAAGTGATCGACTCCATGTTTATCAGCGTGCTGCCGACGGAAGCCTATCGAAGCCAGACATACTCGAATTAGCAGGTGCTACAAACAACGACGTCGCAATGCGCGGCATGTTGAGTGTGGAGGGTTCTGGAAAGATCGCTTTGATTGGCGAAACCAATCGCTTCATTCCCTTTATCGATTGTGCGCCCAATAGCCTTTGTGCTCGCCCTGCTGTGGTCTTGAGCGAAGCACAGACAATCCTTCAATGGGTTGACGCTTCGGCCAACACCCTAAGGTTAAACGAACGATTGACCATGGATGGTCAACTCGTGGGTGCAAGGCAGATTGAAGACCATATCTACTTAACGATAAGGCATCGTCCGAAGATCGCTGCCGATCAGCTCCCTATCGATACAAAGCCTGAAGCACTTGAAGCGGCTATTAACGCCCTCAAAATCAGTGAGCTCTTGCCGAATATTCGAAGCGCCGATGGTCAAGTGCGCCCACTTGTCGCCGAATCGGACTGCTATTTGCAAACTGCTAACAGTGCAAGCGATATTCAGGTCACCGTCATGATTGCTTGGCGTATCAGCGATCCTCCTGACCGCTGGACAAGTCGATGTTTTTTTGGCGGAACCCAGGCGATCTATATGTCCCCCAAAAATCTGTATTTCGCAACCTCCCGTAACCAATCAAGTTGGGTCGATGGCATGTTTCGGTTCAGCGATCAAATGCGTACTGATATCCATCAATTCGCCATTAGCGGAGGCTCAATGAAGTACATGGGTTCTGGCGAGATCCTCGGCCACCTTGGTTGGGACCCACAGCGGGCTGCCTACCGTATGAGCGAACATGAAGGCGATCTTCGCGTGGTTAGCTTCACCGGAACGCAAGGTTGGCTTACGCTTGCTGACGCAGCGAGTCAGTCAAAAGCGGCCTCACCTGCGACACTCAGCATCCTTAGACCCCAGTCCACTACGGGTAAGCTTCAACTCATCTCAACGCTTCCCAATGCGAAGTATCCTAACCCACTAGGCTTACCGGGAGAGCAGCTTTACGGTGTGCGCTTTGAATCAAAGCGCGCCTACCTCGTTACCTTCAGGCAAACCGATCCGCTTTACATATTAGATCTTTCAGATCCGCTTGATCCACGCATGATTGGGGAGCTGAAAATGCCTGGGTACTCGGACTATCTTTTCCCGTTACCAGGCAACTTGCTGCTTGGCATCGGCAAGGATGCCACTGACAGTGGTCAAGTGCTAGGTGTGCGGGTAGCCTTAATTGATCTAAAGATGCCATCGTCTCCGCGTGAACTTCAAGTACTCAATTTTGGTGAGCGGGGAAGCAGTTCAGGGCTTGATTATTCGAGCCACGGCATCAACTTGCTACAAGTGGGCAATATCACTCGCGTTGCACTGCCATTAAGTCTGGCTCAGCAGTCGGGATCAAACTACATCCAAGGCCTTCAAACGATCAGTATTGATGTAGACATTGGAAACATGAAAGTCCACAAGTGGATGGCTTCAACGGCATCAACAGGCTGGACCGATATAAGTCGTGATCGCAGCGTACAAATTGGTAACTTTGTGTACTACTGGTCTCAAAACCAGCTAAGGGCTTTTCAGTGGTAGGAGTTGTAACGCTCACACCGTTTTCCTTGCTGAGTACGCAAACTGTCATTTATCGTGTTACGAACGCCATGCAGTGGTCTATGATCAGTCGTCGGCTTGTTCGGAGCATTTTGGGATATTTAGCCCATCATTGTGGATCAAACTATTTTGCTGCCAACCCAGATTAAGTAAATCTTTATGAACGAAATCAGTAGACATTGGGCAATCTTGAAACCATGACGGCTGCAGACGCTGTGATGGTGATCCATCTCGGTGTTGTCGTCTTCAACGCCTCTTTACTCGTTTTAGTCCCCTGGGGAAGAAGTCGTTGGCATTGGGTACGGCATCGACTGATACGACAGTTACATCTTTTGATGATGTTTTTTATCGCGATACAAACGTTGCTCGGACATCACTGTCCATTGACACTTTTGGAAGCCTCATTAAGGCATGAACAAATCGAGGGATTATTTTTCGCACGAGTGATTCATGCCTTTCTCTTTTGGGATCTGCCGCTGAGCGTATTTGCGACGCTTTACCTCGTCTGTTTAATCTGGGCGATTACGCTATGGTTCCACGTGCCTCCATTTGATGGTTACCGAACGCTGGCTATTAAAGCTAATCGGCTAGCCACGAAGGCTTGGCGCTGAAGACGCAAATGCTCTAGCCCGATCCCGGCTGACTAACTCTGATCCGATTGCCATCGGGATCTGTGAGTACAAACTCGGTGTCGCCCCAAGGCATCAGTTCAGCGCGCATGTTTAGCGAGGACTCCAGCGCTACAATATTCGAGGTGACAAGAAAAACGCTACCTCTTGGTTCGCAATCGCCACTGTGTTCGGTAAGAAATAGTGTTGCCCCTGCTGCTGTGCTGATTGAGATAAACCAAGGAAAGCCTGGCTCATGCTGGTGACGCCAATCTTCTTGAAAACCCAAGCGCTGGTACCACTGTGCTGACACTGGCGCGTCACTCACGCGAAGAATCGGTATAGCTTCGTGAGGCATATTCCTTCCCTTTGAAAAAGTTTTCGTTGTTACTTTACATGTCCCTTGCTAGACGACGAGCGGACCCTCATCCCAACCGAGCCGCAGCCATGCTCGTGATGCACTTACGTTAATGCGTAAGCTGTACTTGGGTCGCCACATTGAGGTCAGCTCGACTTTGATGGCGACTTAAGCGCTTTGCTCACCGCTTTAAGAAGTTTGTCCTTACCGTTTAACGCTGAAAGAAATGAGCCAAGCGCCACAAGCTGGTGCGTAGACTTAAAGGTGCAGGCCAAAGGTAGGAGGACTTCGTTAGCTAGCTCGCTAAGTTTTCACCCCTGTGCTTTTGATGGGGCCGAGGATTCGAACTGATCACGATGACGGGTCTTTCAAGTCAGGTCCTTCAGTCTGTCGACGAAACATGGCGCAGACGCCAAAAACCGCTAGTGTGATCACCACGGTCGGCCCGCTTGGTGTATCCGCCAACCACGACAGGAGTAGGCCGATTAGGCAAAAAAGTGAAGCCGTACCCATGGCTGCCCATGAATTGAACCCTCTTTGAATCCAAAGCGCTGGCGCAATCAGACTGGCAAAGACGAGAAACAAGCCCAGCGCCGGTACAGCCACACTCGCGATAACAGCAAAGACCGAGTAGAAAAACGCATCATTCGCAAGCCAATGTTTTAGCCTAATGATATGTACAGCAAGCGCCGCCAGGATCAATATGCCAACACTGAACGGATCAACCCAAAGAACGTCTGCGGCCAGTAAATGAAAGAGCTTTTCTCGGCCATGTGGGTGCTGGCTTGCCCCTAAAAGTGCCATGCATGCACTGGCTACGTACATCAGTCCAATCAATGCCTCTCGTTGCGCGCCCCACTTTCGGGTAACCCAAGCGACACCGAGACTGACGACCAT
>JACCEE010324298.1_pt1 | contig 12585 bp, 10 predicted proteins | sample 7449931 | NCBI WGS metagenome assembly JACCEE01 (sample SAMN15323457, study PRJNA562643) | freshwater metagenome | isolation source: river surface water | place: USA:Blue River Watershed | collected 2017-08-19 | reverse complement strand
TTGGCGCCCTGGGCATGCTGGCCTCGCAGCGGCCGGCGCGCCTGGCGGGCTACGCGGTCATCGTGTCCTCGGGCACCCTGATGGCGATGATCGGCCTGGGTCGTCCCGAGGTCACGGCCGCCGCGCTGTACTACCTGCCCACGTCCACCTTTGCCATCGCGGCCTTCTTCCTGCTCACCGAGTTGATGGACCGCTCGCGCAGCGCCAACCCCGGTGTGCAGCGGCGCCCCGAAGACGAGGAAGACCACCTGCCCTTTGCCCTGGCCGACCTGGACCTGCAACCGGGCAGCAACCTCGATGACGACGAGGAACTGCTGATCGGCCAGCCCATCCCGGCCTCGATCGCGCTGCTGGGCCTGGCCTTCATCTGCTGCACCTTGCTGGTGGCCGGGCTGCCGCCGCTGTCGGGCTTTGTCGGCAAGTTCGCGATGCTCTCGGCCCTGCTGAGCACGCCTGAGCCCAGCGGCACGCTGACCGCCGTGACCTGGACGCTGCTGGGTCTGGTCGTGCTGTCGGGCCTGTTTGCGATGATCGCCCTGTCACGCACCGGCATCCGCTTCTTCTGGGCCCCGGTGGGTCGCAAGGCCCCGGTGCTCAACAGCGTGGAGTACCTGCCGGTGGCCGTGCTGGTGGGCCTGTGTGTGTTCTTCACCGTGCGGGCCGAGCCCTTGATGCGTTACGCACGCGACACGGCCCAAGTGCTGTACCAGCCGCAGGGCTACATCGACGCGGTGCTGAACACCCAGCCCCGCGCCACCCCCACCAACGCCGAGCGCATGGGCGCGCCGGCCCCGCAGGTGCTGCCATGATCCGCCGTCTGTTTCCCGCCCCGCTGCTGTCCCTGGCCCTGCTCGCCATCTGGCTGGTGCTCAACCGCGACTACAGCCTGGGCCAGGTGCTGCTGGGCGCGCTGGTGGCCACGATCGTGCCACGGTTGACGCAGTCGCTGCGCCCCACCCCTGTGCGCATCCGACACCTGGGTGTGGCGTTTCGCTTGTTCATGCAGGTGGGCTGGGATGTGATCGTGTGGAACTGGCGTGTGCTGCTGGGCACCCTGGCCACGCGCGAGCGACTGCCGCGCGGCGGCTTCATCACGGTACCGCTGGACCTGCGCGACCCCAGTGGCCTGGCCGTGCTGGCCGCCATCATGTGCGTGATCCCCGGCACCATCTGGTCCGAAATCGCGCTCGACCGCAGCGCCCTGCTCGTGCACATCTTTGACCTGGCCGACGCGCAGGACGAGATCGAGCTGATCAAGACGCGCTACGAGCGCCCTCTGATGGAGATTTTCGAATGAGCCCCATCCTGTTTGGCGCCATCGTGTTCACGCTGGGCTGCTACGTACTGGCCATGGCCCTGGCCCTGCTGCGCCTGTACCGCGGCCCCTCGGCGCAAGACCGCGTGCTGGCCATGGACCTGATCTACACCATCGGCATGCTGGTGATGATGGTGCTGGCCATCCGCTACCGCAGCTCGATGTACTTCGAGGCCGCGCTGCTGATCGCCCTGTTCGGCTTCGTCAGCTCCATGGCCATGGCCAAGTTCCTGCTGCGCGGCGAGGTGATCGAATGAACCCCGAACTGTTTGGCTGGGTGGAGGCGGCCGTGGCGCTGCTGCTGGTGCTCAGCGGCATCTTCACGCTGGCAGCGGCCGTGGGCGTGGTGCGCTTTGAAACCTTCTTTCAGCGCATGCACCCCCCCGCGCTGGCCTTCAGCCTGTCGGCCTGGTGCGTCACCCTGGCCAGCATCCTGTACTTCTCGGCGCGGCGCGAACAGCTGGCCCTGCACGCCTGGCTGATCATCATCTTCCTGTCCATCACGGTGCCGGTCACCACCATCTTGCTGGCGCGCACCGAGCTGTTCCGCCGCCGCACGCACGACGCGCCCAGCGCCGACATCCCGCCGGCCCTCAGCCACGATCTGCCCCGGCCCGCCCCCTCTCGCGCCGAGGCAACCGAGCCGCGCGCCGACCGCTGAACTCACACAGAGGCCGACGTGACCGCACCCCAGATCTGGACCCGGTTGCGCCCCTCGCCCTTGGCTTGGTACATGGCCCGATCGGCCCGCCCCAACGCGGCCTCGGGCCGCTCGCCCGGCTCGCACAGCGCCACACCGATGCTCACCGACAAGGCCACCGGCCCGCGGGCCGTCTGACAAGGCTGGGCCGCGACCTGCGCCCGCAGACGCTCGGCCACCTGAGAGGCTTCGCCCTCGCTCGCCTGAGGCAGGAAGATCGCGAACTCCTCGCCGCCCAGGCGCCCCAGCACGTCGCCCTGGCGCAGACAGGTCTGGGTCATTTTCACAAAATGGCGCAGCACCTCGTCACCGATCTGATGCCCCCAGGTGTCGTTGACCCGCTTGAAATGATCCAGGTCCACCAGCAGCACCGGCAAGCGTCGGTCCACGCGCGCCTCCACACTCATGGCCTTGCCCAACAAGGTCAGGAAGGCACGGTGGTTGAAGACGCCCGTGAGCGAATCGGTCTCGGCCTGGCGGCGCAAGGCGAGGTTGACGTGCTCGTTGACCAGCATGAGGATGCAAAAGCCCAGAATGTTGAGCACCACGATGGACTCGATCATCACCACGCCGGTCACCACCTCGAGGTGAGTCGATCCCGCGCGGAACAGCAAAGGACGCAGCAGCAGAAAAACCCCATGACCGCCACAGACCCAGGCCGTCAGCCGGCGTGCCGGATGGACGTGACCGTCGTGCGGCCAGATGGCGCGTGCGCTCAGCAGGAAGAACAGCCCCGGCCCCACACTGGCCATCACCAGACGGACGCGCAAGTCCGGCTGCACCACGGTGAAATACAGCGCCAGCAGCAGCCACGCGGCCATGAGCGGCAAGAAGCTGCGCAGCCTCGCCAAAGGACGACCGACGTGAGCACGACACCCCTGCATGCACTGGTAGGCCATCAACAAGATGCCCCCTTGGGCCAGCAACACCTGAACGGGCGCTGTCACCTGCGGCCGCAGCAAAAAGCCCACGCAGCCCAGGAAGCCGAAGGCGTAAGCGAGCGTCCACGCCTTGAGGCCCGGGATGTCACGGTTGAAGCGCCAGACCGCCTGGAAGACGGCCGCCATGATCCCCATGAGGAGGGCTGCAAGGAAGAGCAGTGTGGGGGTGTGCATGGTGGAATCATGGTATGCGAGTTTCGGACGAGCCCCCGCAGATGAACGCGACGTGTTATGTTCACAACCCGCACATGACGAAATATTTCACGGCATCTTTCAGGTCTGCGAACTGTTGAGCTGACATGTCCCACGCTCACCCGCCGGCACCCACTTTCGCCCGCCAGATCGCCTACACGCTGGTCACGCTGGGTGCGATGATCCTCGCCTTCGTGGTCTACACGACCTCCGAGAAGGCCATTGATGCGGCCAACGAAGCGCGGCTGCGTACTTTCCTGCTGGCCGACGAGTTGCACCAGTCGTCCGACGACCTCACCCGCATGGCGCGGCTCTACGTGGTCAGCGAACACCCGCACGCGCGCCAGTATCACCAGCGCATCCTCGACATCCGTGAAGGCCTGCAAGCCCGGCCCGACGGCTACAGCGGCATCTACTGGGATCTCATGCTCGTCAACGGCCGTCCGCCCCGGCCCGACAGCACTCAGCGCATCTCGCTGGTGGAGTTGATGCGTCAGGCGGGCTTCACCGCCGAAGAACTCGACATCCTCGCCCTGGCCAAAGCCCAGTCCGACCGGCTCACGCAGATCGAACGCGAAGCGATGGCCGCGCGCGATGCGCGAGGGCCCGACGCGCCCGAACGTCAGGCGCAGGCCGTGCAGATGTTGCACGACGCCACCTACCTGGCCGCCAAGGCTGCCATCCTGGCCCCCATTGATCGCGCCAACACCCTGATGCGCGAGCGCACGAACGGCGCCGTGGCACGGGCCGAACAACGCGCGCTGCTGGCCCGTGCGGTGCTGATCGCCTGTGGCCTGATCCTGCTGTGGATGCTGTTTCGCACGGTCCAGGTCTTGCGCACCTTGCTGGGGGGCTCGGTCGATGACGTGCACGCCCAGATCACCCGCATCGGCCGGGGCGACTTCCAGCCCAGCACCTCGTCACCGGATGCGCCGTCCGGCTCCCTGCTGGCGCGCCTGATCGACAGCCAGCGCAAGTTGCAGCAGATGAGCGCCGAGCGCGAACTCACCCAGGCCGAGCTGCACCGCAGCGAAACCCGCCTGATCGAGGCCCAGCGCCTGGCCCAGCTGGGCCACTGGGAGCTTGACCTGGGCACCTATGCCATGCACTGGTCTCACGAGGTCTACCGCATCTTCGAGCGCGACCCCGCCCGCTTCACGCCCAGTTGCGACAGCATCCTCGCCCTCATCCACCCCGACGACCGCGAGCGCGTGGACCGTGAATTCAAGGCGGCGATGGTCAGCCACACGCCTTGCGAAATCGCCTACCGCCTGCAAGGGCCCGAGGGGTGCGTGAAGTTCATCTGCCAGCGCTGCGAAGCCCTGTTCGATCCGCAAGGCAAGGCGGTGCGGCTCATCGGCACGATGCAGGATGTCAGCCACAGCAAGCAGACCGAGCGGGCCTTGCAGCGCCTCAACCGCGACCTGCGCCTGCTGAGCGACTGCAACACCGCCCTGGTCCACGCACAGGACGAGGCCACCTTGCTGCGCGACATCTGCCGCCTGGGCGTCGACAGCGGGGGCTACACCCTGGCCTGGGTCGGTTTTGCCCAGCAAGATGAGGAGCGCAGCGTGACGGTCGCGGCCCAGCATGGCGCCCTCAGCAACTATCTGGAAGAGGCGCGCATCACCTGGGCCGACAACGCGCTCGGCCGCGGCGTGGTGGGCACCGCCATCCGCACCGGCCAGCCCAGCCTGGTGACCGACATCCCCCACGATCCACGCATGGGGCCGTGGGTGGCCAAGACCGCCGAGCTCAACCTGCAATCGTGCGTGTCCCTGCCGCTGATCTGCGACGCACGGGTGCTGGGCGCCCTGACGCTCTACTCGAACGAACGCGATGCCTTCGACGCCACCGAGCTGAACCTGCTGATGGAGCTGGCCAACGACCTGGCCTACGGCATCAGCACGCTGCGCGCGCGGGCCGAACATGCCCAGGCCAAAGCCCGCCTGGACTTCCTCTCGCACTACGACCCGCTGACCCATCTGCCCAACCGCCTGCTGCTGGGCGACCGCTTCACGCACGCCGCCGAGGTGGCCCGCAGCGAGCACCGCACGCTGACCCTGTTCTACCTCGACCTGGACCACTTCAAGCACATCAACGACAGCCTGGGCTACGCCGTGGGCGACCAGGTGCTGGTGCAGTGTGTCGAGCGCCTGCGCCAATGCCTGCCACCCAGCGCCACCATCAGCCGCATGAGCGGCGACGAGTTCGTGGTGCTGCTGACCGGCCCGGACGACCTCGCCCGCATCGCCGGCCTGGCCGACACGGTCAGCAAGGCGTTTGCCGAGCCCTTCCAGGTGGGCGAGCACGCGCTCAACTCGTCCTGCTCCATCGGCATCGCCCTGTTCCCGAGCGACGGTGACGATTTCGACACCCTGTTCCGCCACGCCCACACCGCCGTCAACAGCGCCAAGGACGCGGGCCGCAACGCCTACCGCTTCTTCTCGCACGAGATGAACGCCGGGCTGGTCGACCAGATCCGCCTGACCGGGGCGCTGGCCCAGGCGGTGCGCCGCCAGGAGTTCCGCCTGCACTACCAGCCGCAGCTCGACCTGCGCAGCGGTCACATTGTCGGCATGGAGGCCCTGGTGCGCTGGCAGCACCCCGAGGCCGGCCTGCTGCCGCCGGGCCAGTTCATCGCGCTGGCCGAACGCAGCGGCCACATCATCCCGATTGGCGAGTGGGTGCTGCGCGAAGCCTGCCGCCAGGGGCGCCTGTGGGCCGATGCCCTGGCCCAGCCGCCGGTGGTGGCCGTCAACCTCTCGGCCCTGCAGTTCAAGCGCGGCGACGTGCTCGCCCTGGTGCGCGACGCGCTGACCACCTCCGGCCTGCCGGCCCAGTTGCTGGAGCTGGAGCTGACCGAATCCATCTTGCTGCAAGACGTGGACAGCACGATTGCCACCCTGCAGGGCCTCAAGGCCCTGGGGGTCAAGCTCTCGATCGACGATTTCGGCACGGGCTACTCCAGCCTGTCCTACCTGAAGCGGCTGGCGGTCGACAAGCTGAAGATTGACCAGTCCTTCGTGCGCGACATGCTCACCGACGCGGACGGCGCCTCCATCGTCAAGGCCATCGTGCAGCTGGGGCACAACCTGCAGCTGACCGTGATCGCCGAAGGCGTGGAAACCGAGTCGCAGCGCCAAGCCCTGACCGAGATGGGCTGCGACGAGGTGCAGGGCTACCTGATCAGCCGCCCCGCACCGGCCGAGGCCTGCCTGGCCCTGCTGACGCAGGCCTGAGCGCCGGCCGCGCTAGGGCGCGGACACCACCCGGTTGCGCCCCTGCGACTTGGCCATGTAGAGCGCCTGATCGGCGCGGTGTTGCAGGCTGTCAGGCCGCTCTTGGGCCTGCAAGGTGGCCACGCCAATGCTCACCGTGACCGCGGCCACGGGCATCGCCTCGGCCTGGGCAATCTGGCTGCGGATGCGCTCGGCCACCCCGGCGGCAGACGTGGCATCGGTATCGGCCAAGAGCACGGCGAATTCCTCGCCCCCCACGCGCGCCGCCACATCGATGTCCCGGGCGCCCTCCTGCAGCACGCTGGCCAGCACCTGCAAGACCTGATCGCCCATCGCATGGCCGTGCTGATCGTTGACGGCCTTGAAGTGGTCGGCATCGACCAGCAACACACTCAGGGGCGCGCCATTGCGCTGCACGCGCCGCCACTCGCGGGCCAGGTGCTGGTCGTAAGCCCGCCGGTTGTACAAGCCGGTGAGCGCATCGGTGTGCGCCAGCTCCGACAGGCGCTCGTTGAGCACGCCCACCTTGTGCATCTCCTCGGCCAGCAGCCGGTTGGCATCGGCCAGCCGGGTCAGGGCCTGGCGCAAGGTGATCTCACGCAAGGTGGCGTGCGCCAGCTCGGTCAGCACCTCCACATCGCGCGCCGTCCAGTGCCGGGGTTGCATGTCCACCGCGCAAAAACTGCCCAGCACCAGCCCCTCCGGGGTCACCAGCGGCACCCCGGCATAGGCCCGCACGCCCAGCGTCTGCACTGTGGGCACGTCGGCAAAGCCGGGCAGCGTGCTGACATCGTCCAGCAGCAAAGGCTCCGGCGAGAGCAAGGCGTAATGGCAGAAGGTGCGCCCCTGGAGCTGACGTTCGCTGGCCAAGGGCTCGCCAAAACCGATGGCGCTCTTGTAGAAGTCCCGCCCGGCGTCCACCAGGGAGACGAAGGTGGCCGGCACCTCCAGCAAGCGGGCTGCCAAGCGGGTAAGGCGGTCGAAGCTCTCTTCGGCAGGGGTGTCCAGCAAGCCGGTGTCGCACACCGCCTGCAGCCGCGCCGGGTCGAGGCGGGCGGCGTTCACTTCGTCATCCGACGGCGCGGCAGCGGAAAAACTCATGGCGTATGTGAAACGGACAAAGACGCAGTGTGCCGCAAGATGGCGCCACCGCAACACAGATTTGCCCCCACAACGGTTGAGGTTGCAGGTCGACTTATTGCCCTGAAACAAGCAATTTGCCCCAAGTAGCGATATCGTTACGCCTTTGCCAAAACCATGGCACTGTGATGCCCGCCGTTGCTGCGATCCAGCCGGCGGCATTTTCGTCATCCTTATCCGGAAAGCCCGTTATGAGCACCCAGCAGCCCACCATCATCTACACATTGACTGACGAGGCGCCGCTGCTGGCGACCAGCTCTTTCCTGCCGATCGTGCGCACCTTTGCCGCCCCGGCCGGCATCCACGTCACCACCAGCGACATCTCGGTGGCCGCCCGCGTCCTGGGCGAGTTCCCCGAGTGCCTGAGCGAAGCGCAGCGCGTGCCCGACAACCTGGCCGAACTGGGCCGCCTGACCCTGCAGCCCGACACCAACATCATCAAGCTGCCCAACATCAGCGCCTCGGTGCACCAGCTGGTCAGCGCCATCAAGGAACTGCAGGGCAAGGGCTACGCCATCCCCGACTTTCCGGAAGACCCCAAGACCGACGAAGAAAAGGCCATCCGCGCCCGCTACGCCAAGTGCCTGGGCAGCGCCGTGAACCCCGTCCTGCGTGAAGGCAACTCCGACCGCCGCGCCCCTGCCGCCGTCAAGAACTACGCCCGCAAGAACCCGCACAGCATGGGTGAGTGGAGCCAGGCCTCGCGCACGCACGTGGCCACCATGAAGCACGGCGACTTCTACCACGGTGAAAAGTCCATGACGCTGGACAAGGCCCGTGACGTGAAAATGGAGCTGGTGACCGCCAGCGGCAAGACCCTGGTCCTCAAGCCCAAGGTGTCGCTGCTCGAAGGCGAGATCATCGACAGCATGTTCATGAGCAAGAAGGCGCTGTGCGAGTTCTACGAAACGCAGTTTGAAGATGCCCGCAAGACCGGCGTGATGCTGTCGCTGCACGTCAAGGCCACGATGATGAAGGTCTCGCACCCCATCGTGTTCGGTCACGCCGTGCGCATCTTCTACAAGGAAGCCTTCGAGAAACACGGCAAGCTGTTCGATGAGCTGGGCGTCAACGTCAACAACGGCCTGGTCAACCTGTACGACAAGATCGAGCAGCTGCCCAGCTCGCAGCGCGACGAGATCATCCAGGACATGCACGCCTGCCACGAGCACCGTCCCGAGCTGGCCATGGTGGACTCGGCCAAGGGCATCTCCAACCTGCACGCCCCCAACGACGTGATCGTGGACGCCTCGATGCCCGCCATGATCCGCATCGGCGGCAAGATGTGGGGTGCCGATGGCCGCCCGAAAGACACCAAGGCCGTGATCCCCGAGTCGACCTTTGCCCGCATCTACCAGGAGATGATCAACTTCTGCAAGACCAACGGCAACTTCGACCCGCGCACCATGGGCACCGTGCCCAACGTCGGCCTGATGGCCCAGCAGGCCGAAGAATACGGCTCGCACGACAAGACCTTCGAAATCGCCGAAGACGGCATCGCCAACATCGTCGATAACGCCACCGGCGAAGTGCTGCTGACGCAGAACGTCGAAGCCGGCGACATCTGGCGCATGTGCCAGGTCAAGGACGCGCCGATCCGCGACTGGGTCAAGCTGGCCGTCAACCGCGCCCGCAACTCCGGCATGACCGCCGTCTTCTGGCTGGACTCCTACCGTCCGCATGAAGCCGAACTGCGCAAGAAGGTCGAGCGCTACCTGAAGGACCACGACACGACAGGCCTGAACATCAAGGTCATGTCGCAGGTGCGCGCGATGCGCTACACGCTGGAGCGCGTGATCCGCGGCAAGGACACCATCTCGGTGACCGGCAACATCCTGCGCGACTACCTGACCGACCTGTTCCCCATCATGGAACTGGGCACCAGCGCCAAGATGCTGTCCATCGTCCCGCTGATGGCCGGTGGCGGCATGTACGAAACCGGTGCGGGCGGCTCGGCTCCCAAGCACGTCAAGCAGCTGGTGGAAGAAAACCACCTGCGCTGGGACTCGCTGGGTGAGTTCCTCGCGCTGGCCGTGTCGCTGGAAGACCTGGGCCTCAAGACTGGCAACACGCAAGCCAAGATCCTGGCCAAAACCCTGGACGCGGCCACCGGCACCCTGCTGGAGAACAACAAGAACCCGTCGCCCAAGACCGGTCAGCTCGACAACCGTGGCAGCCAGTTCTACCTGGCGATGTACTGGGCCCAGGCCCTGGCCGCCCAGACCGACGACGCGGCCCTGGCCGCCAAGTTCGCCCCGCTGGCCCAGGCCCTGAGCGCCCAGGAAGCCACCATCGTGGCCGAGCTGGCGGCGGTGCAAGGCAAGCCGGCCGACATCGGTGGCTACTACATGCCCGACGCGGCCAAGCTGGAAGCGGTCATGCGCCCCAGCGCCACGCTGAACGCCACGCTGGCGAGCGTGGTCGCCGCCTGATCCGCGCGTGATCCCTGAGTGACCCGACGGCCTCGCAAGAGGCCGTTTTTCATGGGGGGCCCGAACGGCTCACCAGGCGGCCGGGTCCACGTGATAGAAGCCCGCCAGCTCGGCATAGACGGCCGGCTGGGTCTGCCGCAGATCCTGGCCGCGCTCGAAAAACGCTTCGGTGGCCACGGCAAAGAACTCGGCGGGCTCGCTGGCCCCGTACGGGTCCAGCACCGTCTCCTCGCCACGCGCCACCTGGGCCTGCAGTTCGACAAAGGCCTGGCGCATCACCTCGGCCCAGCGGGCGTGGCGCTGCGCGCTGCCCAGCTCGGGCGCACCGTTGGTCAGGCCGTTCTCAGCGTCAAGCTGGTGGGCGAACTCGTGCAGCACCACGTTGAAGGCATCGTCCGGGATGCGGGCGCTGTCACGTGTCTCGTCCCAGGCCAGGATGACCTGCCCTTCGTCCCACGACTCCCCCACGCGCGCCTCGCGGGCCCCATGCACCAGCCCATGCTCGTCGGGATGCGTGTGCAGCACCCAGAAGGCCCGGGGGTAGACCAGCACCTGACGCAGCCGGGGGTAGTAGCCCGTGGGCCGGTTGAGCAGCAGCAGGCAGGCCTGGGCCGCCACCGTCACACGCACCTCGTCGGTGATGGCCTGGCCTTCGCAGCCGATGAAGGCCTTTTCCGCCACAAAGACCTGCATGTGCCCCTTGAGTTGCGCCAGCAGCTCGGCTGGCATGCTGCGCGTCAGTGGCACCCGCCGGCGCAGGATGCGCTCCCAGTCTTCAGGAAAGGGCGCTGCCTGCAGGCGCCGCCGGCGCAAGGCCAGACGCCGAGGCTGCGTCCACAGCCAGACGATCCAGGCCAAGGCCAGGACGACCAGCAACAACAAGGGCAAAGGGTTGGGGGCAGACAAGCTCGTCACAGCGACATGGACGGTCGCTCGGCCATCGCCGCGCGCCAACGCATCAGGTACGGATGCGCCTCGGTGACGCGCACCTTGACCACGCGCGCAAAGTCCACCGCCACCACCGCCGTGATGTCGGCGATGCTGAACCGCTCGGTGGCGATGAAGTCACGGCCGGCCAGGCGTTCGTTAAGCATGTCAAAGAACTGCTGCACGCGCACCAGGCCCCGTTCGGCCAGCGCCGGGATCTGCGGGTGGTCCTGCGGGCCCGGCAAGGCGCGGTTGGCCATCGCCGGGCTGCCGTTGCGAAAGGCCTCGGCCACCGCCAGCAGGCCCTCGAACTCCATGCGCCAGTTCCAGCTGGCCACCTCGGCCTTCTCGGCCGGCGAGACACCCAGCAGGCGATGCTGGGGATACTGCGCCTCGATGTAGGCGGCGATCGCGGCGTTGTCGGTCAGCAGCAGGCCGTTCTCGGTGCGCAAGACCGGCACCGTGCACAGCGGGTTCACCGCGCGGAAAGCGTCACTGAGTTGCTCGCCGGTGCGCAGGTCCACCTGCACGGTCTCATGTGCCAGGCCTTTTTCGGCCAGAAAGATGCGGGCGCGGCGCGGGCTGGGGGCGGTGGCGCAGTCGTAAAGGGTCAGGGGCATGCCAACTTGTCCTGGGTGTTCGTCTCGAAATCGCTGGCGTCATGACGCTCGTGCAGCTGGCTGGCCGGGTCGCCCATCACACGGTTGACCATGCGCCCGCGCCGGGCTCCCGGACGCTGCGCGATCTCTTCTGCCCAGCGTACGACATGGGTGTACTCGTGGACCTGCAGGAATTCCCCAGCTTCGTACAACTGCCCCTTCGACAAGGCGCCGTACCAGGGCCAGATGGCCATGTCGGCGATCGTGTAGGTGTCGCCCACCATGTAGCGGTGCTCGGCCAGATGGCGGTTGAGCACGTCCATCTGGCGCTTGACCTCCATGGCATAGCGGTCGATGGCGTATTCGAGCTTGACCGGGGCATAGGCATAGAAGTGCCCGAAACCCCCACCCAGGAACGGCGCGCTGCCCACCTGCCAGAACAGCCACGACAGGCACTCGGCCCGCTGGGCGGGCGCGGTGGGCAGGAAGGCGCCGAACTTCTCGGCCAGGTACATCAGGATGGCGCCAGACTCGAAGACGCGGATGGGCTCGGGGCCACTGCGGTCCATCAAGGCTGGGATCTTGGAGTTGGGGTTGACCTCGACAAAGCCGCTCGAGAACTGTTCGCCCTTGTCGATGCGCACCAGCCAGGCGTCGTATTCCGCGCCGTGGTGGCCCAGGGCCAGCAGCTCCTCGAGCATGATGGTGACCTTGACCCCGTTGGGCGTGCCCAGCGAGTACAGCTGCAGCGGGTGTTGGCCGACGGGCAACTCGGCGTCGTGGGTGGCGCCGGCGACCGGGCGGTTGATGCTGGCAAAGCGGCCGCCATTGGCGCTGTTCCAGGTCCAGATCTCGGGGGGGGTGTAGGGCGAACGCATGCCGTCTCCTTCTGGGGCGTGGGGTCAAGCGGGGCGCTGCGTTGGGGCGGCGCGCCCGGTGTGCGCAGGCGATGATGCACCAGTTTGACCGCCTGTGCAGGCACACAGGCGATAATCGACGTTGTTGCGGGCGCCCCTGGCGCCCGATTGGCTTTATTCGATCAGGTGGTTTCCCCATGGCCCAATACGTTTTCACCATGAACCGGGTCGGCAAAATCG
>JACCEE012160994.1_pt1 | contig 12589 bp, 16 predicted proteins | sample 7449931 | NCBI WGS metagenome assembly JACCEE01 (sample SAMN15323457, study PRJNA562643) | freshwater metagenome | isolation source: river surface water | place: USA:Blue River Watershed | collected 2017-08-19 | reverse complement strand
TCGGGCAGGCGTGCAAAACCAACGCCTATCCGCTCATCATCCCGTGCCACCGCGTTACCTCCACCGCGGGGCCCGAATTTTATTCCGGGGGCGATGGCCCCCGCACCAAAAGCTGGCTGCTCGATTTTGAATATGCCCACCTTCCCCCTGATAAAAGGACAAGACTGATATGAGCATGACGAAAATTGGCGACATGAACGCCTATATCGCCTCCCCCTCCACGCCCACCAAAGCCGCGATCCTGGTCGTGCCCGAGATTTTCGGGGTGAATGAGGGGATCCGCCGCAAATGCGATGGCTGGGCGGCGAAGGGTTATTTGGCGGTCGCCATCGACATTTTCTGGCGGTTCGCGCCGGGGGTTGAGCTCAACCCTGATATCGACGCGGAGCTCAACGAAGCGTTCGGCTATTTCCAGCGCTACGACGCCAATGATGGGGTGATCGACATCGAAGCGGCGATCAAAGCGATCCGTCAAGGGCTTGGCGGGCACGCGCCGGTCGCCAAGGTCGGCTTAGTCGGCTTCTGTCTGGGGGGCCGCTTAGCCTATATGGCCGCGACACGGACGGATATTGATGCAGCGGTCGGCTATTATGGCGTGATGATCGAAACCATGCTCGATGAAAGCCATGCCATTGCCAACCCGCTCCTGCTCCATATCCCCACGGCCGACCATTTTGTCGGGCCAGAAGCACAAGCGGCTATCCATGCTGCACTGGGCGGCCATCCCAAGGTGACGCTCCACGATTATCAAGGGCTCGACCATGGCTTTGCCGCCGAAATGGGCAACCGCCGAAACGCTGCCGGCGCCCAGCTGGCCGATGGCCGAACCGAAGCGTTTTTCGCCGAACATCTGGGTTAGGGGGGAGGGCGAAAGCCCCCCTCACATCCCCGCAAAGGCGAGGATATGCGGCTGCACTTCGTGGAAGCCTTCCCAGATCATCTTGCCCGCCACATAGACAATCACGGCAAGCCCAACCCAGGCGATCCAGCGATAGCGTTCAATATATTGCGCGATGATATTGGCAGCGACGCCCATCAGCGCGACGGCAAAGATCAGGCCGACAATAAGGATGCCGGGGTGCTCGCGCGCGGCACCCGCCACCGCCAAGACATTGTCGAGGCTCATCGATACGTCAGCAATCGCGACTGACCAGGCGGCGGCTGCAAAGCTTTTCGCAGGGGGAAGGCCTGACTCTTCATCGCCGATGATTTCGGGCGATCCAGGGGATTCTCCGGGCGCGCCATGATGGATATCGCGGTACATCCGCCACGCCACCCAGAGCAGCAACAGCCCGCCCGCAAGCACCAGCCCGACGATCCCCAACAGCCAGCTGACCATGAGCGCAAAGATGATGCGCAGCACAAGCGCTGCAACAACCCCGATAACAATGACCTTGCGGCGCTGTTGCGCAGGCAGGCCGGCTGCCAAGGCACCAACGACAATCGCATTGTCACCCGCCAGCACCAAATCGATCAGCAGCACCTGCATGAAGGCCGCAAAGGCCGCCGGTTCGGTGATGTTGGAAAAATCGGCCACAATATGGCCCCACATCGTGCCAAGCCCGCCCAAAGAGGGGCCGGCTGCCGTCACCATGCTGGCGGTACCCATGAGATCCATCATTCCCAATTCCGATCTCGCTTACTGGTTCATGCTGTCGAAGAAATCGTCGTTGGTCTTGGAATCCTTCATCTTGTCGAGAAGGAATTCCATCGCATCGACGGTCCCCATTTGCATGAGAATACGGCGCAGCACCCACATTTTGGTGAGCTTATCCTTTTCAACCAGCAGCTCTTCCTTACGCGTGCCAGATTTGCCGACATCAAGCGCAGGGAAGATCCGCTTATCCGCGACCTTGCGGTCGAGAACGATTTCCGAGTTACCCGTGCCTTTGAACTCTTCGAAAATGACTTCGTCCATCCGGCTGCCGGTATCGATCAGCGCGGTCGCGATGATCGACAGCGAGCCGCCTTCTTCAATGTTGCGCGCCGCACCAAAGAAGCGCTTCGGGCGCTGGAGCGCGTTCGCGTCCACACCGCCCGTCAGCACCTTGCCCGATGACGGGACAACGGTGTTGTAGGCCCGGCCAAGCCGCGTGATGGAATCGAGAAGGATCACCACATCCTTTTTGTGCTCAACCAGACGCTTGGCCTTTTCGATAACCATTTCAGCGACTTGCACGTGGCGTGAGGCCGGTTCGTCAAAGGTTGAAGAAATGACTTCGCCCTTTACCGAGCGCTGCATGTCGGTCACTTCTTCCGGACGTTCATCGACCAAGAGAACGAGCAGGAAAACTTCAGGGTGATTGTCGGTGATCGCCTTGGCCATATTCTGCAACAAGACGGTTTTGCCGGTCCGCGGCGGCGCGACGATCAGCGCGCGCTGGCCTTTGCCCTGCGGCGAAATAATGTCGATCACCCGCGCCGACTTGTCCTTGACGGTCGGGTCAAGCGTGTCGAGCTTCAGCCGCTCATCAGGGTAAAGCGGGGTCAGGTTATCAAAATTGACGCGGTGGCGAACAACATCGGGATCATCAAAGTTGATCGACTTGATCGTGGTGAGCGCGAAATAACGTTCGCCGTCTTTCGGCCCGCGAATTTCGCCTTCCACGGTATCGCCGGTGCGCAAACCAAATTTGCGGACCATGTTCGGAGAGACATAAATATCGTCGGGGCCAGCGAGATAGTTGGACTCAGGCGCGCGCAAAAAGCCAAAGCCATCGGAAAGCACTTCGATCGTGCCTTCGCCGATAATCTCTTCGCCATTTTCTGCCTCAACCTTGAGGATCGCGAACATCAAGTCCTGCTTGCGCAGCGTCGATGCGCCCTCAACACCCATTTCTTCGGCCAGCTCAACCAGCTCGGCAGGGGTTTTCTTTTTCAGTTCTTTCAAATGCATCATGGATAAAATCCGGTCTTAGAAGGTGGAGAGCCGCGGCAGCAGGGAAGTTGGAAACGAAACGCTGCGATCAAGGCACGAACGGCCGAGCGGTGAAAGTCGGGTAGGCGCGCATAACGCCCAAGTCAAGCCGATGTTCCGGGCTACTTTACCGCACGGGGCTTTGGTTCATCCAAACGGGAAGGCAAAACGATGCTGAACCAAGGCCAGCTCGACCGGGAAGCAGCGCTGGTTAAAACGGCTTCACGATCGCAAGCACCACAATCAGCACCGCGGCCATCCCGGGAACTTCGTTCACAAGGCGTAGCGTCTTGCCGGACAAGCGCCGCTCACCCGCGGCGAGCCTGCGGGCATAGCCAACCATCCAGCCATGATAGCCGGACAGCGCGAGCACGACCAACAGCTTCAGGTGGAACCAGCCTTGCGCGAACGCGCCGGAATCCAGCGCCAAGGCGATCCCGAAAACCCACACAATGATCATCGATGGTTTGAGGATGATCCGAAGCAGCCGGGCTTCGCGCTCCACCCAGACCCGCTCTTCCGCGCTGCCAGGAGCTGCTTCTTGATGGTAGACGAAAAAGCGGGGCAGCATAAAAAGCCCCGCCATCCAGAAGATGACGAAGATCAGATGGCCCGCCTTGACCCAGAGATAAGCCGTGCCCAGCACACCAATCATCGCCGCAATCATCGCGTCCTCACCCCCGGATACGTGCGACCAGCGCTTCGACATGGGCGATGGGCGTATCCGGCAAAATCCCATGGCCCAGATTGAAGACATGGGGACGATCCGCAAAAGCGTCAATGATGCGCGTCACCGCGTCATCCAGCACCGCGCCGCCCGCGATCAGCGCAAGCGGGTCAAGATTGCCCTGCACCGGGAGATCTTTGGGCAGGTTTTGGTGCGCCCAGTTCGGATCGACCGTTTCATCAAGCCCAATCGCATCTGCCCCCACTTGGCGGGCATAAGCGGGGAGTTTGCCGCCCGCGCCTTTTGGAAAGCCGATCACCATCGCGTGGGGGTGGCGCGCCTTGACGGCTGAAATAATCTTGGCGGTGGGCGCAATCACCCATTGGTCGAACTGTGCCGGGCTCAAACTGCCTGACCAGCTGTCAAACAGCTGCACAGTATCGACGCCTGCGGCAATCTGGTCCGACAGATAGTCGATCGTTAGATCGGCAATCGCGTCGATAATGCGTTGAAAGGCCGCCGGGTCCCGATAGGCAAAGCGGCGCGTCTCAGCCTGTTCGCGGCTCCCCTGCCCCGCAACCATATAGGTGGCGACCGTCCAGGGGCTCCCTGCAAAGCCCAGGAACGTCGTTGCAGCAGGCAGCAGGGCCTTGACCTGCCGAACCGTCTCGATGACCGGACAGAGCCTCTCAGGGGCTTTGGTGAGGGCATTCAAGGTCGCATCGACAAGCTTTGGGGCAAGCCGTGGGCCTTCGCCAGCTTCGAACCACAAATCCTGCCCCAGCGCATGAGGGACAACGAGAATGTCTGAAAACAGGATCGCGCCGTCAAAGCCGAACCGGCGGATCGGCTGCAAGGTGACTTCCGCCGCTGCCGCGCTGTCGTGCACCAACTCCAGAAACCCGCCTTTTTCGGCCCTTAATGCGCGATATTCGGGCAGATAGCGCCCGGCCTGCCGCATCAGCCACATGGGCAGCTGGTCAGCACGTTTGCCTTTGAGCGTTTCAAGCAAGGGTTTTGGGGTCTGGATCTCAGTCATCGCCTCTCCCCCTATTCAATTAATAAAGACTCTGAAAGGTTGTTGATGATTGTTGGCGGGCGGGTGACGGGAATTCTTTGTCTCAGGCGGTTCTACACACAGCTTGACGCGCTTCGGGTGATGGTTGGGCGCAGAGCCGTTTCCTGATGTCCCCATTATCCACAAGCGGGGATGAATCTGGGGCGATGTTGGCAGGTCTGTGGAGAAAAGGCTGCCTAATTTCCCAAAGGGCAGCGCTTGCACTTGTCCACGGCTTTCCGCTAGCCCTTACCCCCAGCCTTACCCACATAGGTATTTGTCTTGTCGCGATTGCATCTCCACCTTGTCTCTGACTCGACCGGCGAAACGCTGGAGACTGTCGTCAAAGCAGCGCTGGCCCAGTTCGACGATGTGGAACCCGTCCGCCATTATTGGCCGATGGTCCGCACGCCGGGCGCGGTCGAACGGATCATGGCAGAGATAGCGCAAAATCCCGGCCTTGTCCTCTTTACGATCGTCAATGCCGATATTCGTGTCGCGCTGGAACAGCGCTGCGCCGCGCTCGGCTTGCCGCATGTTGGCGCGATTGACCCGGTGATGGATGCGCTGTCGAGCGTGCTTGGCAAAAAGGTGAAGGCGCGGCCCGGCCTCCAGCATCTTTTGGACGATGCCTATTTTGCGCGGGTTGAAGCGATCCAATTTACCATCGCGCATGATGACGGGCTCAATTGGGAGAATTGGGAAGAGGCGGACATCATCTTGGCGGGGGTTTCGCGCAGCTCCAAAACGCCGACCTCCATCTACCTTGCCAATCGCGGCTATAAAACCGCGAACATCCCGATCGTGGTGGAAAGCCCGCCGCCGGATTTGCTCTTCTCGCTCAAGCACCCGCTGGTAGTGGGGCTGGTCACCAACCCAGAACGGCTTGTCCAGATCCGCCGCAACCGCTTGCTCGCGCTCAACCAGGCGCCGGATACCGATTATGTTGATCATGATGCGGTCGCGCGCGAAACGGCGTATGCGCGGCGGATGTTTGCCGATAATGATTGGCCGGTGATCGATATGACCCGCCGCTCGATCGAAGAAGCAGCGGCGGCGATCATCAACATCTATGCCGAGCGCCGGGGGGCAAAAGCGTGACGCTGGTTTTGGCGTCGCAAAGTGCGGGCCGCCGCGCGCTGCTGGCGGCCGCCGGGGTCCCCCATCGGGCGATCGCAGCCTTGTGCGATGAGGAAGCAGAAAAGGCCCGGCTGCGGGCAGCAGGCGCAGGCGCGGCGGCCTTGGCGCAAGGCTTGGCCGACGCCAAGGCGCTTTCTGTTTCTGCTCACCACCCCGACGCGCTGGTGCTGGGGTGCGATCAGACGCTCGCGCTCGACACGGGCGAGATGTTCGACAAAGCGCCGTCGCTGGACGCGCTGGCCGAGCAATTGGCGCGCCTTTCTGGCCGGACGCACAGCCTGTTCGCCGCGATGAGCATCGCGCAGGGAAAAGAAGTGGTCTGGCGGCATCGGGAAGAAGCCCGGATGACGATGCGGCCGATGACCCCTGCCTTCATCGCCCAATATCTGGCCGAAGAAGGCGAGGGGCTTTTGTCGGGCGTTGGCGGCTATCGCATTGAGGGGCGTGGCATCCAGCTGTTTGAACGGGTAGAAGGCAACCACTTTACGATCATTGGCCTGCCGCTGTTGCCGCTGCTCGCCTTTTTAAGAGAGACGGGGCTCATCCCATCATGACCAGACCATATGCCGACGTCATCGGGGATCCCATCAAGCATAGCAAATCACCGTTGATCCACGGTTTCTGGCTGGAGGCGCTGGGGATTGATGCTGACTATCGCGCCACCCATGTGGTGCCTGCGGATTTAGCGGCGTTCATCGCGGCGCGGCGCGATGATCCCCTTTGGCGCGGGTGCAACGTCACCTTGCCCCATAAGATTGCCGTGATGGATCATGTCGCCGATCCGGGCGATGTCCGCGCCAGCATTGGCGCGATGAACACGGTGGCGCGCGACGAGGCGGGCCATTTGTTCGGGACCAACACTGATGCGGGCGGCTTTTACGGCCCGCTCGCTGAAGTGCCGCTCAGCGGGGCGCCGGTGATTGTCGCGGGCACGGGCGGCGCGGCGCATGCCGTGCTCTTTGCGCTCTCGCGGCTCGATGTTGGACCCGTCACCCTGCTCGCGCGCAACCCGCTCAAAGGGGCCGCGCTCTTGGCGCGCTTTGGCCTCAAAGGCGAGGTGCGGCCGATGGATGCCGCGCTTTCGCCCGCGCAGCTTTTCGTCAACACCACATCGCTGGGCATGGTGGGCCAGCCGCCGCTCACACCTGATTTGGCGCCGCTTCCCGAAGACGCGGTGGTCTATGATATTGTCTATGCGCCGTTGGTCACCCCGTTGCTGGCGGCTGCTGAGGCGCGCGGGCTTCAGACGGTGGACGGGCTCGAAATGCTCGTCGGCCAAGCCGCGATTGCGTTTGAGCTGTTCTTCGGCGCGGCCCCCCCGCGCGACCGCGACGAAGAATTGCGCGAAAGGTTGCTTGCATGATCCGGATTGGCCTCACCGGCTCGATTGGCATGGGCAAGTCGGCGGTGTCGGCGATGTTCCGGCAATTGGGGGTGCCGGTGTTCGATGCCGATGCCGAGGTCCATAAGCTCCAAGGGCCGGGCGGCGCGCTGGTCGCGCGCATCGAGGCCCATTTTCCGGGCACAACCGGACCATCGGGGGTCGACCGGCAAAAATTGGGGGCCGCCGTGCTCGGCAAGCCCGAGGCGCTCAAGGCGCTGGAACATATCGTCCACCCGGCTGTCTATCATGCCCGGCAGCGATTTCTGCTGCGCCACCGGGCGCGCCCCTTGGTTGTGCTCGATATTCCGCTGCTTTTTGAAAAAGGCGGGGCCAAGCAGGTGGATGTGACCGTCGTTGTCTCTGCCCATGGCTTTTTGCAGCGCCGCCGGGTGCTCCGCCGCAAGGGCATGACGGAAGCGAAGCTGCGCCATATTCGCCGGCTACAGGTGCCCGACCATGTCAAAAGGCAAAAGGCAGACCATATTATCGAGACGGGCACATCGATGATCGAAACCCGTGCCGAAGTTCGTCGTCTCGTCGCTTGCCTTCGCAAAAGAAAGCGCCGATAGTCCTGCGAATGCGTGAAGTCGTTTTTGATACCGAAACGACAGGGCTCAACGCCGCTTCCGGCGATCGGCTTGTTGAAATCGGCTGTGTGGAGATGGTCAACCGGGTTGAGACCGGGCGGACCTTCCATGCCTATTTCAACCCAGAACGATCCATGCCACCCGAAGCGCAAGCGGTGCACGGCCTGTCGGAAGCCTTTTTGGCAGACAAACCTCTGTTCGGCGATCTGGTCGAAGACCTGCTCGACTTTTTGGAAGACAGCCCGCTCGTCGCGCATAATGCGTCGTTCGACTTTGCCTTTCTCAATGAAGAGCTGTCGCGGATCAACCGGCCCGATATCGCGCCCGCGCGGATGATCGACACATTGCTATTGTCGCGCACCAAATTTCCCGGCGCAAAACATAGCCTGGATGCCCTGTGCACCCGCTTTGGGATCGACCGGTCTCACCGGATCAAGCACGGCGCGCTGCTCGATGCGCAACTGCTGGCCCAAGTCTATGTGGAACTAACGGGCGGGCGCCAGATTGGCCTTGGCCTAGCAGATGCCGCGCCTGAGGTTTCCGCGTCAGAGGCAGCACGGCCGATCACGGCCAGCCGCCCGGCCCGCCCGGCGCGGCCCCATGCCGCTAGCCCCGAAGAGCTCGAACGCCATGCCGCGTTTCTCAACAAGATCAGCGACCCCTTATGGTCGCTTGGTCGCGATGAGGAGGATTTGGCCGCCGCTTAAGTTGAATCCCGCCATACCGTTCCTAGCTAGAGTGTTGAAAGGAGAGAATGATGGAAATCCGTGTTTCTGGTCATCAGGTCGATACGGGGGACGCTCTCCGCGCCCATGTTGGGGATAGGCTGCAAGGGATTGCGACCAAATATTTCGCCCGGGCCCATTCGGCGCAGGCCACGTTCAGCAAAGGCCCGCACGATCATGGCTTTTGCTGCGATATCGTGATGCATGTCGTCAAAGGCGTGGTCTTGAAAGCGTCGGGGAATAGCCCGCACGAAGCGCATCTTGCCTTTGATGGGGCTGCCGACAAGATTGAAAAGCAGCTTCGGCGCTACAAGCGCCGCTTGCGGGATGATCATAGCGGCCCCAATGGCGTTGCCCCACCTGAGGACAATGCCAGCTATACAGTGTTCGAACCCCTCCAAACCGATGAGGTTGAACCCGAGGATAACCCCATCATTATCGCGGAAACCCGCGTCGATGTGCCCGAAGCCAGTGTCTCGGATGCGGTGATGATGCTCGATCTGCGCCACACCAACGCGCTTCTTTTCCGCAATGCGGGCACGGGCATGTTCAATATGGTCTATCGACGGAATGACGGCACGATTGGGTGGGTAGAACCCCAGCCCGGTGCCTGAGTATGGCGCCTTAATCCGGCGGTAACTTGCGGTGGGCGCGCTTTGTGCTAAAGGCGCCCACCAAACTCCCATTTTGGATATGGCATGACAGAGATCGGCTCTCTTCTAGCACCCGGAGCGGTAACCGCCGGGGCGCATATGGCAACGTCAAAGGCGCTGTTCCAGCATCTGGGGCAGGCTGCGGAGCGTGAATATGGCCTGCCTGCGGCGGACGTTATCGACCGGCTGGTTGAGCGCGAGCGGCTGGGCTCCACCGGCTTTGGTGGGGGTGTCGCCATCCCCCATGGTAAGATTGAGGGGCTCGACCATGTCGTTGGGCTGTTCGTCCAACTCGCCGAACCGGTTGATGTCAAAGCCATTGACGATTTGCCGGTCGACCTTGTCTTCTGCTTGCTCTCTCCGCCAGATGCTGGGTCGGAGCATTTAAAGGCCCTCGCGCAGGTGAGCCGCTGGCTTCGCGACCGCGCCTTTGTGGCAAAACTTCGCGGTGCCGGGTCAGCAGACGCCATTTTCGCGCTGTTCGCCGCCAGCCAGACCCGCGACGCGGCCTAAGGCAGCTTGGCGCGGATCATGACACCGCGCCTTGCGACCGCCCTTTATGTGAATGCTCTTATCCGCCGGGTGAACCAAGCTGGCGGGATGGCTGCGGTCCTTGCCAAAGGCGATGAAACGGCCGGCGCGCTGCTCCTCATAACGCTAGAAAATGGCCGAAATACAGGGGTTTGGGAGCGTACTTGGCAAGCCGATGGCGCCTATCGCTGGACTCAGATTTCTACTCAAGTAATTGAAAATGAAGAAGAAATTTCCAAAATTTGTGCAGTGCGGCGAAATCGCGATCCCGATTTATGGATCGTTGAACTGGATATCGCACATGCCGCACAGTTCGCCGTGGAAATGGATGGCGGTCGTTGACTTGAGCGCCGCGTGAGCGCCAGGGGTATCCCACTGTAAAAAGCATCGCCGCGCCGCCACCCGCGTAAGGGGCTTTGGGTGCGAATGCAGACAGGGGAATGTCCCGACCGCACCAGTTTTTTGCGCGGCCCGGCCCAAACTCCTGCATAGTACGAAACAGGAATGCGAAATTCTCGTCTGACAGCCGCCTTGGCGATGCTGTCCCTCCCCATTCTAGGCGCTTTTGCCGCTCTTGCCCCGACCGATCCGCTTTGGGCAAACGAATCCCCCGGCGTCGTTGAGGCCCGGCAGCTCCCGCACCAAGCGGTTGAGCAGAATCCAGCCGATGGCGCGCCGCTTGCCGATATCCAGATCCCCGAAACCGCCGAAGATGCCGCGCCTGAAGCGCCGAGCCTGGCGGGCCTTGTTGCGCGCTTTTCAGGCACGCCGGCGGCCAGTCGCGATGCAGAATGCCTTGCCACCGCTGTTTATTTCGAAGCCAAGAGCGAAAGCCATGATGGTCAGCTTGCGGTCGCGCAGACAATCCTCAACCGCACCCGCTCCGGGCGGTTCCCGACAAGTATCTGCGGCGTCGTTTTCCAGCCGGGGCAGTTTAGCTTCGTGCGTGGCAAAGGCTTCCCGCCGGTCGCCCGCGCCAGCCGCCATTGGCAGACGGCTCTCGCCATCGCCCATATCGCCGAAAATGGTCTGTGGGATGCGAGCGTTGAAAACGCGCTTTATTTCCATGCCCGTCGGGTTCGGCCGGGCTGGCGGATGGAACGGATTGCCGCGGTCGGCAACCACGTTTTCTACCGTTAAAATACGGGCGCGCTTCAGCGCCCTTTCCCCTTACCGCATCTGGTGACAAGACGGTCAGCATGGAAACAGCTGCTGAGCGTCTTGTTGCTGCCGATGTCGTGCGCGGGGTTTCGCGGATGCTCTACCGCCATGATTTTCTTGGTGTGCCGGAAGTGCCGTTGGGCAATGGGCGCCGGGCGGATATCATGGCGCTTGGCCCCAAAGGCGATGTGACGATTATCGAGGTGAAGGTGTCCCGCGCCGATCTGCTTGGTGACGGGAAATGGCCCCAATATCTTGACTATTGCGACCGGTATTTCTGGGCGGTGCCGCAGGGCTTTGATCTTGACCTGTTTGACCGGGAAGACCTTGCCCCGGCGCTCACCGGCCTCATTGTTGCCGACCGCTATGACGCAGCGATTCTGCGCGAGGCTGAGCATCGGCCACTGGCTGGCGCGCGCCGCAAAGCCGAAACCCTCAGGCTCGCCCGCTTGGCGGCGCGCCGCGTGATGGGGTTGTCGTCGATCTTGGATATTGATCTGGGCGAGGGCTAAGCGCGGCTGCGCGACCCACTGGCCGGGTCAGGCCGCGTGGAACCAATGGACGCCGTCAACGGTTTCGCGCCGTGCGCGGCCATCGACCAAGAGGCGGTTCAGGTGCGCGGTGGCCTCGCCCGTCGCAAGATCCCGATTATGGCCGCCAATCGCCCGGTTAAACAAGAGCGGGAAGCAATCGACGGCGCGCAACGGCGCGCGCCCCAGCGCTGTGTGCACATCATCAAGCCGGCGATGATGTTCATCCCGCAGCGCGATGAGCCGGGTGTGGAGGCCCGTAAAGGGCTCCCCATGCGCCGGGCAGACCAGAAGATCATCGGGCAGGTGCAGCAGCTTGTCGATCGAGGAAAGCCAATCCCCCAACGGGTCGGACTCGGGCTCAGACAGGTTGACGGAGACGTTGGAGCTTATCCGTGGCAGCACCTGATCCCCCGAAACCAGGACGCCGGATTGGGCGTTCAACAGGCACGCATGTTCCGGGCTATGGCCAGAGCCGACCACCACCTGCCAGCGATGCTTGCCCATGTGCAGCGTCTCGCCATCCTGCAATCGCCGGTAGCTCACGGGCATCTCAAAAACCATGCGGGCAAAGCGGCCCCAGCCTTGGCCGGCCATTTCCGTGATGGTCGCGTCATCCCAGCCCGCCGCACGCTGCATTTTGAGATAAGCGTCGGGCGCTTCGTCGCGGACATCGGCAATCAACATCCGGGCTGTCAGCCATTCGCCGCGCGTCATCCACAGCGCTGCATCATATTTTTTGCACAGCCAGCCCGCGAGGCCGATATGATCGGGGTGGAGATGCGTGCCGACAACGCGGGTGACGCGGCTTTGGCCAAGGTCCCCCGCAAATAAGGCCTTCCATGCATCGCTGCATTCCCGCAGCAACATGCCGGAATCAACCACGGCGAAGCCCGGGCCCACCGCGTCTTCATCGTCCAACAGCCAGCTGTTGATATGCCCCAACGATCCCGGCATCGGGATGCGTGCCCAGCTAATCCCGTCCGCAATAGGGTGCAGCTGCCCCGCCCCAGGTACGAAATCACCCCAGGGATAGGTTAGCCCCGCGCTGCTGGTCGCCGTGAAGCTGTCATCGGCGGTGAGCGATGCATCGGGCGATTCAGGCTCAGGCGTCGTCTTGCCCACCCAATTCGGCCTCCGCCTTGGCAGCGGCAGCGTCTGCCGCACGGGCAGCTGCCTCGCGCTCGGCGCGCAATTCTTCGATCAGCGCCGCGCGATCGCCTTCAAGGCGCGTGTC
>JACCEE010946714.1_pt1 | contig 12602 bp, 10 predicted proteins | sample 7449931 | NCBI WGS metagenome assembly JACCEE01 (sample SAMN15323457, study PRJNA562643) | freshwater metagenome | isolation source: river surface water | place: USA:Blue River Watershed | collected 2017-08-19 | reverse complement strand
CAGGCCAGGTATCGCCACCCGGCTCGCCCGGAGCAGCGGTCATGTAAGTGCGCCAGGCTTCTTTGCCGGACACGGCATCAAATGCTGCGACGAAGCCGCGCACGCCGGTTTCGCCACCCGAGGAGCCTACGAGGATTTTGCCTTTGGCAGCCAGCGGTGCGAGCGTGATGTAGGACAGTGCCTTCACGTCACCGACGGTGGTGTCCCAGACGACTTTGCCGGTCACGGCGTCGAGTGAGATCAGGTGCGAATCGACAGTCGCGACATAGACTTTGTCGCCATAGAGCGCCACGCCACGGTTGGTGTTGTGCAGCATCAGCAGATCAGCGGGGATCTCTTTTTTGTAGCGCCAGATTTCCTGACCCGTGACGGCGTTGAGTGCGATCACTTGCGCGTTAGGTGTCGTGACGTACATGTAGCCATTGTTGACGATCGGAGGCGCCTGATGGCCTTCGGTCACGCCAGTCGCTGACGACCATGCGAGGCTCAGCTTCTTGACGTTCTTGCTGTTGATCTTCTCCAGCGGGCTGTAACCCCAGCCAGCGTAGTTACCACGGTACATCAGCCAGTTCTGCGGCTCGGGATTCTGAAGCCTTGCATCAGTTACCGGGGAGTAGGGGCCCAGCTTGTCACCAGCATGAGCCATTACTGCAGTGGCGCTGATGAGCGCTAGCGTCAATTTTTTTAATGTGTGACTCATTTATCTCGTCTCCTTTATCACGGGGTTTTGTGAAGCTGTTGTTACTCCCCCGGCTTCACTGGGGGTGCTGCTATCGCTAGAAACTCTCCCTCTAATTTCAGGGGAATCGCTGGCAAGGGGCTGGAAGCCGGACCGCTGACGACTTTGGCTCCATCGAACAAATTGAATTTGGATGCATGGCAGTAGCACGCGAGCACACTTTCTTTCGACATCCAGGTCTTCACATCACAACCCTGATGCGTGCAAATGCTTGAGTACGCGATCACGCCCGACGCAGAGCGCGCGCGGGTTTCGGGAGTCATCTGATCTTCGGGCAGACGGACCACCACGATCTTGTTGAGCCGCGATTCATTCTTGGGTGCGCCGCTCTTGGTATCGAAAGGAAAGACCAGCAGTGGCTTGGTCAGCGCCAGATCAGACGGGCGCAGTGGTTTGAAATTGTCTTCGGCGTCGGCATCTACCAACAGCAGCGTGGCCGGCGCGGCAAACGCTTCCGACGATGCAAAAGGAAGGGGGGCGACCAGACTGGTGGCGACGATATTCAGGACGCGTCGGCGCTCGGTATTGATGTCGCCACTGGTTTTCTCGCATCCGCAAGCGGCGGAGGTAGAACAGTTTTGCTTATTCATGGGTCTCTTGGTTGTTTTGGCAATCTGACCAATGCACAGGCCTTTGCTTGTCTCCGTCCCCAGCTTTCCTGACCGTTTTACGGTATTCGGAACTCTGAATTCAGTATGAGTATAACGTTAGTTTTGCGTGCCGGTAAAGAGGTCAACGTGCTGAAATATCGGGCAATATTCTTGAGATCGATGATTAATTTTCATCAGTGAATCAAGGATTTATCTTGATTCAGTCAGAATTGCCGATGCGTTTTTAAAAATGCAATTCCACCGAAAAGCTGCCCGGCGACCGGCAAGCCGGGGTCGGGCGATCGGAGGGTCATGCGGTTTGCAAACTGCCCGCTTCTTCCTCAAATAGATGTTTCAGCCGGCGATGCACGATCTTCCCGGTAGCGGTTCTTGGCATGTCCTGATCAGCGATGAAGCTCACCCGGCTCGGGCATTTGAAGCCGGCCAGACGATCTCGGCTCCACTGCCGAATCTCGGCTTCGGTGGCCTGTTCGCCCTCATGCAGCACCACGACCGCGTGCACACTTTCGCCCCATTTTTCATGTGGCATGCCGATCACGGCGACATCTTTGACCGCCGGATGCGCGCCGATCGCGCCCTCCACTTCGGAGGGATACACGTTCTCGCCGCCGCTGATGATCATGTTGCTCTTGCGGTCGACCAGCCAGATGTAGCCGTCTTCGTCGCGACGCGCCATGTCGCCCACCGAGCACCAGCCGCCCTCGAAAGCTTCGGCGGTCTTTTCCGGGTTTTTCCAGTAACCGTCGAACACATACGGTGTACGCGAGAACAGTTCGCCGACTTCACCATCGGCGACTTCTTCACGTTTGTCGTTCAGTATTCGAATGTTGCCGCTGCCCGCCCATTCGCGACCGACAGAGCCGAGCTTGGTCAGCTGTTCATCGGGGCGTAGCAGTGTTACCCAGCCCGCCTCGGTGGAGCCATACAGTTCATACAGGCGGCCATTCTTGAAGTAGTCGAGGATGGCGAGCTTGGTATCTTTGCGCGCGGGTGCCGAGGACACCAGCAGCCGGCCAACCGAGCTGACATCGTATTTTTTCTTGATCTCTTCGGACAGAGACAGCAGCATGATGTAGTGCGTCGGCACCAGGGACGTGAAGGTGACTTTTTCTTGCGACAGTGTCGCCAACAAGGCCTCAGGATCGAAGCTGCGTCGATCGTCAACGATGCAAGCTGCGCCGAGGTGAATGAAGGTCGTCGCGAAGTACAAAGAATTCGCATGACACATCGGCATCACCAGCAAGCCGGTGTCTGCTTTGCTGAATTCCATTTCGAGCGCGGTCGCCAGCGCGATCAGATAGCTGCCCTGATGATTGCGGATCGCGCCTTTGGGTTTGCCGGTAGTGCCCGAGGTGTACATCAGTGCGCACAGGCTCTCTGGGTCCACGGCAGGGAATACTCTGGCCGGGTTGCCGGCGCGGATCAGCGCTTCATAAGTGATCCAGCCGCCATGCGGCGCATCGCCCAGCACAAAGTGCCGGCCTTGGGGAAGCCTCAGCTCTGCTTGGTGGGCATCCAGCGTTTCGCAAAATTCGGTGCCTGCGATCACCGCCCCAACTTCAGCGTTATTCAGTATGTAGGCAATCTCCGGGCCGGTCAGGCGGAAATTGACCGGCACTGCAACCAGTCCCGCTCGGGCCAGCGCAACATAAATTTCCATCCATTCCAGGCAGTTATAGGCGAGCAGGCCGACACGGTCACCGGTTTTCAGGCCCGCACTCAGCAAGCCATCGGCAAGACGGCTCGCGCGATCATTCCACTCTGCGTAATTGAGCGATCTGCGCGAATCACGGGCACCGAGTTTCTTGGGCATCAGCCGGGCATGCGTGGCGATGGCATCAGAGAGGGTGAGGAATTGGCTCATATTATTAAATGGAAACTAATAGGCTGCGAGTGAAGAATGTACTTTGAATACTGAATTCAGAGTGCAATTCTAGTATACTTCATCTTCATGCAAATCAAACTTTTTCAGCAAGGGCCGTCAACGGCGAGGGAAACGGGGCTTTGCAGCGGTCCCGGCGACCGCATCACCCGGGGCCGCCCGCTGAGCACACAGGAGCAGCGCCATGTCCGCACCCGAAATCCATGAACAATCCGTCGCCGCGCTGATCGCTCGCTACCTGAAAAGTCAGGGCGTGCAACGGGTCTACGGCCTGTGCGGCGGCCACATCATGCCGCTGTGGATGCGGCTCGATGCCGAAGGGATTCGCATCATCGACGTGCGTGATGAGCGCGCGGCGGTGTACATGGCCCATGCGGAAGCAGACCTCACGGGACGGCTGGGTGTGGCATTGGTCACCGCCGGGCCCGGTGTGACGAATGCGATGACCGGCATCGCCAATGCGCATGTGTCGCGTGCACCGGTGCTGGTGCTGCCGGGCTTGCCGCCCATGCCGCAAGAAAATCGCGGGGCGCTGCAAGATATCGTGCATACCGATCTGGTGCGCAGCATCACGCGCTATGCGCGCACGGTGCATCACGCTGATCTGGCATTGCAAGAGATTGACGAGGCCGTGTCGCGCGCATTGGGGCAGGGTGGCGAGCCCGGCCCGGTGTATGTGGATTTTCCGGTGGATGTCGTGCGCGCACGTGTCAGCGCCGCCATGCAAATGCCGGAGCGTTTTACGCCGCGCGCAGCGATTGAGATGATGCCCGATGATGTCTCGGTTCGAGCGGCGGTGGAGCTGCTGTGGTCCGCCAAGCGCCCGCTAGTGATCTCCGGTCGCGGCGCCAAGGGCGCGAGCAAAGAATTGTGCGAGTTGCTCTCTCGTGTCGGTGCTGCGTATCTCGACACGGGCGAGAGCAAAGGTCTGGTTCCCGAGAGTCATCCCAGTGTGGTGGCCGCGATGCGCGGCACGGTGATGCAGCAGGCGGATGTGGTCGTCACGGTGGGCCGTCGTCTTGATTTTCAGCTGGCGTACGGCTCGCCTGCAGTATTCGGCGAAGCGAAATTTATCCGTATCGCGGATTGCGCCGCCGAGCTCAGAGACAATCGTCGCGGCACCGTAGAGATCTTGTCTACCGGCAGGCGGGCGCTGCAGGCATTGCTCGAGGCTGCTGGTGACCGTCGCTCTGCAGCCGATGCCTCCTGGGTCGAGGGACTGCGTGCAAAACATCTAGAGCGTTCGAAAAAACTCATTCACAGCATGCGCGATGCGGCGCCCGGCAGCGATGGCCTGATGCATCCTAATCGTGTGCTGGCTGCCTTGCGCGATGCCTTGCCCGAAGACGCGGTCATCGTCGCCGCTGGCGGCGATTTCCTCAGCTTTGCGCGAGTCGTCCTACCCGCAGCCACGTATCTGGATCCCGGCTCGCCCGGTTGCATCGGGGTGGGCACGCCATTCGGTGTAGCGGCCAGTCTGGTGTGCCCCGACAAGACGGTGATCGTCGCCACCGGTGATGGTTCATTTGGATTCAATGCGATGGAGCTTGACACAGCGGCGCGGCATCAAGCACCGGTCCTCGTGGTGGTGGCGAACAATGGCTCATGGGCGATCGAAGTGCGCGACCAGCAAGAAACGCACGGCAAGGTGGTCGGTACCCGCCTGCAGTTTTCGGATCATTCGGCGATGGCCAGAGCGTTTGGTCTGTATGCAGAGCGTGTCGAGCGTGCAGAAGATCTGGAGGGTGCGATCGAACGCGCAATGGCCAATCGACCCGCGCTGCTCGATGTGTTGGTCACGCCGGAAGCGGTGTCATCTGACGCAAAATCAGGTCTTGCGTGGGTGCCCGATTTGCAGCCCTTGTCCGCATGGGACGAGGCGGAGCAACGCTGGCGCTCGGGCGAGTGATTCGCGTATCATTGACGGCTTGGCAATCGCGTCATGGATAAATCAAAACTCCAAGAACATCTGTCCTGATGAAAATCCTCGAATCCCAGCCCAAACTGGTGGAGCAAGTCCACAAAGCCATTCTTGCAGAGATTGCAGAGGGCAAGCTGCGCCCCGGAGAGCGCATCATTCAAGAGCAGATCGCACAGGAACTCGGTGTGTCGCGGCAGCCGGTGCAGCAGGCACTTGTCTTGCTGAAAAATCAGGGCGTGCTGCGAGATGCGCCGGGCCGCGGCCTGCTGGTGGCGCCACTGGATCCGCAGTTTGTGCGTCAGATGTACGAGATGCGATCAGTAATTGAAGGGCTCGCCTTCCGCAAAGCTGCCGAGCACTTCACCGACACCGCGAAAACCCACGGCGAGCAATTGCTGGCAGCAGGCCGCCAGGCAGTGCTCAAGGGCTCGGTCGCCGACATGATCGCGGCCGACATGGCGTTTCATACCTTTATCTACGAACTCGCCGGCAATCCGCTGATCGGCCCGGCGATGGAGACACAGTGGGTCAACGCTCAGCGCGTGATGGGCTCGGTGCTGCTGTCTGCGGACAAGCCGCGCGATATCTGGGATGAGCATGAGGCCCTGTTCCAGCTCGTCGCCAGTGGTGATGGCTTGCGCGCGGAGCTGGCGGCGCGAAAGCACCTCGAAGACGCCGCTGATTTCATGATCGCGCGTATGGGCGACCCGTCTGGCTCTGAAAGCGCCGCCTGATTGGCCGCTTTTCCTCCGCCGTACTGAGCTTTTGCGCAGAAATAATTAATAAAACAATCCTATTTTCTGCGTTTTTCCTCGTTTTTCGCCCCGAATAATCTTCGCTTGACAGGCTGAATTCAAAAGCCTTACCCTTCGCCTATCCGAACTCTGAATTCAGAGTTCATTAAATAAGTTGCTTTTATGTAATTTGGGTCGAGCTAGGCTCGCTCTACCGGCGCTTCAGTCAAGTCTTGTCCCAACCAGAGTTCGGCGCGTGATCTTTTGAGGTTCACGGTCTCGGGCTGAGCAGCAAAGCTGTGGAATGCAAATGTAGGGAATCCGCAAGAAGCAGCCGGTGGTAAACAGCCAAGTGGTATCTGGCTGAGTTTTGACAGATGAGTTTCCGCGTTGGGTTAGGGCCAGCCTCACGAGGCTGGCCTTTTTTTAATACCTTCACGGACCAATCACATCGAAAAATAAAAAAAATCAACGGGAGGAGACCCCATGGCAGCGAGCAGTATCGCATCGGAGATGACCGCCGAATCGAATGGTCAGGTGTACAAGAAAGTCGCATGGCGGCTCGTGCCTTTCCTGTGCCTGTGTTATCTGGCGGCGTATCTGGATCGCGTGAATGTCGGCTTCGCCAAGCTCCAAATGCTCAACGATCTGTCATTCAGCAATACGGTCTATGGGTTGGGCGCGGGCATTTTCTTTCTTGGTTACGTGATCTTTGAAGTGCCGAGCAATATCCTGCTGCACAAAGTCGGCGCGAAGCTGTGGATCGCCCGCATCATGGTCAGCTGGGGTCTGATTGGTGCAGCGATGGCCTTTGTGCAGACGCCGACACAGTTTTATGTGCTGCGTTTTCTGCTGGGCGTGGCCGAGGCGGGCTTCATCCCCGGGGTGCTGCTCTATCTGACGTACTGGTTTCCCGCGGCATGGCGCGGGCGCATCATTGCGCTTTTTCTCGCAGCGATACCGATGTCCAACATCATCGGCGGTCCGCTGTCGGGCTGGATTCTCAAAAGTTTCGGCGGCGTTGCCGGGCTCGCTGGCTGGCAATGGCTGTTCATCCTCGAGACCATACCCTCTATTCTGTTAGGTATCGCGATCTTGAAGTTTCTCGATAATCGCGTCGAAGATGCACGCTGGCTGAGCGATGACGAAAAGCGCGTGATCCATGAGGACATTACGCATGAAGCCAAACAGAGCGAGCATGTGAATGTGATGGATGCATTCAAGAGTGGCCGTGTCTGGATGCTGGGCGTCGCCTACTTTTGCATCGCCAGCGCGATTTATATCGCCAGCTTCTGGATGCCGACGCTCATCAAGCAATTGGGCGTGTCCGATCCCTTGCAGATCGGCTGGCTGACGACGATTCCCTATTCAGTCGCGATTGTCGCGATGGTGCTGACGAGTGTGAGTGCAGATCGCTTGCGCGAGCGTCGCTGGCACACGGCGATTCCTTGCCTGCTGACCGCCGCCGGGCTGGCGCTGTGCGCTACTCCCGATTACGGGCTCGTCGTCGCCATGATGGCGCTGACGCTGGCGGCGGCGGGCGCCTCCGCTGCGCAAGCGTCATTTTGGAGCCTGCCTTCATCGTTCTTGACGGGCGCCGCAGCAGCGGCAGGTATCGCGCTGGTGAATTCGCTTGGTAACATAGCGGGCATGGCGAGCACGTCGCTGGTCGGCTGGTTGACGGATATCACCGGTAGCCCGTCAAGTAGCCTGTATCTGTTCGCTGGCTTGCTGGTGGCCGGTGCGATGATGGTGCTGCGCTTGCCGGCATCGGTCGTGAATCGCTGACACGTTTACCACTGCCGATAACCACGATCACCTCTTTTCTTCTGACTAAGACGACATGGACTTCACCCTTCCCCCGAGAGCCGAGGAGCTGCGCGAGCGCACCCGGAAATTCATCGCTGAGCAAGTCATCCCGCTGGAGAATGATCCGCGCCAGGACAGTCATGGCCCGCATCCCGAGCTGCGTGCAGAACTTGTCCGCCGTGCGCGGGCGGCCGGCCTGCTGACCCCGCACGCGTCGCGCGAGCTGGGGGGACTCGGGCTGACTCATATCGAGAAAGCGGTCGTGTTTGAAGAGGCAGGCTACTCGTGGCTGGGCCCGACCGCGATGAATATTCACGCCCCTGACGAGGGCAATATCCATCTGATGGAAGAGGTTGCGACACCCGCTCAGAAAGCCCGCTGGCTGCGGCCGCAAGTAGAGGGACATACCCGTTCCTGCTTCTGCATGACTGAGCCCTCTCCCGGCGCGGGTGCAGATCCAAGCATGCTGAAAACCAAGGCGGTGAAGGATGGTGATCACTATGTGATCAATGGTCGCAAATGGTTGATCACAGGCGCCGAAGGGTCGTCCTACGCGATCATCATGGCGGGCATGGAAGATGGCAGCGCGACCATGTTCCTGTCAGATATGGATCGCCCGGAAATCAAACTGGTGCGCAATCTCGATGCGATGGATCGCTGCTTCTCGGGTGGGCATGGCGTGGTTGAATTCCACGACCTTCGTATTCCCGCAGCGGATGTGCTGGGCGAGATCGGCAAAGGCTTCCGCTATGCGCAGGTGCGCCTGGCACCGGCGCGGCTGACGCATTGCATGCGCTGGCTAGGGCAGGCGCGACGCGCGCATGAGATCGCGCTCGACTACGTGCGCAAGCGCGAAGCCTTCGGCAAGCCGCTCGTCGAGCATGAAGGCGTGGGTTTTCAGATCGCCGACAATGACATGGATCTCATGACTGCGCGTCTGCACATCTGGCACACCGCCTGGTTGCTCGACAAAGGCGAGAAGGGTGCATTCGAATCCAGCCGCGCCAAAGTGGTCTGTTCCGAAGCCGAGTGGCGCGTGGTGGACCGCAGCGTGCAGATCATGGGCGGTCTGGGCGTGACGGGCGAGACGCCGGTGATGCGTATTTTCACCGACATGCGAGCCTTCCGTATTTATGACGGCCCCAGCGAAGTACATCGCTGGAGTATGGCCAAAAAAATCGCCGGCGGCAAAGCGTGATGGCAGCAGCAGATAGGATGTCCCGCTTCCGTCTGGACGGCAAGCGTGCGCTGATCACCGGCGCTTCAAGTGGTTTTGGTGCGCATTTCGCGCATCTGTTGTCGGCGGCCGGTTCGGAAGTCATTCTGGCAGCGCGCCGCGCAGATAAACTGTCTGAACTTCAGCAGAATCTGCAGTCGCAGGGCCGCAAGGCATCATCGATCAGCATGGATGTCAGCTCGCGCGACAGCGTCAGCGCAGGTTTTGATCAGATCGGCGCTTGCGATATCGTGATCAACAACGCGGGTATCACGGTCACGCGTGCGCTGCTCGACCAGACCGAAGCAGACTGGGATAGCGTGATCGATACCAACCTCAAGGGTTGCTGGCTGGTAGCTACCGAAGCAGCACGCCGCCTTCGCGCTGCAGAGAAGCCCGGTGCTATCGTCAACGTGGCTTCCATCTTGGGCGAGCGAGTGGCCGCCGGTGTTGCGCCGTACGCAATCTCCAAGGCGGCGGTGATACAAGCCACCAAAGTGATGGCATTAGAGCTCGCGCGTTATCAGATTCGTGTGAATGCGCTACTGCCGGGCTACGTCGTCACTGACTTGAACCGCGAGTTTCTGCAGAGCGAAGCGGGGGAGAAGCTGCGCAGCCGTATTCCCACGCGGCGCTTTGGTGACATGACTGATCTGGACGGACCCTTGCTGCTGTTGTGCTCCGATGCGGGCACGGGCATGACGGGTTCATGCCTGACCGTGGATCACGGTCACTTGCTCAGCTCTTTGTAAACCAGATGGACCAGACCATACAAGTGCGCTTGCGCGCGTGGTTGCAGGCGCAGGGATGGATCAGTAGTTCCGATCTGAGTGTCAAATCCCTGACCGGCGGGCAATCGAATCCGACATTTTTGCTCACTGCAGGCACGGAACAATTCGTGCTCCGCAAAAAACCCGACGGTGTGCTGCAGAAATCCGCGCACGCCATCGATCGCGAATACCGTGTTATCAGCGCATTGAAAGATACCGCGGTACCCGTGCCCACAGCGCTGGCCTGGTGTGATGACGAGAGCATCGTCGGCACGCCTTTTTATCTGATGTCATTTCTGGATGGCCGGGTATTTGTCGATCAGAGCCTGCCGGGCATGTCACCTGCCGAGCGTGCAGCGATCTATCTCGAAATGAATCGGGTCATCTCTGAGCTGCACAAGATCGACATTGATGCGAAAGGTCTGGGCGACTATGGCAAGCGTGAAGATTATCTGTCACGTCAGATCAATCGCTGGTCATCTCAGCTCAGCACGGCAACGATCCCAGTACCCGATGGTCTGCAGCGACTGATGCAGTGGCTGCCAGCGCATTTGCCCGCGCCACAGCGAGCGGCGCTGATTCATGGTGATTTCCGTCTCGATAATCTGGTTTTTCACCCGACAGAGCCACGGGTGATCGGCGTGCTGGACTGGGAGCTGTCGACGATTGGGGATCCCGTCGCAGATTTTGCGTATCACTGCATGAGCTGGCACATACCGCATTCGCTATGGCGCGGCATTGCCGGACTCGACTTGCTGTCGCTGGGCATTCCTGCAGAACCTGATTATCAGCAGCTGTATTTCGCAGACCGTGCAGCGATAGATCCTGCCGCGTGGCGCTTCTATCTTGCGTTTAACTTGTTCCGGATGGCGGCGATCTTGTTCGGCATCGCCGAGCGCGCGCAGCAGGGTAATGCCAATGCAGCGGATGCCGTGCAGACCGGCGCCAAGGCGGGTCCGCTGGCCGATTTGGGGTGCCAGATCGCTGGGATTTGAGTAGCGAGCGGCGTTGGCAGTACCTTGCCGTACGTCTGTACTGTCTGCGGTACGGGCGCCGTGCCACCTTCCCAGTGGGACAGGCTCTTTAGGCAAGTAGGGTGTTCGTGAATCAAGCGCTCTTCAATTGTTTGACTACCTGGAGATGCTGCGCATAAGAATTCTCTTCGTAGTGTTGTACGAGAATGTCATTGCGCCATATGCCACATTCCTTGCGACCGTCGGCGTGGATCATGGTGCCGAGGCCATGAAACAGCCCGCCCTCCCACTCGCCTTGGTAGCGTGATCCGTCAGCCCATTCGTACGTGCCCATCCCCTCGAAATGGTCATCAGCCCATTGACCCTCGTATCGATCGCCATCGGCAAAGACTTCGACACCCTCACCGTGCCGGAGACCGTTTCGGTACTCACCAGAATAGACATCGCCATTGGCGGTGGTGTAAGTACCGGTACCATGTTGTCGGCCATGCCGGTGATCACCCAGATATTTGCTGCCGGTACGGGATATGGATACGCCGTAGCCGTCGGGAAGTCCGTTTCTGAACTCTCCGGAATACGTCGCGCCGTCTGACCAGATGTAGACCCCCTTGCCATGCGGGACACCCAGTTTGAAATCTCCGAAGTACTTGTTCCCGTTTTTGAACGCTTCCGTGCCCAACCCATTCGGAAAGCCATTCTCGAACTCTCCTGCGAAGATCGAGCCATCATTCGTTACGTAAATTCCATGGCCGTGGCGGCTTCCGAATTTGTAGTCGCCTATGTAATTGTCGCCATTTCCGAAGACGTAATTGCCCCGGCCGTGTCGAATGCCATTCAAAAATTCGCCGATGTATTTTTCACCGTCTGCATACGACATGATGCCCTTGCCGTGCTGCTGGCCGTAGTGGGACTCGCCGATATATTTGTCTCTGCGGCGCGTTAAAAACTTCACAGGGTAGGAAACTGCCTGGATGCAGGAAAAATATATTTTTTTAGAAAAATTCATCGACGGGTCTCCTCACGAATTTTTCAGATGCGTAAAGATATCAACCTCAACAGTCGCATTCTCTAGCTGCATTGAATCAATCGTGTCAATGGCTCTTGCAACTCGACGGTAAATCGTTACTCGCGGAGCATTGGTGACCCAAGCCGAACTCGGTCACCCACGCAGCCCTGGATCGCTTTTGCCCGATCTGGCGGTTAGCAGAAGGACCGTATACGACATTCGGGCTTTATTCAATAGGGCGGAACGACAATTCGTGAAAATTCCGCCGTACGGGGCCTGTCGCATAAAGCGAGGCCTTGGCACCGTGTGAAAGACAGGCCGTGATTTTGTTTCCAATTATGAAAACGCGCAGAAAAAAATCCCTGACGCCGGATACGGGCATGAATTTTCAAAAAAATAACGCTTCAATACCAAGGTAAAGCAGAGGACTCAACAGCCGCAATGCTTTGTGCCCCGGCGCTTGGGCCGGCGACGGCTGAATCGCTGCCTATTACTCGGGCGATTGCCGCCAATCCGCTGATCAATGTGGAACAAAAAAATCACAAAATTCCCACCATTGTCTGGCCGGGCTATAGAATCTGCAGTCCGAGTAAAAGGGCGACACGCCGGCAGTTTCTTAAAGGCTAACTCCAGCGCACGGCACAGTGATTTACACTTAAAGTGACCAGTCACAAGAGCCTCAGTGTCAATCTCTACCTTTACACTTACGGTCATCTGGCCGCAAAAGACACCTATATTTTTATCAGTACCCGACAATGAAAAACACGAGCTCCGTGCAGGCAGTGATCCGATACACCTTTACAGAAACGGTGGTCGGCGGGAGAAGGACGACCGCACTGATCAAGGCCGGTATACCCAAGGCATCAGAAGATCTGGCGCTTGTTTATCTTATGCAGAAATACCCTGAGCGCCATAACATCGAAATATCCGAAGTGACTTT
>JACCEE011641137.1_pt1 | contig 12603 bp, 10 predicted proteins | sample 7449931 | NCBI WGS metagenome assembly JACCEE01 (sample SAMN15323457, study PRJNA562643) | freshwater metagenome | isolation source: river surface water | place: USA:Blue River Watershed | collected 2017-08-19 | reverse complement strand
CAAACTGACGCAGACATTGGTCGCCAAATAAATGACCATGCTCATCATTGAGCTGCTTAAAGTGGTCCAGATCTAACACTGCTAATGTCAGCGGTATTCCTTCGCGCTGACATAACGCCAAACAAGCCGGTAATTTTTCATCCATAAATGCGCGATTGTATAGGCCGGTTAAACCATCGTGCCGAGTCTGATGGGCTAGCCGGACATTGGCCTGCAGCAGCTGGCGATTCAGCCGCCGCACTTGCAGATAGGCCCAGACCAGCGCCGACAGCACCAGCAAGGCGGCTGCAGTGACACTAATTACCAGCCGGTAATCCTCAGAGGTCTCCATGCGGACCGACAGCCAATGATTGTCGATTTGCTGCTGTAACGCCGGATCTATCTGCTCGATTAATAACTCACTAATTTCATTGAGCAATGGCTCGTCGTTGCGACTGGCAATACTCAGTTCACTGTCACCTGGCAGCCGGCCGGCAATTTTCAGATTGGTGATTTTATATTGCTGTAACAGGTAACCAAGGCTGCCCATATTGCCAAACATGCCCGTCAACTGGCCGCTTTGCACCATCAGCAGTCCTTCTTCATAACTCTGTACTTCGACCAGCTTTAGCGTCGGATGTAGTTGGCGATACAGTTCGGCAAAGCCAAAACCACGGCGAATGCCATAAAGAGCATTCCCCAGCTCAGCCACGCTTTTGACCCGGGGGTGTTCAGTCCGGGTCACTATCACACTGGGGATCACCAGATAAGGCTTAGTGAAGTTCATAAACTGACGCCGGCTCGGCGTCGGCATCGCCAACAGCAATAAATCACAACGGCGTTGTTCAGCGGCGGCGACTGAATCGGGCCAGCTTGCTGTGGGCAGCAATTCGAGTGGGATTGGCAACTGACTGCGAAAAAAACTGACGTAATCTGCCGACATACCGCGATGTTGACCATCTGGACTAAGACTTTCAAATGGCGGCCAATTGGGGTCGATGCAATACCGCAGTGATTTTTTGGTCTGCAAATAATCGCGCTGCGCATCGGTCAGCGCCAGTGGCTTGGCCTGCAGATGCGTGATAGCGAGTAAAAATAACCAGCAAAGCCAGCGGCTCATAACAGACCCCGCAATGTGCTCAGGAGACAGGACATCAGACTATGCAGCGACAAATTCCAACGCAGTGTCAGGCCACCGCGTCAATCAGGCTGATTTGCTGATGCATATCAAATCAACCTTAGCTGAAACGGTCTACATTAGAAACAACGAATGGGAGATTTACGATGACCGAGCGCCAGACACTGCGGCTGCTGAAAATTGTGATGTTGTGTGGCATCAGCTTACTGGTGCTGGGACATTACTTGTGGTCGGGCTTAAAACTGCATGAAACTATGGGCGTGCAGGGTATCATTCTGATCGGTTTGTGCTGTGCGCTGGGTCTTATTCTGTCATTACCGACCAAAATCTACCTGACGATCCTGCTGATGAAGCGCGAATCAGAGCGCGACAAATAACACAGGCGCACCACGTATTTCAGATTTCAGGCCATGCCGGCAGTACGCCGCTGCTCCCGCACCAGCATCAGGCCGGCCAGGGCGATAAACACCGAACCAGTCCAGAGGATCCAGCTCGCTCCCAACAGGGCAATGACACCACCAGCCAGCGCGATAATCACATTGCCGGTACACATCAACAAGGTCAGCAAGCCCATCACCCGGCCAAGCCCCAACTCGCCAAAATGTTCGGTGCAATACACCTGAAACCAAGCGCTGAACATCGCATTCGGTATGCCGCATAACACTAACCAGAGCCAGGCCAGCTGACCACTGGTAAATGGCAACAGGAACAACATCAGCGCGACACCGAATGCCGCGATTTTAGCACTGCGTAGTGCCGGCAGCCGATTGCCTAATCTGGCCATGCCGACAGCACTGACCGTCGTCATCACGGCGCACAACACCGCGGTGATCAAGCCAATCTGCAGACCGGTGAATTGCTGCTGCTCGACTAACCACAGCGGATAATATTCATAAAACGCATTCAGACCAATGGTGTACAACAACTGCGCTGCAACCACCAGCCGCAGTAATGGCACACGAACTAAGTTCAATGAATTGTGCTGGCGTAGTTGCTGCCAGAATGGCTGATGCTGCTGCTGCGTTAGGTCCGGCGGCAACAGGAAATACAGCAACAATAAACAAGGCACCATCGCCGCAGCTGCAATCAAAAAAGGCACATGCGCGCCTAAATGCATGGTCAGCCCTCCCAGCAAAGGCCCCACCAGCCAGGCGGCATATAAAGCGCTATTCATCCAGCTAATCGCCACTGTGCGCTCGATCTGCGGATGCAAATCGGCGGCAATAGCCCGGCAGATACTGACCGATCCTTCACACAAACCGGTCAGAAAACGAAACAACACAAAACCCGGATACCACTCTGCAGACAATGCCCAGGCCGAGCCTAAATAGCCGGCCACCGCCAGCGCCAGTGACAACGCCAACACCCGCCGCCGGCCATAGTGATCGGATAACGCCCCTAAAGTTGCACTACCAAACAACATGCCAAGCGGATTGGCGGCAAGCGCAATGCCTAACAAAATTTCCGGGGCGATGCCCAGCCAGTGATTAAAGTCATTCAGCGCTGTCGCTGCGAACAGCGGTGCCAGGATCGGATAGGGCAAAGCAATGCCTGCAACGGCAATCAGAGCAATCAGACAAACAACCCACAACACGGCCTGCGGATGGGCGTAACGAACAGAAACAGCAGATGAGGACATAACAGCTCCGGAGTGGATTTGTTATGCTAAAGCGCGCCTATGTCAGGCGCAAGCGCGGAACGCCCCGCTGCGACCAAAACAAGCCGCCGCGGGTTTAATCAAAGTATGTCGCTAATCAGGCTGCACGATACGGCATTGGGCCCAGATAATCCTTTTTACCCACTTCTACGCCGTTGTGACGCAAAATGGCGTAAGTCGTGGTCAGGTGGAAATAGAAATTCGGGATCACATGTTGCAGCAGGAACTCTTCGCCGCTCAGAGTTTTGCCTTCCCAGCGTGGCTGGGTGATCACTTGGGTCGCCGAATTGGCAAAATCCGCTGCGCTGAACGTCGCCAGGTACGCCTGCGTATCGCGAATGCGCTGTTGTAATTGCTCCAGCGTGGTCTCGTCATCGGCATTTTTTGGTGCCTGATCAACAGTACCGGTTAAACGCGCAACGCCAAGCTTGGCGGTATCGCAGGTAATTTGTACCTGACGGATCAAAGCAAACTGATCCGGTGCCAACCGGCTATTCAGCAGCACTGTCACATCAAATTTTTTACTGTCGGCATAAGCCGCCGCTTTTTGCAAAATGGCGCTGAGGTTATCCAGCATTTTGCTAAATTGTGGCACTGTCAGTTGGTAAATCATGTCTCTCTCCGATTGAGGCCCGATGCCTGTGCAGCAGAGATGGGCGCGCGGTTCGGCAATTTCAAGCTGCTGCTCCAGCGATTCGTCACTTGCAGCACGTAACTGTGCAGGGTAATTTGTTGCTTCTGCTGTTTTGACTTATTTCTTTGAGGACACGGATGGATGCAATCTGGTCAGCCCTGGCGATCGCCAGCGCTTTAGCGGTCGGCGCCGTCAGCCCTGGCCCGAGTTTTATTGTCGTCGCGCGCAATTCGATTGCACTGTCGCGCCGCCATGGTTTAGCTACCGCTTGTGGCATGGGTCTCGGTGCCGGAACTTTTGCCGTTTTAGCCCTGTTAGGCGTGCATGCCGTGCTCACAGCGGTACCGATGGCATTCTGGGCGTTAAAAGTGGCCGGCGGTTTGTATCTGCTGTATCTCGGCTATCTGATTTTCCGCGGTGCCAAAGCGCCACTGCAAGTGCAGACCCAGAGCCCGGTCGCGATGATCAGTCTGCGTCGAGCCTTTTTCGGCGGTTTGCTGACGCAGCTCAGCAATCCAAAAACCGCGATTGTATTTGCCAGTGTGTTTTCAGCATTGTTGCCGGCCACTATTCCACTCTGGTTTTACGCAGTTCTGCCGCTCCTGGCGCTGATCATCGATGGCGGCTGGTACATTCTGGTGGCGTATTTATTGTCGGCAGAAGCGCCGCGTCAGGCTTATCTGAAATTTAAAACCGGCATTGACCGCACCGCCGGTACCGTGATGGGACTGCTGGGCTTAAAACTGGTGACCAGCCTGCCGTAGCGGCATCCCGGTTGCTTTATGAAGTTCATAAAAAAACAGCGCCTTTGGCGCTGTTTTTTTTATTTGCGGGATCTTGCTGTTACAGATGCGTCTGTAAAAACTTCAGATAGGCTTGCTGCGCACTGATGCGGTTGGCTTTTTTGACAAAACCATGGCCTTCATCCGGGAACAATACATATTCCACCGGCACACCGTTTTTCTTGATTGCAGCGACCATTTCATCACTTTCAACCTGCAATACTCGTGGGTCATTCGCGCCTTGTACCACCAGCACCGGTTTTTTCACTTTATCCCCATGAAACACCGGAGAAATGCGGCGTAAGCGCTCGCCATCTTTAGCCGGATCGCCGAGTTCGGCATATAACGACTCACGGAACGATTCCCACCATGGTGGAATACTCTCAAGGGTGCGCACCCAGTTGGTCACGCCAAAGATATTAATGCCGACTTTAAACTCGTCGGTGAATGCCATCGCCGCCATTGTCAGGTAACCGCCATAACTGCCGCCCATCACACCGATGCGTTCGTCAGCGATCCAATCCAGCGACTGCAGATACTTTTTGCCATATACGATGTCCTGTAAATCATGCTCGCCATGCTTTAAGTCATCGAGGTGGAAAAAGGTTTTACCGTAACCGCTACTGCCGCGGTTATTCACCGCCAGCACCGCATAGCCCTGATTCACCAGATGCTGAATAGACGCACTGTAACCGGTGCGCGACTGGCCACCAGGACCACCATGGATCCAAATCAAGGCCGGTACTTGCGCGGTATTGGTGGCTTGTTTGGGTTTGTACAGCAACGCCGGAATTTGCAGACCGTCAAAACTCGGGTAGCGCACGACTTCACTGACGACCAACACTGATTCATCAATGGCTTTGTCGAGCGCCTGCGTTAAGCGTTCCGCTTTCGCGCTGCCGATAGTCCAGACGTATAAATTTGACGGACTGTTGTCAGCATTTAAATAAAAACTCAGCGTCTTGCCATCATCAGAAAATTCGACACTGCGTAAGTCACCGGCCGGTAATGCCGGCAACGTCAGCGGCTGACCGCTTTGCTGATCAACGATGGTCACTTTGGTCGCGGCATCGGCATTGACGCCTTCGACGCGGAATTTATTGTCTTTGCTAAAGCCGATATACATGATGTCCCAATCGGCCTTACTAAACAGTGTGGCTTTGCCGGATGCAATATCAAATGCCATCGCCTGACTGAATTCTGATTGCTCATCAGTACCAAAAATCAGCGTTTTACTGTCGCGGCTGAAACTATAAACCTGATGGGTGATATTGCCCTGATGGGGTGTTACCAGCGTTTCTGTTGGTTTTTCTGCTGATAAATCAATTAAATGCACATTGTTGTCAGCATTGGTGCGCGACTTGATCGCCGCAAGATAACGGCCATCCGGGCTGATGCCAGCGACGTCATAGCCGGCGTCATTCTGATAAACCAGACTGCGCTGATAGCTTTTGCCATCGTATTTGTACAGGTCAAAGAACTTGGCGTCGCGCTCGTTGGTCAGCACATAAAAACTGCCATCGGCTGCCCAGTCGACAAACATCGCTTTGAGTTTGTCACCCGGCGTCAGGTCTTTCACCGAGCCATCTAATTCGCGGACATACAGATGGTCCAGCTCGTTACCGCCCTGATCTGCGCTGTACAGCACGCGGTCATCCTGCGGAAACCAGCTAACCGGCATGATGGCATCGGTCGTGGATTGGGTCAGTGGTTGCCAGTTTTTACCGTCCACGCTGACTTTATACAGGTTAAACACGCCGGTTTCATCGGAGGCCACCAGCATGGCATCGCCGCTCGCGTTGATATCGTTGCCTAGATAAGATTTGGTGGCGTAAAACTGTTCAGGGGTGTATTGGCTTAATTTTACCGGTGCAGCAGCTGCTGCTGTAGCTGAGGGGCTAGCCGGCACCTCTGGCGCTTTGCCGCACGCCAGCAATAAGCAGGCTGTCAGGGCCAACAGTGGATAACTCATTGTTTTCATAGCATTCCCTTTATATGTAGTCTGGCAGTAACAAAGAGGCTGTCACGACAACTGTCGTTGTTGCCAAACTAGAGCAAAAAAGCAGCAGGCACAATCGTTAAAACAAATATTTAACACTGCATAGCATCAGGTGGCATATTCGGCGCTGAACATAAAAAAACCGCCCGAAGGCGGTTATTGCAGCAGATAGACTGTCTGGATCAGAATTTATATGTAGCCGTCAGACCTAAACCACGGTTGGAAAACTTGCCACCGACTTCATCCATATCGTCACTGAGATCAGGCCGCACCAGATATTCCAATGCCACGTTGAATGCAGGTGTCAGTGCATACGACATGCCCACTCCATACGCAAAACCACTCTCACTTGTGTCAGTGCTTTCGACGAAGCCATCCATAGCGCCTTCGATGTTGTATTTCGTGTAATCGTAGCCGGCCAGAGCATAGACTTCGACCGCAGTGCCTAACTCGTAGTTTGCTTTGGCAAACACACTGTAACCACGGTCAATGCCAATTTCGGCAAAATCACTTACATCGCCGATGCTGTCGTTATTGATACCAGTCGCAATCCGGCCTTCAATGGCAAAATTTGGATGGAACTGATAGCCGCCAAGCGCACTTAAAGTCGTCAAATCCCAACTGACGTCTACCGGGCCTACACTCAGCTCCAAACTCGGACGGTGCATAGCGACCCCGGCATAAAAACCTTGTTCTGCTGCCTGTGCAGCAGTCGTGATCAATAAAGCGGTGAACATGATACGTTTTAACATCGGCATTCCCTTCTGATTAGATTTGTAGAGTGGTCACCATCATGTGACCTGCAAGGAGAATAACCGGTCGAACATAAACAAAAAATGAACAAGGTAAATATTTGTGATTTTTTGTTTATTTTTTGTTTTCATCAATTCAGGCGCAGACTGCGCTGTTGCCTATGCTGTTGCCACCACAGCAATGGTGTGGTCAGCAGCATAATTGCCACGGCATACCACAACAACGTCCCTAAGGTCAGCATCAAACCCAGGCACAACAAGGCACTGACGATGGCCGTCGCACGATAGCGGCTTGGCAGCAACTTCAGCGCAGCCAGCATAGACGCCAGATAGATCACGGCAAACACACCGTTAACCCAGCCAATCAGCGCTTCCAGCTGTTGTGGAAATGGCGAAGATCCCAGGATCACAGCGGCCATCAGGCCGATGATCAAATACAAGGCCCGTTCCGGTACCTGATGCCGGTTCAGTGGCTGAAACCAGGCCGGCAACACGCCTTGCTGGCTGAAACTCCAGGTTAACCGCGCCACACTGGCGGTGTAGACATTGACCGTAGCCAATCCACTGCAAAGACCGAGGATACCAATCACCCACTGGCCGGCACCACCACAAAGCCGGTCAAAGGCCTGCGCCATCGTCAGCGATTCCCCTGGCGCAGCTAAAGCCCACAACAAGGCGCTGCAGCCAAGATAAATAAGACCGACCAGCAATAAACCAATGAGCAGCGCCGGCACCAAGTCACGGGCCGGATCACGAAAATCCTGTGCCAGATGGGTCATCGCTTCGACCCCAAGAAAACTCCAGAAGCCGAGCGCCAGCGCGGCGCTGATACCACTCCAGGCCGGCAATTCCAGCCCGGGCGCCGTGAGCGGTGCACCTTGCCAGAAAAACGCCCCGAGCAGCAGCACCACGACAGCGACAATAGCCAGCGTTAAACCAAGTTGCAGGCGGGCAGACAGCTGAAAGCCAACCCGATTCAGCGCAAATAACACGCCTAAAAACAGCAGCTGACCGCTTAACTGATATTGCGCCCCAAACCAGGGCTCAATAAAAGACCAGGTCATCAACAATGCCGCCGAACCACCCACCGGCACTACCAGCAAAAACAGCAGGCCCATCACCCGACCGGCCACAGCCCCAAAGGCTTCGCCAACAAAATGAGCCGGACCAGCGGCATTCGGAATGGCGCCAGCCAGTGCACCAAAAATGACCGTGATCGGCACCGCCAATAAGGTCAGGACCAACCAGATGCCAATCGCCGCACCACCTGCTTGTTGCAACGACACTTGCGGCAAAATAAAGACACCGGTACCCAATAATGTCGTCGCGAGCAACGCTGCGCCCTGATAACGGCCAATACCACCTGTTGCTTTCATCGGATGCTTCCGTTCAAATAGCAGAAAAATGCATTGTAACGGATCCAACACCGCCAGTTTGTCAGGTATTACCGGCAAAATGACGGTGCTACCGGCAATTTCACCGGAGTAGCCCCAAGTGGATAAATTTGATCAGCAGATCCTGCAACAGCTGAGGCAAAACGCCAGACAAAGCGTCTCCGACATCGCTGCGGCCGTGCATCTGTCGCGCAGTGCGGTTACCGAACGGATCCGCAAGTTAGAACAGCAGAAAGTCATTCTGGGCTATCAGGTCGTGTTAGGCGCTGCCACAGAAGCTAAAGTCCGGGCCTATTTTGAACTGCAACACAAAGCAGCACGCTGTCAGGAGCTGATCCCATTTTTACGCAGTTTTTCTGAACTGAAATCCTATCACGGTATCAGTGGTGAAGTGGATTTGATGCTGTTTGTCGAAGCTGACAGCATGGAACGTCTGCATCAGATCCGTGAGCAAATTGATGCGCACCCGGATATTGTGCGGATCAGAACCCACATGGTGATGAGCCAGTGGTTTACTCCGCAAACTGATGAAATGTCTATAGTGCCGGCATAAACTGCGGCGCAACACACCGACAAAAAAGGCCCGCAAGCGGGCCTTTTTCATCAAGTTTGATTTACTTAGCCATTTGCATCGTCGACTGCAGCAGAATGCCCTGCGGCACCGCTTTCATTTGCATACCCACTTGCATATTGGTTTGCATCAGCTGCGCCAGCTCTGCTGGTACCGGCTCACCAGTACTTTCCAGTGTGCCTTTTAACACGCTGAAGAACTGCTGATAATCCATACCAAACGCCAACAGACCCGATTTACTCAGAGGCTGCGTGCTGAGTTCTTTGGCTTGCTGCTGCGCTTTATCACCGCTGAAAATCATCAGATGGTGCTCTGACGCCATCAGGCTTGGCTTAATACCCAGCATGGCCAGTTCAGGAATTTTGTCTGCAAGTGGCAAGGTTTCGCCGGCGGCTGGCAGTTCCACGCTCGCTAACGAAGGTTGCAGCGCTTTTACGCTGTCAAACAACTGCTTCACATTGCTGGCACTGAGTACAAACAACGCATCAGCCGTTTTTGGTACTTGTTGCACCGCATCAATTTCCAGCTGATTCACTTTCAGTGACAGCCCCTGTACACCGGCGGCCATCCCAGCCATCATCAACATCGGCATCGGGTTGTTTTGTTTCAGCGCCTGTTGCCATTCCACTAATGGCGCACACTGATACTGCGTCGTGGTCAGACTGTCCCATAACTTGCCGACAGAAGCCGATAGCTGACCAACGTCGATACCAAGCGCCATTTCCAATAACGCAGTCTGACCGCTGATTTCACCTAAACCGGCCGGGATAAACCCCTGCAACTGTTCCAGTGCTGCGATCGTTTGCGTGTTTTCCGTTGGGATCAGTAATTTGCTGTGTACTGTGGTCGCTGCCGCAGCGATGTTAAAACGATTCGACGCGAACAAACCCGGCCAGCTGGTGGCAATCGCAGCGACGTCGGTCTGACAATTGGCTTCACGCCATGGCGCGAATGCCACACCAAGCTCAGTGCCCATAATGGCTTCAACATCTTTCGCCAGTCGGTTGCCGTCTTTGCTGGTCAGCACTTTACTCAGTTCAAGGCTGCTGACATAACCAACAGAACCCTGATCTAACTCGTATTTTTTACTGATGTGCTGTAAATATTTGGTACTTTGCAGGCTCTGTTCCGGTTTTTGCGTACCCAGCGCGATGGCCAGATGAGACGGATCGAGTTTGTCAGAGGTCAGGGTTAACGTCGCCCAACCATCTTTGACACTGACCAATAAATCCAGTGTCAGCTCTTCATGACTGAGTTTGTACTGCCGGTACTTTTGCTCACTGAGCTGCTGAGGACTATGACTCAGACCACTTTGTTGTTCAATCGCATCAAACATGGCCCAAAAAGCTTTTTCATCACCCAGCTCGACTTTCAGTACCGGCGCCACCCCCACCAAATACAGCAGGCTGCGCATCTGGGTTTTGATACCGGTCTTCACACTGATTTCCGTTGGTGTTGCCAGTGCAGATAAATACTGCCGGCCCAGCGCCAGCACAAATTTTTCACTACTGCTCTGGGCAGCCTGCAGCTGCGCATCCAGCTGCTCCAGCGCTGCCGTGCTGTAATATTGCGGCCCCATGCCGATGCTGCTCAGATAGCTCGGCAGATCGACCGGCTCCAGCTGGGCGGAAAATACTGCGGTGTCGGCTGGCACATAGTCCAGTGCACCCAGCTGACCTGCGCTTTGCGGCGCGCCAAATTTGTACCAGGCAAATACCCCTGCTGCAATCACGGCTGCAGCGATCAAACTTTTCCGCATTCCTTACTCCTTCGTTAATCGCCGGTAGTTGCGCCGGTCACGCATCAGATCTGTTGTATGTTGTTAGCGGCGGCCCACTGGCACCGGTTGTCCCGTCATGGCTAGTGCAACCGATTCGGCCACTTTAATCCCATCAATACCCGCAGACAGAATACCGCCAGCATAACCTGCGCCTTCGCCAGCTGGAAATAACCCCTTGGTATTCAGGCTCTGATAGTCTGGGCCACGTTTGATACAAATCGGTGATGAAGTGCGGGTTTCCACGCCGGTCAGCAAACCTTCGTCCCGGGCAAACCCTTTGATTTGTTTATCAAATGCCGGGATAGCTTCACGAATGGCGGCAATAACAAAATCAGGCAACACGTTTGACAGGTCAGTTAGTTTGACACCTGGTGTATAACTAGGTAATACATCACCGAATTCGCTCGACGGCACTCCCGCGAGGAAATCGCCGACCCGCTGCGCCGGCGCATCATAATTACTGCCGCCAAGCACAAAGGCCTGCGCTTCCAGTTTGCGTTGCAGTTCAATACCCGCCAGCGGATGGCCCGGATAATCCCGTTCCGGATCTATCCCCACCACAATGGCGCTGTTGGCATTGCGTTCATTGCGCGAATACTGACTCATGCCATTGGTGACCACGCGGCCTTCTTCTGACGCCGCCGCGACCACAGTGCCACCCGGACACATACAGAAACTGTACACAGTGCGGTTGTTGCTGCCGTGATGGACTAATTTATAATCGGCTGCACCCAACAATGGGTGGCCAGCGCTGGCACCATAACGGCATTCGTCGATCATCGACTGGCGGTGTTCAATGCGAAAACCGACCGAAAAAGGCTTGGCTTCAATATAAACATCGCGCTTAAACAGCATTTCAAAAGTGTCACGCGCACTGTGCCCGACCGCCAGCACCACATAACGACTATGTAGTTCGCTGCCATCACTCAGACGCACGCCAGTCAGTTGTTCACCGTCCCGCAGAATGTCGTCAACGCGGGTACTAAAACGGATTTCGCCGCCGAGTTCGATGATACGCGCGCGCATTTTTTCTACCATCGTCACCAGCTTGAAAGTGCCGATATGCGGTTTGCTGACATACATGATTTCTTCAGGCGCACCGGCTTTGACAAACTCACTCATGACTTTGCGGCCATAATGTTTCGGATCTTTGACCTGGCTGTAAAGTTTGCCATCAGAGAAAGTGCCGGCACCGCCTTCACCAAACTGCACGTTGGATTCAGTATTCAGCGGTTTTTTCCGCCAGAAACCAAAAGTGTCTTTGGTGCGCTCGCGTACTTCTTTGCCGCGTTCGAGAATGATTGGATTAAAGCCCATTTCTGCCAGCAATAAACCGGCAAACAGGCCACAAGGCCCGAGGCCTATAACGATCGGACGCTCAGTCAGTGATTCCGGGGCTTTGGCGACGAACTTATAACTTGTATCCGGAGCCGGGCGGATCTGCTCATCTTTGCTGAATGCTGCCAATACACGCGCATTGTGATCGGTGTCGATGTCTAAAGTGTAAGTAAGCTGAATATCGGATTTTTTCCGTGCATCGACGCCACGTTTAAATACGGTGAATTGTAAGAGTTGTTCAGGCTGCAGTTTAAGCCGGGCGCAAATGGCAGCAGGTAAATCGGCTTCGCTGTGATTCAGCGGCAGTTTCAGTTCGTTAATGCGGATCATTGGACTTTCCTGTTGGTGTCATGGCGAAAACGCGGCGCGCTTTCGCTCACAAAGCAGAAATAAAACCGCTATTTTACGTCAAACCGGCAAATTTGTCCGGTTTTCTGCCGGTCCTGCGGCCCTTGTAATTTCAATGCGCTGCATTACAATTCGCCGGATCCAACCGGCATTAACTTCAGGAAACGCTGTCATGGCCTTTGTAGTGACTGACAATTGCATCAAATGCAAATACACCGACTGTGTGGCCGT
>JACCEE010001768.1_pt1 | contig 12604 bp, 5 predicted proteins | sample 7449931 | NCBI WGS metagenome assembly JACCEE01 (sample SAMN15323457, study PRJNA562643) | freshwater metagenome | isolation source: river surface water | place: USA:Blue River Watershed | collected 2017-08-19 | reverse complement strand
CGGAGCAGGAAAAGGCGCGGTGGTTAGCGCAACATTCAAAGTTTATTCAGATGTTGCCGAAATTAAATTTAAATGATTTAAAAGCCGTAATCGCAAAAGCGGATTTAGTTATCGGTAATGATACCGGCCCAAGTCATTTGGCATGGGGATTAAATGTTCCGTCTATTTTATTATTTGGTTGTACGCCGATTAGCCGCGTTTATCAAACCCCAATAAATAAGGTTATCAAATCATCGTCTATCGTTAATCCGTATAAACTAAATAAACAGGATTATTCGATTGCTGAAATTGACGTTGCGCAGCTATCAAATTTAGCGATGTCGTTATTGAATGGTTAATTGCTATTGCTAAAAAATAAACGTGGTGATAGTCAATTGTTTTATGCAGGATGTTATTGTGAAAGTTTGCTTTTACCAGCGATTGCTGTTGTTGCTGTGTATTTTTTTTGCCGCGCCGTTATTTGCGCATAATGGTTCACATGAAACAAAATCTTGTTTGGTGCGTGTGGGCGAGTATTCATTGCGTTTGAGCGGTTATCAGTTTCAAGGTTTACATCCAGATGCGGCATATTGTCGGGTATTTCCGTTTTTAGGCACTGTGTTAATAAAACTGGAGGCAATTGATAATGCAACCAGTGTTAAACAAGTGACGTTGCAGTTGATAAAAGTAAATGATTTCTCACTAGTAAAAACCGCGACCTTTAATTCTTTTAAAGAAGTCGTGATGTTACAGAATACGGTCACTGAACGCGGACTTTACGCGCTGGATATTATGTTGCAAACCCCGCAACAACAAACAACACAACGCTTTTATTTTTTAATCGGTATTCCGATGACGCAGATTTTGGTGATAGCGTCCATGTGTTTATTGCTGTGGCTAATGGCAATTTTGCTCACGCAGCATCGAACAAAAAGGGCAAAAAACCAATTATCGAATGCTGCTGATGAAAAATAAGTGCTTAATGCGGAAACGGTGAAGTTTTAAAAACTCTTTCTTCCTGTTCTTCACGTTGTAATTCTTGCTCGATTGCCGCTTTTGGCACTGCTTTTTTCACCGGAACAGCCGGTTTCACCGTTTTTAGCACTGGCGGTGGCGGGATAAGTTTAGGAATTGTCGGTACAGGTACGCGCACGGCTGGCGCAGGTGCAATCGGCACAGGCGTTACCGCAGGTGGCGGTTCAATCAGTGGGCTTTCAGGGACAAACACAGGCGCGTCCGACGGTGGCGGATTAGTCGCCACTGGCGCAAATACATTAACCGGCGGTTCATCAGTCGAAATTAAACTAGGCAAGCCATTACTGGCTTCTAATGCGGCTTTTAACCCCTCACTGTTAATGGTAACTAACCGTTGCGTCAGTGCTTTTTCAATCAATTCTAAAGCCAAGGTTAACCGTTGCTCAAAACTAATTTCCTCGCCTTCTAATGTCGGATGGGATTCGATATATAACCCACCGTTTGACCAACCGACTTTCACCGGTTGATTAATAATATTCACTGCCGTGCCGACATTCAAAAGTGGAAAAAGTTGTTCAATATCCTTAGGATACAAGCGCATACAGCCGTGACTGACTTGCATTCCTACCCCTTGCGGCTTATTAGTGCTATGCAATAAATAACCCGGAATACCCAAACGAAACGCAAACAAGCCCAATGGATTATCCGGTCCTGCTGGCCATACATCCGGCAAAATATCGCCATTTAAACGATGTTCCTCTTTAATACTGGCAGGCGGTGTCCAGGTCGGATTTTTCACCTTGCCCACCACAGTAGTTAAGCCCAACGGCGTTTTCCAATCCACGCGCCCAATCCCAACCGAATAAGAAATCACTTGGCGCGTCTGATTGGCAGGGGCAGGCGGATAATAATACAACCGGTATTCCGGCAAATTAATCACCACCCCCTGCCGAGGCGCGTCAGGCAATAAATAACTGCTGGGAATCAACACCTCTTTACCCGCCCCCGGCAGCCAGCGGTCTACTTTTTTATTCGCCCTGACCACCTCTTCTTGACCGAGCAAATGTTCCACCGCAATATCAATCAACGTATCTTCATGTTTGGCTTTAACATAACGCGGCTTGCCCTGATTATTATCAATTAAACTGTCACCTTCGCGTGGCCAAGCAAACACCGCCGCCTCGGCAGCTGGACTTAACATCAACACCATCGCGACGGGGAATAACAGCCCCCCCGCTACAATATTGCGCGTTGGTTTGATTGAATCAATAATATCAAGAAAATCAATCATATACTTTTATTCTCGCCACCGAATAATTGCAAAAGTTGCGTTAAAAATGCAGAAAACTCCGCCGTCATAATCGTAAAATCGACATCAAAACGTTCCTCAACCGATTCGGCTTGCGTATCAGCGACTTGCTCCTGCACCAAATCCAAAAAGCGCAGTCTTTTTACCGCCAAATGTTCATCCAACACAAACGACATACGATCTTGCCAATTTAACGCCAGCTTAATCACCAACTTACCGCTATCCAAATGATTTTTAATTTCCGGCAACCCCAAATCATGCTTTTTACAACGCACAATCGCGCCTTCTTCCTCGGGTGAAAGCAACTCGCACTCATCTTCAATGGTAATGCCGGCAGGCGTTGCATTATTCGCCAACCACTCGGTCATTGTTAACGCCGGTTTTTGTAGCGTATTCACCGGCACGACGGGTAACGACCCCAAACAACGCCGCAAACTGCTTAACAACTCCTCAGCTTTTTTCGACGAACTCGAATCCACCACCAACCAGCCGCCTTGCGCATCAATATACGCATACATAAGCCGTGAAAAAGAAAAAGCACGCGGCAACAACTCAAAAATAAGCTCATCTTTCAAGGTGTTACGCTCTTTTTTCGACAATTTCCGTGCCTGCTCGGTCTCAATGTCCAAAATTTTCTCTTGCAACAACTCAGTTACCACAGACGCAGGCAGCACTTTCTCCTCTTTTTTAGCGCACAACAGCATAAAACCATTCGCGGTGTGCAACAACGACTCATGGCCGCGACCTAAAGGCGAACACCAGCCAAAACTAGATTCATCATGGCTGCCACACGGACGGAAGCGGCTGGCGGCTAATTTTTCCTCAATCTGCGCAGCGGATAAAGTAAAAGGTTCGGAAAAGCGGAAAAGAGTAAGATTTTTAAACCACATAAACGTAAATACACCGTTATTTTTAGAAGCAAGGCGAACATTATCGCAAATTATGTACAAAAAATAACAGATTTTTTACAAGCCTAACACACACATGTTAGCATAAAGCCAATCTAACTAATCTAATATTAACCCGTCGCGCAACAATATGTTTAATTTAGCTAATCAAATTTCTTTACGCCATAAAATAACTCACACCAGCTATAACAGTGATTATATTTTTTGTAGCCAAACATTAATTTTTGATTTACCGCTACGGTTAAACTTTATTAAGCAATTACCAATTATTAAAAACACCGCCGTTCAACTAATTAAGCATAAAAACTATATCGCATTACACTGTAATAATTTAATTTTAACCGATGCGGTACAACATTTTCCGCTATTTGCAATAACCACGCCGCCTAAATATGCTTTATCTCATTATACGGCGATTCAAAAACAAACCACCGATAATTCACAACAACGCGAAATAACGCTACAATTTAATCAAGCCATTGATTATCAACAAAATGGACAGTTAACGGCGGCAATTGCACTGTATCAAGCTATTTTAACGCGCGTGCCTGAGCATATTGACAGTTTACATTATTACGGATTAGCCTTATGTGATAGTGGACAGCATGAACAAGGAATTGCATTAATTAAACAAGCACTAACTTTAAATCCAAACTATGCCGAAGCCTATAATAATTTAGGCTTTATTTATGACGAACAAGGGCAAATTGCCGATGCTATTGCGTGTTATAAAAAAGCCATTGAAATTAATCCCAAACATGCCGATGCGTATTGTAATTTAGGTGGTATTTACCAATTACAAGCGCAGTTTACTGAAGCGATTAATTATTATCAACACGCCCTGAGTATAAATCCAAATCACAGTTATAGCCATTATAATTTAGGGCTAATTTATAGCCAACAACATAAATTTTCTTTAGCTGAAAATAGTCTGCAAACCACATTAAAAATTCAACCGCGACATATTAACGCCTATTTACAATTAGGTTTAATTTATACACAACAAAATCGCATTCAACCCGCCATTGCTTGTTATCAACAAATATTAACCATTGACGGAAATCACGCTCAGGCGCATTTTAATTTAGCGATTGCGCAATTAACACTGGGGGATTTTATTAATGGATTTGCCGAATTTGAATGGCGTTGGCAAGTGCGTGCCGCGATTGAACCTAAAAAAATTATTCCAAATGCGCAAGAATGGCGTGGACAATCATTAACCAATAAAAGCTTATTACTTTATTTTGAACAAGGCGCGGGTGATGCTATTCAATATAGTCGCTATATTGCTGTAATTGCTAAAGATTATGGTGGCAAAATTATTTTGCAATGCCCACAAGTATTAATTTCATTATTTTCTACTATACCCTATTTAACCACTATTATTCATAGTGAACAAAATATTCCGGCAGTGGATTATTACTTATCCTTATTAAGTTTACCTTGGGTATTAAAAACCCGTTTAGACACCATTCCCAATCAGATCCCATATTTATCCGCACATAAACAATTAACTATTCCCTTAGCAATAGATAACACCAAGTTTAATATTGGCTTTGTTTGGGCAGGCAATCCAGCACATCCGAATAATCCACAGCGGTCGCTGGATATTCGTTATTTTTCAACATTAACGACCATAAAACAATTACAATTTTATAGCCTGCAATTAGGCGATGAAGCAACACAATTAAATCAATTAACCAGCGTTAATCCAATCATAAATTTAGCTCCACATATTAAAGAATTTGCTGATACTGCGGCGTTGATTACAGAATTAGATTTAATCATTTGTGTGGATACCGCAATTGCGCATTTAGCCGGTGCTTTAAATAAACCGGCGTGGATATTACTGCCTTTTGCGGCGGATTTTCGCTGGCTGTTAGAACGTGAAGATTCCCCTTGGTATCCCAGTGTCCGCTTATTTAGACAAGGGACAATTGGTGATTGGAAAACCGTGTTTGAAAAATTAAAATTTGCGTTATTAACGCAATTAACCCGCGCCGGAAAAATCCAAAATATTGAATCTAATCCACAAGATATAATTATTGATATTAATGTTGCATTAAATTATCACCAGACAGGTCAATTGGCACAAGCCAAATTAATTTATCAACAACTATTAAATAATCAGCCTAATCATGCGGTGGCATTGCATTATTTAGGTTTAATTTATCATCAGGAAGGCAATACGGAGTATGCCATTGAATTATTAAAAAAATCATTATCCATAGACGCAAAAGACGCGATTGTACACAATAATCTGGGCATTATTTACATGGAAAAAAACCAATTAGATGCCGCTATGGATTGTTATGAACAAGCATTAAAAATGCAACCCGATTATGCGGCGGCGTATTATAATAAAGGTTATGTGTTACAAAAACAGCAGCTTTTACAGCAGGCAATCAACTGTTATGAACAAGCTATTTTATTAAATCCTCAATATACCGAAGCTTATCATAATTTAGGTTTAATTTATCAAGCTCAATTAGCCTTAGACACCGCTATTAATTATTATGAACAAGCACTAAACAGTAATCCTTATTACTATGAATCTTATAAAGCTCTTGGGGCATTGTATTTACAAGAACATAAATTTGATTTAGCCAATGCAATTTATCAACGCGCCTTAGCAATTAACCCTGAATTTGTTGACGCGATTGTACAATTAGCGGTGATTGCAGAAAAACAAATGCAAGAATCAAAAACCCTCGCTTATTATCAACAAGCCACTGAATATTATCAAAATTTATTACAAACCGAAGATAAACAAGCAGGAGTTTATTTTAGTTTGGGTAATTTATATGTAAAACAAGGTAATTTTTTTCAAGCGCAAACCTGTTATGAAAAAGAATTAGCAATTAATCCGCAACATGCTGATGCACATTGTAATTTAGGGGTGGCGTACATTCATCAACAAAAATTAAATAAAGCGATGGATTGTTTTAAACAAGCTTTAGCTATAGATGAAAATCATGTTGATGCGTTATGTTGCTTGGGAAATGCCTATATTGATAAAAATGATTTATCACTGGCATTGATTTATTTAGAAAAAGCATTTGCTATTAATAATCGCCATACCGACACTTTGAATAATTTAGGTCTGTTATATAAAAATAAAAATAAATTAACTGAGGCTATGGCATGTTATAAACAAGCGACGCAAGTAGACCCCTATTATGCCAATGCACATTTTAATTTAGCCATCATATTGCTTTTAAGTGGTGATTATGCGGCAGGTTGGCAAGAATATGAATGGCGTTTTAAAGCCAATAAACAATTAACCCCGGAACAGCAGTTTCCGAATTGTCAGTTATGGCAAGGGGAAAAATTATTAGCAAAAACGCTATTAATTTACGCTGAACAAGGTTTAGGCGATGCTATTCATTTTATTCGTTATATTACCTTAGTCGCGCCATTGGTTGATAATATTATTGTGCAATGTTCACCGTTATTACATCGGTTATTTCGTTCTATCCCGCAAATTAAACAATTAATTAGTTTTGACCAGCCATTACCACAGTTTGATGTATATTTTCCTTTAATGAGTTTACCGCGTTTGTTTAATACACATTTGCAAACAATTCCGGCAAATGTGCCTTATTTATGCGCCCCAAAGGAAAGCAGTTTTTCTGTTGCAATGACACAAGATAAGCTTAATGTTGGTTTTGTTTGGGTGGGAAATCCGGGCTTTAAAAATGATAAAAATCGTTCAATTGATATTAATCATTTTCAAGCATTAACTTTGTTAACGCAAGTGCAGTTTTATAGTTTACAAGTAGGCGATAAACGTAGTGATTTATCACAAATAAGCTTTGCCAATCCAGTGATTGATATTGGCAGTAAGGTTAAAGATTTTGCAGATACCGCCGCAGTCATTGCACAATTAGATTTAGTGATTAGTGTTGATACATCGGTTGCACATTTAGCAGGGGCATTAAATAAACCAACCTGGATATTATTACCGTTTTCCCCTGATTTTCGTTGGTTATTAGCGCGTGAAGATTCACCTTGGTATCCTAGTGTGCGTTTATTTAGACAACGTGAGGCAGGCGTGTGGGAAGATGTTTTTAAGCGCGTTCAACAAACGTTAGAAAACGAATTTTTAATTAATTACGCATTAGAAAAAACGGATATTAATTCGCAATTAAGCATTCGTCATCAAACTGTCGCAGCGGTTGATTTTAATGTTGCGGCTGCGTGTGAAACAGCTTTTAAATATCACCAGTCAGGGCAATTAGCGCAAGCAAAACAATTATATCAGCAAATATTAACTGTTGATAAAGAAAATATTGATATATTACATTATTTGGGTTTAGTTTTACATCAATTAGGGCAAACTGAACAAGGCGTGGATTTAATTAAACAAGCGATTAGCATTAATCCAAACTATATCACTGCTTATAATAATTTAGGCATTATTTATATGGAAAAAAATCAATTGGATGCCGCTATTGACTGTCATCAACAAGTCATTACTTTAAATCCTAATGATGCGTCGGCGTATTATAATATGGGCAGTGCTTATCAAAGAAAGCCAAATTTCACTCAAGCGCAAAAATGTTATGAACAGGCATTATCGCTTAATCCAAATTATGCTGAAGCGTATTATAATTTAGGTGTTATGTATCAAGATACTGCTTCAGCGACTGCAATTTCTTATTATGAAACGGCTTTATCTATTCAACCGCAATATCCACAAGCGCATTATAACTTGGGGACTATTTATTTAAAACAACACAACTATCTACAAGCTATTTCACATTATCAAGCGGCATTAGCGATTGCGCCTAATTATATTGAAGCACAATGCTATTTAGGACATGCGTATTTAAAACAAAAAAACTTTGATGATGCCGTTATTCACTATGAAAAAGCCTTGGAAATTCAAGCTGATTATACGGATGCTTTATGTGGTTTAGGTGCAGTTTATTTAGCCAATAATCAACTCGAATTAGCCATTGATTATTATGAACAAACGTTACGCTTAAACCCAAATTATACCGAAGCATATTATAATCTTGGGTTAGTTTATGCTAAACAAAATAATCAATCACTGGCTCTGGAATATTATAAAAAAACTTTACAACTTGATGCAAATTATATAGAGGCTTGTTGTAGTTTAGGGGCAATGTATTTAGAGCAAAAAGAATTTACATTAGCCATTGATTATTATCAACAAGCTTTAGCAATTAATTCTGATTGCATGGAGGCACAGCATAATAGTGGCATTATTTATTTTAAACAAAATAATTTTGCTATGGCATTATCGTGTTTTCATCAGTGTTTACATATAGACCCTAATTATGTTGATGCTTATTGTAGTTTAGGAAAAATATATGCCCAGCAGAATCAGCAACAATTAGCGATTGAATATTATGAAAAAGCCGTCGCTATTAACTCACAGAGTGCTAATAATTATACTGAATTAGGCTTACTTTATTACGCTATATTACAATTAGAAAATGCTATTTTCTATTATGAAAAAGCATTAACGGTTGATTCTCATTATGCGCGAGCGCATACCAATTTAGGCTTTGCATTGTTATTAACAGGTGATTATGAAACCGGCTGGGAAGAATATGAATGGCGTTGGCAAACAGAAAATTTAGATTTACCCAAAATGTCTTTTCCAACGGCTAAAGAATGGCAAGGTGAACATTTAGCCGGGAAAACGATTTTACTGTATGCCGAACAAGGGTTGGGTGATTCGTTTCAATTTATTCGCTATGCGGCATTAATTGCCGAATATGGCGCACAAGTATTGGTGCAATGTCCGGTGGTGATAAAGGCTTTATTTATGGATTTGCCTTATATTGCACAAGTGATTTCTTATAAAGACCAATATCCGCATTTTGATTTTTACGCACCTTTAATGAGTTTGCCGCGCTTATTTAAAACCCGTTTGCATACTATTCCGGCACAAGTGCCGTATTTATTTGTGCATAAAAAACTTAATTTTGATTTGCCGTTTAATAAAAATACTGTAAATGTTGGTTTTGTATGGGCAGGAAATGCCAAGCATGTCAATAATAAAAATCGCTCTATTGATATAAGCCATTTTCAGGTTTTTGCATCCATTAATGCCGTTCAGTTTTATAGTTTACAAGTAGGTGATAGTCATACAGATTTAAGTCAATTACAATTTGTTCATCCAATTATTGATGTCGGAAGCAAGGTGACAGATTTTGTAGATACTGCGGCAGTGATAACGCAATTAGATTTAATTATCTGTGTAGATACCTCGGTTGCGCATTTAGCCGGAGCATTAAATAAACCGACTTGGTTATTATTGCCATTTGTTCCTGATTGGCGGTGGTTATTAACCCGCGAAGATTCGCCTTGGTATCCTAGTTTTCGCTTATTTAGACAGCAACAACGCGGGGATTGGTTAGCAGTTTTTCAACATTTAAAATCTGAATTAACCAAACTGGCGGATAAACAACTTATGCTCAATCATTAGCCGTTATAAGTACATGCGTATAAGTTTTTAGGTATGATATTTTAATTAAACCTATAAAATTCAATTGGTTATAAGTTATGAGTTAGATATTCATACGGGTAAACTTTCGCTTAACTACTTGGTTTAATTTTTTTTAATTCTTTGCCGACTAACATTCCTTTTAACAAGGTGTGTAAAAATTTTTCTAAATTAAATTAATAAGTTATAGATATATACAGCTTAATTGCAACAAAATTTTGATCTATCCGCCGTTACTTGGAATAAAAAAAATCAATCTGTCATACAAAAGACATCCATGAGCTTGTAAGATAGTGTGACTATTTCATTTAACACACGGATTATGTATGCCTAACAGAAAATTTATCACCAGTTGCCCGAATCCTCTCATTACCCAAGTGCCTAAATTGGGTATGGATAAAGAGGCGTTCATCCATGATTTTAAACAATATTATATTCACTTATTAGGTCGCGATGAGTTATGTCGCTCACCGCTGTACGCGAGTGAGGCGTTATCGTTGGCTGTGCGTGACCGGTTAATGGAACGCTGGAAAATAACTCACGCAACTTATAAAAATAACCATGTGCGGCGACTGTTTTATTTATCCATGGAATACTTAATGGGGCGTACTTTAAGTAATGCCATGTTAAGTTTGGGAGTCAATGATCAAGTCGGTCAAGCTATGTATGATTTAGGGATAGAAATTGAAGAATTGATTGATAACGAAATGGACGCAGGCTTAGGCAACGGCGGACTTGGACGACTGGCGGCGTGTTTTATTGACAGTTGCGCTACGTTGCAATTGCCGGTCATCGGTTATGGTTTGCGTTATGATTATGGCATGTTTACGCAAACCATTGTTAACGGTGAACAGGTTGAAAAACCCGACCATTGGCTGCGTAACGGTAATGTCTGGGAAATTAAACGCCTTGAATACGCGCTGCGGATTAAATTTGGCGGACATACCGAAATACAAACCGATGAAAATGGCAAGCAGCGCGTATGCTGGTTGGATACTTCCGATGTGCTGGCCGTTCCTTATGACACCCCTATTCCCGGCTATCGCAATGGAACGATTAATACGTTGCGTCTGTGGAAAGCTGTTGCGACCGAAGAATTTGATTTAGCTGAATTCAATGCTGGTGATTATAGTGAATCGGTTGGTTCTAAAATTACCGCAGAACATATTACCATGGTGCTGTATCCGAATGATGCCAACGAAAACGGTAAGGAATTGCGCTTAAAACAGCAATATTTTTTAGCCTCTGCCAGTTTGCAAGATATTTTAGGGCATTGGACGGGGCAGTATGGTGAAGATTTTAGCCACTTTGCAGAAAAAAGTTGTTTTCAACTCAACGATACGCATCCAAGCATTGCTGTTGCCGAATTGATGCGTTTACTGATTGACAGTCATAATGTTCCTTGGCAACAAGCGTGGGCGATTACACGCGCAACCATGGCGTACACCAATCATACGTTGTTGCCGGAAGCGTTGGAAAAATGGTCAGTGCCGTTGCTGCAAAAATTATTGCCGCGCATTATGCAAATTATTTTTGAAATCAATGCGCATTTTTTAATTGAAGTGGCGGCGCATTGGCCGGGCGATAATCAACGCTTAACGCGGATGTCGATTATTGAAGAAGGCCCCGTGCAGCATGTCAGAATGGCGTATTTGGCGATAGTTGGCAGTTTTTCGGTCAATGGTGTGGCGCAACTGCATTCGCAATTATTGCAACAAGGTTTGTTTAATGATTTTTATCAATTATGGCCAAGAAAATTTAATAATAAAACCAATGGCGTAACTCCTAGACGTTGGTTGGCGGCGTGTAATCCTAAATTAGCCGACTTAATCACGCAAACCATTGGTGACCGTTGGATAACCGATTTAAGCGAACTAACAAAGCTTGCCCCATACGCGGATAATGCACAGTTTAGACAGCAATGGCGGGCGATCAAACAGGCGGCTAAACAAAATTTATTAGACTATAAACAACAATATCACTCAGAGTTGCGTTTAAATGCTGACGCGCTGTTTGATGTACAGGTAAAACGTATTCACGAATACAAACGCCAATTGCTCAATGTGTTACACGTTATTCATTTGTACAATCGCATTAAACAGGGCAAAACCGAAAGCTGGGTTCCTCGTTGTGTGTTAATTGGTGGTAAAGCTGCGCCCGGTTATTTGATGGCGAAAAAAATCATTAAGTTGATTAATAATGTCGCGCAAGTGATTAATGCCGACGCTGAAGTTGCCGATAAATTAACCTTGTTGTTTTTAAACGATTATCGCGTTTCGGCAATGGAAAAAATTTGTCCGGCAGCAGATTTGTCGGAACAAATTTCCACCGCTGGTAAAGAGGCTTCAGGGACAGGAAATATGAAATTAATGATGAATGGCGCGTTGACCATTGGTACGCTGGACGGGGCGAATATCGAAATTCGCCAACAAGTCGGCGATGATAATTTTTTCTTATTTGGCCTGACTGAACAGGAAATTGCTCAACGACGCGACCATTATGACCCCGTATCTATTATCAACCAGGATCATGATTTACAAAACGTCATGCGCTTGCTGGAATGTGGGCATTTTAATCATTTTGAAGCGGGCATTTTTGATGACATTATTAATTCCATTAAATCGCCGCATGACCCTTGGATGACAATCGCCGATTTTCGCAGTTATATTAATACGCAAAAGCGCGTGGAAGATGCGTATAAAGACCCAGAACATTGGAGCAAAATGAGCATTTTAAATTGCGCCTACAGCGGTAAATTTTCTTCAGACCGCACGATTTTGGATTATAACCGCGATATTTGGAAACTTACCCCGCAACAGCCGATAGAACGTGGTTAATTTTATTTTTTAAATCGCCGTTGCTTTAAAAGAGGTAAAATGTTTGCTGTCATTGCGCGTAAACACTGACACTGCGTTACTTTATTATCAGTTTTTTTAGCACGGCCTGTCATTT
>JACCEE010162853.1_pt1 | contig 12612 bp, 10 predicted proteins | sample 7449931 | NCBI WGS metagenome assembly JACCEE01 (sample SAMN15323457, study PRJNA562643) | freshwater metagenome | isolation source: river surface water | place: USA:Blue River Watershed | collected 2017-08-19 | reverse complement strand
GTCGTTGGCGCTGATCGCCACCGATGACTGGGTGCGCGGCAGCGCGGCGATGCTGCCACGGCGCAGACCGTCACAGTTGGGACAGTTGCAGTTCCACTGCGGGAAGCCGCCGCCGGCGGAGGAACCTAGAACGCGAAGACGCATCGTGCTTGGCGGGAATGAGGTATTCGGCCGGCACGGGCAGCGGGATGCTGCCCGCAACCGGGTTCAGGACATCAGCGGTTGGCGATGTACATCGTGATCTCGAAGCCGAAGCGCAGGTCGGTGAAGCTCGGGGTGGTCCATTGCATGATAGGTCTCCGTTGAAAGGGTTGAAAAGGGCTGGCACGGATCTGGCATCGTGTCACGGACCCGATGCGGTTTGCCACGCAGCCTGTATCAGCAACGCAACATTGATGCCAACCAGGATCCAAAGCATGACCCGTGTTTACCCTGAGCGCTTCCGGCTGCCGCTGCCGGGTGGCCAGAACCTGGCCTGTCGCCGGCTGGGCAAGCCGGGCCAGACGGCGCGCACCTGGCTCGCGCTGCACGGCGGCCCGGGCAGCGGTGCCGGCCCCGCGCTCTGGCAGGGGTTCGACCTGCAGCGCTGCCAGGTGCTGGTGCCCGACCAGCGCGGCAGCGGCGCGAGCCGGCCCTCGGGCAGCCTCAGAGGGCAGAGCCTGACTGCGCTGATCGGGGATCTGGAGCGCCTGCGCTTGGCGCTCGGCCTGGCGAGCTGGCGCGTGATGGGCGGCTCGTGGGGCGCGACGCTGGCGCTGAGCTACGCGGTGCGGCATCCGCAGGCGGTCGAGGAGCTGGTGCTGCGCGGCAGCTTCCAGGGCACGCGGCGCGAGGTGCTGCACCTGTTGCGGCGCTTCTGGCCGCGCCTGGGACCGGCGCTGTCCGCCAGCGAAACCAGCGCCAGCGGGATCAATCTGCGCCATCTGCGCCCGCAGCAGTCGGACGGGGTGTTGCACCGGCTGTCACAACTGTTCCGCAATGGAACAGTCACGACGCCAGCCAACCGCATCGCACAGGCCTGGCAGGCGATGGAGCAGTCCGCCGCGCTGCACGGCGCGCGCCGGGCCTGGCTGGCCGCCACGGCCGCCGATGAGAGAAGCGCCTTGCGCCGGCACTGGCAGGCCATGGGACCTGCGCTGCTGCAGCGCCGGCTGCAACGCCCGGACCTGCTGCCCGAACGCCCGCAGCGCGGGCGGTGGCAGAAATACCGCATCCAGTCCCATCTGCTGGCGCGCCGCTGCGGTCTGCACCCGGGTGACTGGGAGCGCGCCCTGCAGGCGGTGGCCGCGCAGGGCATCGCGACAACCTGGATCCATGGCCGCTTTGACGCGGTCTGCCCGCCGGGCAACAGCCTGGCTGCGCAGCGCCGCCTGGCCGCGCTGGCACCGGGACGGTCCAGGCTGGTCCTGACCCGCGCCGGCCACCTGGGCCACGAGCCGGGCAACCTGCGCGCGATCCGCGCGGCGGTCAATGGCCAGGCGTAGCGCTCTCCTGGCGGCCTGCGCCGTGGCGCTGACGCTGTCCGGGCCGGCACGGGCAGATGCCGGTCCAGGCTGCCAGGTCGGGGCCAGCGCGCATTGGCAGCGCATCGGCACCGGGGTCTGGGTCTGGCCGGGCGCGGCTGAGGACATCAACCCGCGCAACCGCGGCCATGTCGCCAGCCAAATCCTGGTCGCGCAAGGCCCCAGCGCGACGCTGATCGACCCCGGGCCCGGACTGGCGCATGGGCTTGAGGTGCTGCGCTCGGCGCGCTGCGAGCTCGGCCTGGGCATCACGCGCGTGCTCGACAGCCACGCGCATGCCGAGAACGTGCTCGGCAACGCCGCCTTCGTGGCGGCGGGTACGGTCACGCTGGCGGCGACCGCAACCACGCGCGCGGCGATGGCGCAGCGCTGCGAGTCGTGCCGCGCTTCGATCGCGCGCGCCAGCGGCGACCCGGCGCTGGGCGAGACGCCGATCACGCTGCCGCAAGCCAGCGTGCAGGCCGGCCAGCGCTGGAACAGCGACGCGGGCGACTGGCTGACGCTGGAGTTCGGCCCGGCGCACAGCGAGAGCGACCTGGCCTGGTGGAACGAGAGCGAGCGCCTCCTGATCGCGCCGAGCCTGCTCTACCAGGACCGGCTGCCCGAGCTGGCGCAAGGCAGCCTGCAAGGCTGGATCGCTGCGCTGCGCGAGCTCGAACGCCTGCCAGCGCTCAGGCTGGTAGGCAACCGGCCGATGTCACGCGCCGGGCTCGCCTCGACGCTGGCCTATCTGTGCGGGCTGGAGCGGAGCGTGCTGCAGGCGCTCGAATCCGGCCTGTCGGCCGCAGAAGCCACGCGCATCGGGCTGCAGCCGCTGGCGGACCCCGAGCGCCACGGCTTCAACCTGCAGCGCGCCTGGCGCGAGCTGGAGCCGCGCTGGATCCAGGGCCTGCCACCCGCCTGCCCGGCGTGAAGGCTTCAGCCCCAGACGTCGGCGGGCAGCAGATCCTTCTTGCGGTAGATGGTGTTGCGCGAGACACCGAGCAGCTTGGCCGCCGCCGAGACATTGCCGCGGCACTGCCGCAGCGCGCCAGCCATCGCATCGAGCGCGACGTCCTGGATGCGCCGGCTGGCGGCGAGCGACTGCAGCTGGGGCGGCGCCACCGGGGGCTCGTGCAAGACCGTGGCATCGACGCCGTAGGCAGCCGCCGAGACATGCGGGACCATGGCGGCCACATCCGGCAGCGGGGGGATGCCCGCCAGTGTCGCGACCGGCGGGAACGGCAGGTCGATCGAGGCCCGCACCGAGGCCGCGACCGCGGCCATCTCGTCGAGGAAATCATCGGGCAGGTGGTCGCAGCGGATCAGGCCCTCGTCGCCGACCAGCGCAACCGCCGTGCGCAGCACGTTGTGGAGCTGGCGGAAGTTGCCTGGCCAGTGGTAGCGCCGGAACAGCGCCAGCACGTCATCGGCCATCTCCAGCCGCCTGGCGCCGTCGCACAGGCTGTCGAGCACCTTGCGCAGCACGACTTCGAAATCGCTGCGGTCACGCAGCGCCGGCAGCCTGACGACCATGCCGTTGAGCCGGTAGTAGAGGTCCTCGCGGAAGGCACCGCGCGCGATCGCTCCCTTGAGGTCACGGTGCGTGGCGCAGACGATGGCGACATCGACCTCGTGCTCCTTGCCGGACCCGAGCGGGTTGACGCAGCGCTCCTGCAGCACGCGCAGCAGGCGGGCTTGCAACTGCGTCGGCATGTCGCCGATCTCGTCGAGGAACAGCGTGCCGCCGTTGGCCTGCAGGATCTTGCCGGGCGAGCCCTTGCGGCGCGCGCCGGTGAAGGCGCCCTCCTCGTAGCCGAACAGCTCGGACTCGATCAGCGCCTCGGGAATCGAGGCGCAGTTGACCGACACGAAGGGCTTGCTGGCACGCGCTGAATCGTTGTGGATGGCCTGCGCCAGGATGTCCTTGCCGGTGCCGGTCTCACCCAGGATCATGATCGGGATGTCACGATCGAGCACCATCTGCAGCTTGCGCACGACGGTGGCAACCTGCGGATCGCCGGTATTGAGATAGTTCAGGCTGGACAGTCCCTGGCGCGCGGCGCGGCGGCGCTGGGCGCCCTGACCGGCATCGCCCGAAGCGCCGGGTGCAGCGGACTTGTGGCCGGCCGCCGGTTCGGTCGCGCCCGGCTCCGGAGCTGCGCCGGCCAGCCACGAGCCGCGCGTCTTGTGCCTGACCTGGCACCAGACCGCCACGCCGTTGCTCAGCACCAGCATGACGGCCTGGCCGTTGGCGCCGCGCACCCGGTCGAGCAGCTGCGACATCGACAGGCCGAACAGCGACGAGAAGGTATGCGCCTGCAGGCAGTTGACGCTCTGGCCGAGCTGGAACTGGGCGCTGCGGTTGGCCGACAGGAAGCGGCCGTCCTGGCTGAACACCGCGATGCCCTCGACCAGCGTGCCGAGAAACTCCTGCCGCGAGTGGAAATGGATGCGCACCGCGTCGGAGAAGATGTTGGCGAACATCTGGTTCTCGATCATCTGCGCCGACATGCGCACCAGCGCCAGCGTGTGGCGGTGGTGACTGCGCTCATCGCCCGTGACGTCGAGCGCGCCGACCACCTTGCCATGCGGATCGAAGATCGGCGTGCAGGAACAGGTCAGGAACTGGTTGGCGTACAGGTAATGGTCCTGGCCATGCACGACCACCGGTTGCTCCTCGGTCAGCGCGGTGCCGATCGCGTTGGTGCCCTTGCTGCGCTCGGACCAGTCGACGCCGGGCGTGAGCGCAACGCGCGAAGCCTTCTCGAGGAAATCGCTGTCGCCGAGCGAATGCAGGATCAGGCCTTCCTTGTCGGTCAGCAACACCATGCTGTGCGTGTTGGAGATCTGCTCATAGAGCGTCTCCATCACCGGCGCGGCATGCTGGTAGAGGAAACGGTTCTGCTCGAGCGCGGCGTGGAATTCCGGCTTGGGCGCCAGCGAGAAGTCCGGACAGTCACGGTGCGAGAGCCCGAAGCGCCGCGAGCGCTCGTGCGACAGGCGGATGACGGTTTCGTGCTGGGAGATGTCGGTGGAATACGGCCACCCGCCTACGGGCAAGCTGGCGAGGGGCGCGGACTGGATCGAAGTCATCGCTGGGTCTCCTGTGGCGGGCTTCAGGCACGCAACGTGGTTGCCAGCCTGGCCCGCCTGTATGGCATACAAGGCATGAAAGCCTGCCCCGACTGGAACCGTCGCGGCTGATGCTGGGGATTGTCCCGCATATCGCCAGCGCCGGGGATGCGGACAGCGACCCTGGCGGCTAGGGGATTCCCTAGGGTGAAACAGCGGCTCGCTGCGCGGCAGCGGGTGTCACGACCGCGCACAGCGCTGCTCCGTTTTGCAACAGGACCGGATCGCGGCTGACACGACCCGCCCGGCAGTCCGGACCCGGGCGACTGGCACATATTTTGCGAAGCAAGGCCATTCATTACACCAGGAGACAGACGAATGACCCCCCCGAGCTTCAATCGAATCAAGCAGCTGGTCCTGAGCGCCGCGCTGGCGGCGAGTACCGCCGTGTTCGCCCATGGCGATGTCGTGCCGCAGGCCGTCGATACCCACACCCTGCCCCAGCTCGGCCCCAAGTGGCTCGACAGCAACCCCTACAGCAAGGGCGATGCGCATCAGGAGGCATTGCGCATCGGCACCTCGGCGTACAACCAGAACTGCGCCCGCTGCCACGGGCTGGAGGCGATCTCGGGCGGCATCGCGCCCGACCTGCGCAAGCTCGACAGCGACTGCTCGGGCCTGGCCAGCGCTTCGCAGAAGGAGATGTGCCACGCCGAGATCAGCGAGTACTTCGTCGGCACCGTGCGCAAGGGCCGCACGCGCGACGGTCGCGTCTACATGCCGCCGTTCGAGGGCACGCTGTCGCAGGAGGCGATCTGGTCGATCAAGACCTATCTCGAAACCCGGCGCGCCGACTGACCCACGAGGAGACCGCCATGAACCCGACCCGCTCCCGGCGCGCGCTGCTGCGCGCCGCCGCCGCCGCCCTGGCACTGCCCGCACTCGGACTGCGCGCGCAGGAACTCGCCGACCTCGACAAGGTGCGCGCCTCCGGCGTGCTCAAGGTCGCGGTGTACAAGGACAACGCGCCCTACTCGGACGGCAAGGGCAGCGAGCTCGCCGGCGTCGATGTCGCACTGGCGCAAGGCCTGGCGCGCGAACTCGGCCTCAAGCTGCAGCTGCTGCCCTTCGATGCCGGCGAGAACATGAACGACGACCTGCGCAACATGGTCTGGCGCGGACATTACCTGGGCTACGGCCCGGCCGACGTCATGCTGCATGTACCCGCCGACAAGTACCTGATGCAGAAAAACCCGCAAGTGCTGCTGTTCGGCCCTTACGCGCGCGAGACGCTGCTCGTCTTCCACGACCGGCGCCGGCTCCCCGGCGTGCAGAGCGCGGGCGACCTGGCCGGCCTGCCGCTGGGCGCCGAGCGCGGCAGCGGTGCCGCCAGCGCGCTGATCGGCTACCAGGGCGGCCTGCTGCGCAGCCAGGTCAGCTTCTTCGACAACGGCGTGCAGGCGGCGCAGGCGGTGATCGATGGCCATGTCGCGGCCGCCTACGTGAGCCGGTCACAGGCCGAAACGGCGCTGTTCCGCAGCCAGGCCCGCGATGCCTTCGGGTTCAGCGAACTCGGCCTGCCCGGCCTGCAGGACAACGGCTGGCCGCTGGGCATGGCGACCAAGTCCAGTCACAAGGCGCTGGCCGCAGCGCTCGACGACGCACTCAAGCGCCTGCGCGACAAGGGTGAACTGCTCGCCATGTTCCGCGACCGTGGCCTGACGCTGGTCGCCCCCTGACCTGTGCGCCGCGCAAAGCGCGCGGCCCTGTTCACACGAGCGGCCCGACCGATCTTGCGGGCCGGTCTGTCGGCCGCATTTTTTCAGCTTGCAATTCCCCTATCATGATTATATTAACAACACAGGAGATCCCATGCTGATAGGCATCCCCACCGAAACCGAGCCCGGCGAGACGCGCGTCGCGGCCACGCCCGAGACGGTGAAGAAATACCTGGCGCAAGGCCATCGCGTACTGGTCCAGGCCGGTGCCGGCGTGGCCGCGAGCGCGACCGACGACGCCTACCGCGCCGCCGGCGCCGAGATCGTCGAGGCGGCCGCTGCGCTCGCCGCCGACCTCGTGCTCAAGGTGCGCGCGCCCTCCCCGGCCGAGCTGGTGCAGATGAAACCCGGCGCCGCGCTGGTCGGCATGCTCGAACCCTTCAATGCCGAGGGCTTGGGCCGCATCGCCGCAGCCGGCCTGACCGGATTCGCGCTCGAGGCCGCGCCGCGCACCACCCGCGCGCAGAGCCTCGACGTGCTGTCCTCGCAGGCCAACATCGCCGGCTACAAGGCGGTGATGCTGGCGGCCAACCGGTACGGCCGCCTGTTCCCGATGCTGATGACCGCCGCCGGCACCATCAAGGCCGCGCGTGTCGTCATCCTGGGCGTGGGCGTGGCCGGCCTGCAGGCGATTGCCACCGCCAAGCGCCTCGGCGCCGTGATCGAGGCCTCGGACGTGCGCCCCAGCGTCAAGGAGCAGGTCGAGTCGCTCGGCGCCAGGTTCATCGAAGTGCCCTACGAGACCGCGGAAGAGAAAGAGGCCGCCGAGGGCGTGGGCGGCTATGCGCGCCCGATGCCGCAGAGCTGGCTCGACCGCCAGCAGGCCGAGGTCGCCAAGCGCGTCGCGCAAGCCGACATCGTGATCTCGACCGCGCTGATCCCCGGCCGTCCGGCCCCCAGGCTGATCAGCGAGGAAATGGTCAGGAGCATGAAGCCGGGTTCGGTGATCGTCGATATCGCCGCCGGCAAGGGCGCACCCGGCCCGCATGGCGCGCCCGGCGGCAACTGCCCGCTGACCGAGGCCGGCCAGACCGTCACCCGCCACGGCGTGCACCTCATCGGCGAGACCAACCTGCCCGCGCTGGTGGCGGCCGACAGCTCCAGCCTGTACGCGCGCAACCTGCTCGACTTCCTCAAGCTCATTTGCCCCAAGGACGCCGCCGGGCTGCAGATTCCGGCCGATGACGACATCGTCGCGGCCTGCCTCGTGACGCAAGGCGGCCAGGTACTGCGCAAGACCTGACCGGCACCGGACACAGCCCAGGAGAACCCCATGGATACCGTATCCCCCACCCTCATCAACCTGATCATCTTCGTGCTGGCGATCTACGTCGGCTACCACGTGGTCTGGAACGTCACGCCCGCGCTGCACACGCCACTGATGGCGGTGACCAACGCGATCTCGGCGATCGTCATCGTCGGCGCCATGCTGGCGGCGGCGCTGACCGAAACCGGCCTGGGCAAGACCATGGGCGTGCTCGCCGTGGCGCTGGCCGCGGTCAACGTCTTCGGCGGCTTCCTCGTGACGCGCCGCATGCTGGAGATGTTCAAGAAGAAGGAACGCAAGGCCCCGGCTGAAGGAGCTGCCAAATGAGCATGAATCTCGTCGTACTGCTGTACCTGATCGCCTCGGTCTGCTTCATCCAGGCCTTGAAGGGCCTGAGCCATCCCAAGACGTCGATCCTAGGCAACGCCTTCGGCATGGGCGGCATGGGCATCGCCGTGCTCACCACTGTCGGCCTGATCTGGACGCTCTCGCAACAGATGAGCCTGGACGCCGCGCAGGGCCTGGGCTGGGTGCTGGCCGGCCTGGTGCTCGGCGGCGGCGCCGGCGCCATCATGGCCAAGCGGGTCGAGATGACCAAGATGCCCGAACTGGTCGCCTTCATGCACAGCATGATCGGCCTGGCGGCGGTGTTCATCGCGGTCGCCGCCGTCGCCGAGCCCTGGGCGCTGATCCCGGGCCTGGCCAAGGGGTCGGAAGCGCCGCTGGGCAACAAGGTCGAGCTCTTCCTGGGTGCGGCGATCGGCGCCATCACCTTCTCGGGCTCTGTTGTGGCCTTCGGCAAGCTCAGCGGCAAGTACAAGTTCCGCCTGTTCCAGGGCACGCCGGTGAGCTTCGCCGGCCAGCATCTGCTCAACCTGGTACTGGGACTGGCCACGCTCGCGCTCGGGCTGGTGTTCACGCTGAGCTCGGGCGACACCGCTTTTGCCGCCTTCATCGGCCTGCTGGCGCTGGCCTTCGTGCTCGGCGTGCTGATCATCATCCCGATCGGCGGCGCCGACATGCCGGTGGTGGTCTCGATGCTCAACAGCTACTCGGGCTGGGCGGCAGCGGGCATCGGCTTCAGCCTGAACAACGCGATGCTGATCGTCGCCGGCAGCCTGGTCGGCAGTTCGGGCGCGATCCTCTCCTACATCATGTGCAAGGCGATGAACCGCAGCTTCTTCAGCGTCATCCTGGGCGGCTTCGGCGCCGAGCCCGGTGAAGGGGTGTCGAGCAGCGGTGTCCAGCGCACCGCCAAGAGCGGCAGCGCCGACGACGCGGCCTTCATCCTGGGTCACGCCGAGACGGTGGTGATCGTGCCGGGCTACGGCCTGGCGGTGGCGCGCGCGCAGCACGCGGTCAAGGAGCTCGCGCACAAGCTCACCGAGAGGGGCGTGACCGTCAAGTATGCGATCCACCCGGTCGCCGGCCGCATGCCGGGCCACATGAACGTGCTGCTCGCCGAGGCCGAGGTGCCCTACGACCAGGTGTTCGAGATGGAGGACATCAACAGCGAGTTCGGCCAGGCCGATGTGGCGATCATCCTGGGCGCCAACGACGTGGTGAACCCGGCCGCGCTGCAAAAGGGCTCGCCGATCTACGGCATGCCGATCCTGGAGGCGTACAAGGCCAAGACCGTGATCGTCAACAAGCGCTCGATGGCGGCGGGCTACGCCGGCCTGGACAACGAGCTGTTCTACCTCGACAAGACCATGATGGTGTTCGGCGACGCCAAGAAGGTGGTCGAGGAGATGACCAAGGCGATCGATTGAGCGCCGAACGTGACGCCTGGCACAGCCGGGCGTCACGTTTCAGACCGGTTGTCACTTTTTGGAACAAACCGCCGTCACAGGCGTGACAAACGGTACGAAATCCGGCCGGTAGCCAGCCGCCGGCAGCCTGCCAAAGGCTGGCACGGAACTTGAGATATCTATTGCGCCACCAGGCAAATCATTTCCGCAACGTACAAAGAGGAAGACAAGATGATCTACGCAGCACCCGGCACCGAAGGCGCCAAGATTGCCTACAAGGCGCAGTACGACAACTTCATCGGCGGCAAGTGGACGCCTCCGGTCGAGGGCCAGTACTTCGACGTCATCACGCCGATCAACGGCAAGGTCTATACCCAGGCTGCACGTTCGGGCGCCGCCGACATCGAACTTGCGCTGGACGCTGCACATGCCGCCGCCGACGCCTGGGGCAAGACCAGCCCGACCGAGCGCGCCAACCTCCTGCTCAAGATCGCCGACCGCATCGAAGCCAACCTCGAACTGCTCGCCTACGCCGAGACGGTTGACAACGGCAAGCCGATCCGCGAGACGCTCAACGCCGACATCCCGCTGACGATCGACCATTTCCGCTACTTCGCTGGCTGCGTGCGCGCCCAGGAAGGCGCACTGTCCGACCTCGACGAGACCACCGTCGCCTACCACTTCCACGAGCCGCTGGGCGTCGTCGGCCAGATCATCCCCTGGAACTTCCCGATCCTGATGGCGGCCTGGAAGCTGGCCCCCGCGCTCGGCGCCGGCAACTGCGTCGTCCTGAAGCCGGCCGAATCGACCCCGATCAGCCTGCTGATCCTGGTCGATCTGATCGCCGACCTGCTCCCGCCCGGCGTGCTCAACATCGTCAACGGCTACGGCCGCGAGGCCGGCATGCCGCTGGCAACCTCCAAGCGCATCGCCAAGATCGCCTTCACCGGCTCGACCTCGACCGGCCGCGTCATCGCGCAGGCCGCCGCCAACAACCTGATCCCGGCCACGCTGGAGCTCGGCGGCAAGTCGCCGAACATCTTCTTCGCCGACGTGATGGACAAGGACGACGGCTTCCTGGACAAGGCGATCGAGGGCCTGGTGCTGTTCGCGTTCAACCAGGGCGAGGTCTGCACCTGCCCGAGCCGCGCGCTGATCCACGAGTCGATCTATGACGCCTTCATGGAGCGTGTCCTCAAGCGCGTCGCCGCGATCAAGCACGGCAACCCGCTCGACACCGACACCATGATGGGCGCGCAGGCTTCCAAGGAGCAGCTGACCAAGATCAAGTCCTACCTCGAACTGGGCAAGGAAGAAGGCGCGCAAGTGCTGATCGGCGGCGAGCAGGCCAGCTTCGGCAACGAACTCGACGGCGGCTACTATGTCCAGCCGACGCTGTTCAAGGGCCACAACAAGATGCGCATCTTCCAGGAAGAGATCTTCGGCCCGGTGCTGGCAGTGACCACCTTCAAGGACGAGGCCGAGGCGCTGGCGATCGCCAACGACACGCTCTACGGTCTGGGCGCCGGCGTCTGGAGCCGCAACGGCAACGTCGCCTACCGCATGGGCCGCGCGATCAAGGCGGGCCGCGTCTGGACCAACTGCTACCACGCCTACCCGGCACATGCCGCCTTCGGTGGCTACAAGGAGTCCGGCATCGGCCGCGAGACGCACAAGATGATGCTCGACCACTACCAGCAGACCAAGAACCTGCTGGTCAGCTACAGCGAGAGCAAGCTCGGCTTCTTCTGATCCGCACCGAGTTCCGCGTCCATTCAATGGACAGGGCATGAAGGCGACGCGGCTCCTGGGGGCGGCCACCGATTTCTGGTACTCCAGCATGAGGTGGACGCCCCCAGGGGCCGTGGCGCTGGACGCAGCCACGACGACAATCGGCACAAGGAGACGAAATGGTTGAAAAAGTCATTGCCACCCCGGCAGCGATCGAGCTGATCGAACAGCTCAAGGCCCAGCACGGCCCGGGCCTGATGTTCCACCAGTCGGGCGGCTGCTGCGACAACAGCGCGGCCAACTGCTACCTGCTCGGCGAGCTCACCATCGGCCAGGGCGACGTCCACCTCGGCGACATCGGCGGCTGCCCGTTCTACATCGGCAAGGCGCAGTACGGCTACTGGCGCCACACCCAGCTGATCATCGACGTGATCGAGGGCACCGGCGGCACCTTCTCGCTCGAAGGCCCGCTAGGCAAGGCCTTCCACACCCGCTCGCGCGTCTTCACGGCCGAGGAACTGGCCGAGCTCGACGCCGAGTCGGCCACCGGCTCCTGATCAGCGCCTGAGCCCCTGCAGCTTGGCGAACGCCGAGGCCAGCGCGCCGGCCGCTGCCGGTTCGCTGCGCCCGCCACGCTGAACCTGGCCGCGCCCGGCCGGCTGGAAGCGGTTGCCGCCGGCGTTGCCGCCATCGCGCCCGTCACGGCGCTCGCCGCGTCCGGCAGCCGCGTCGAGCTTCATGCTCAGGCCGATGCGCTTGCGCGCCACATCGACCTCGACCACCCGGACCTTGACGATATCGCCGGTCTTGACCACCTCGCGTGCGTCGTTGACGAAGCGGTTCGAGAGCTGGCTCACATGCACCAGGCCGTCCTGGTGCACGCCGAGGTCGATGAAGGCGCCGAACTGCGCGACGTTGCTGACCGTGCCTTCCAGGATCATGCCCTCCTTCAGGTCGGCGATGTCCTCGACGCCGTCGTTGAAGCGCGCGACCTGGAAGTCCGGGCGGGGGTCGCGGCCGGGCTTTTCCAGCTCGGCCAGGATGTCGCGGACAGTGATGACGCCAAACTGCTCATTGGCGATCAGCTCGGGCTTGACGCCTTTCAGGATGTCGGCGCGGCCCATCAGTTCGGCCACCGGTTTGCCGGTCTTCTGCATGATCTGCTCGACCACCGGATAGGTCTCGGGGTGCACGCCCGTCATGTCGAGCGGGTTGTCGCCGCCGCGGATGCGCAGGAAGCCCGCGCTCTGCTCGAAGGTCTTGGCGCCCAGGCCCGTGACTTTCAGCAGGTCCTTGCGGCTCTTGAACTGCCCGTTGGCCTCGCGCCAGCGCACCACCGCCTTCGCCACGCTGGCCGACAGTCCCGAGACGCGCGACAGCAACGGCGCCGACGCGGTATTGAGATCGACGCCGACGCCGTTGACGCAATCCTCGACCACCGCGTCGAGCGTGCGCGCGAGCTCGCCCTGGTTGACGTCATGCTGGTACTGGCCGACACCGATGCTCTT
>JACCEE011013366.1_pt1 | contig 12614 bp, 11 predicted proteins | sample 7449931 | NCBI WGS metagenome assembly JACCEE01 (sample SAMN15323457, study PRJNA562643) | freshwater metagenome | isolation source: river surface water | place: USA:Blue River Watershed | collected 2017-08-19 | reverse complement strand
CATGACCGTATTCATCAGCGTATCAATATGACAGGAATCCGTAACAATGTGATGTGCTTTGCATTCATCCGCAGTAATGCGCTTTCCGGTATAATGCAGTTCCTCGAATTTGTATCCGGGAATGGCTTTTTTGAGAAGCGCGATCATGCCGGGCAGAAACGGAATGCCCAGATCAATTTCCGGGATGCAGAAAAAGCCTCTGTCCGAACGCATGAATCTGAAATCGAAAGCAGATGCCCAGATTGCTCCGCCGGCAAACGCATGTCCGGTGATTGCAGCCACCGTTACCATCGGATAGGTCAGCGTGCGTTTGAACAATTTGTTGAGCAGATAAAAAAAGTCTTTTGCCGCCTGCGTCTGTTTCTGCTGAATCACCGGCATCAGCCATTCCAGATCAAGCCCGTTGGAAAATATTTTGTCGTGAGAGGATTTTACCACCAGAGTTGTGGCTTGGGTATTTTTTTCGATCTTATCCAATACATCCAGAAAGGTGTTGATAAAATCGGGGTTGAAGCGGTTTTCGCCGGAGTTTAAGCTCACCACCGCAACATGCTCATCTGTCGTAAAATCAATCAATGCCATTTTCATCTCCGTATCAGTAAAATTTGCCGGATCAAACCGAGCCTTTCATCATTTCCATCATTTTCTGCTGCATTTTCTGTGTAACCAGTTTGCGGTCATGTCCTTCTGTCAGGCGTTTTCCGAGAAGCTTTCCGGCTTCGGCTGCTTTTGCCATGAGATCAGGCTGTTTCGTTACATCCGGTGTCATTTCCGGCGTAATTTTAACGCCTTGTCCGTAGAGCATGATCGGAACGCCGACATTGCAGGTTTCGCCGTATCCGCAGGAATAGCAGGACGCCGCGCCCTGTCCGCTGACTTTTGCAACAGTTTCGATAAAGCTGTACATAAAGAATTTTTCGATCTCATTTGCCGGAAAACTGCCATCCATACCGCCGACACCGACCGCAACACCCAATTTTCCCCAAAGCGTATCGCCTTCCTGATGCCGGAACTGAAACCATCGCTCAATGAATGCGTGGGTTATGGCGTTCAATGTCGAATAATAATTCGGTGCGCCGATGACATAAGCATCTGCATTGACAATTTTATCCCGAAGTTCGGTCATATCGTCACTGACTTTGCAGATATTGTCTTTGGCACAGCCCAGACAGGCAATACACCCGCCGATTTTCTTGCCTCTGAGCGAAATAAGCTCATACTCAACGCCGGTGTTTTCAAGAACAGTTTTTACCAGTTTATACACACCCGAAGCATCTTCTTTTCTTGAACTTCCTGAGATTCCGAGTATTTTCACCTCGTCATTCCTTTCTTTCCGGTAAACATACCCTCTGATCTCCGCGTGGAGTTTTTTCAGAGGGTATTTATCTGCAAATTATCTGTTAAGCTTAACATCCGCAGCCTTTGCTGCCGCATCCCGAAGAAGAGCATCCGCCGCCCAATTCGAGTGAGGATGTGATCTTGAATCCGAATTGCGTAAAGTCAACTTTGATGGGTGTTGCCTGTTCCAGAAAATCGTTATTGACAAGATACTGGAAACCACCAATATCGAATACTTTATCTTCGGCTCTGTTTTCGTCCAGAGCCATTGCCAGCGCAGGACCGCAGCATCCGCCATCATTTAAGAATATCCGTATCGGCGACACCTGTCTGCCTTTGAAATATTCGGCAATCTGATCTGTTGCCGATTGGGTTACTTCCAGCATAAACACATCCTCCCTTTATCATTTCAGACATAAGGTCTGATTTTTATCAGATTAGTCATAGCATCTTCATTTGTCAATGAAAAATAAGCAGATGCTATTTCAGTATGAAATATATTTTTTACTTAATAAATTAAATATTTATGGTGGTTATTGCCTGAAAAACAACTATAAAGAATTTATCATCTCGGATGAAAATAAGCGCGTACTAATCGTAATAATAAAAAAAGGGCAGCACCGCAAAGATGCCGCCCTCAGATATGCAGGAATTTATATATTAAACCTAGCACCCACAGTCTTTGCTGCCGCATCCCGAAGAAGAGCATCCGCCGCCTAATTCGAGCGAGGATGTGATCTTGAATCCGAATTGCATAAAGTCAACTTTGATAGGCTTTGCTTTTTCCAGAAAATCATTGTTCACAAGATACTTAAAACCGTCAATATCGAAGTTTTTATCCTCAGCCCTCGGCTCGTCCAGAGCCATTGCCAGCGAGGGACCGCCTCATCCGCCTTCATTCAGGAATATTCTTATCGGCGAAACCTGTCTGCCTTTGAAATAGTCGGCAATCTGCTTGGTTGCCGATTGGGTTACTTCAATCATGGGAAACACCCTCCTTCGTCATTGTCAGACACGTTGTCTGATTTTTTACAGATTAGTCATGGCAGTAGCATTTGTCAATAAAAATAATGATTGCAGAGCATGGCTGTTCAATTCTGATAAAAAATATCAGACCTCTTTCAAAAGTTATTTCCTCCTGATTTCAATTCAAAATTGGGTAGTAGCTCAAACTTGACTGATAATGTTCTATAGAACCTATGATTGAAGAGACAGTGCATAAACTCTGTCAATCATAATTATACTACTACCCGGAATGCTCCGAGGAATGCAGGCTTGTCCGATGATATGAATTTTCATGGTATGCGGCAGACATTCGCAAGTCTTCTGATCTGTCAGAAAGAAGATGTGAAAGCGGTTCAGACTCAGATGGGGCATCAATGTTTTTTGTTATCGGGCGATCCTGAGCGAAAAGAAGCATCACAAGTTTATTGACGTACACCCGAAATTATGAGAGATAGTATGGAATGAATTTCGGTATCGAGAGGTTTTCAGCGTGAACAGTTCAGCAGTTTTGTCAGTTGTAACATTTATCTATGGTCTGGCTGCGGTGTTATACATCGTGGGCTGGATATTCAGGAAAGAAACGCCGGGAAAATTTGCCAGTTACGCAGCAGTATTTGCCGCAGCCGGAAATCTTGCCGGAATCATTCTGAGGTGGATCGAATCCTACAAACTCGGATTCGGTCATGCGCCTTTATCCAACTTATATGAATCTTTGATTTTTTTTGCATTGACGCTGGGTATTATTTATCTGGTGATCGAATACAGGCACGAAAACCGGGTTCTCGGAGCCTTTGCCATGCCCATTGCCTTTCTGACAATGGCGTATGCCTCACTCGGGGTCAGCAATCAGATTCAGCCGCTCATCCCTGCTTTGAAAAGCAACTGGCTGATTGCCCATGTTCTGACCTGCTTTCTGGGATATGCCGCGTTTGCCATAGCATTCGGTCTGAGCATTATGTATCTTCTGCGTCAGAAAGAGAATCTGCCTCCCGATGGTCTGTTTGCCCGGCTTCCGAAAGCAATGGTTCTGGATGAACTGACACATCAGATGGTCATGTTCGGATTTCTGTTTTTGTCAGCAGGCATCATTACCGGTGCGATATGGGCAAATTCGGCATGGGGAACTTACTGGTCATGGGACCCCAAAGAAACATGGTCTCTGATCACATGGTTCATCTACGCCATACTGCTTCATGCCCGGCTGATGCGCGGCTGGGACGGCAGACGCATTGCCTACATCTCCATTGCCGGATTTATGGCAGTATTGTTCACCTATTTCGGCGTAAATCTTCTGCCGGGTCTGCACAGCTATGGCAGCCAATAACTCATCGGATTAACGTGATATGCCGGATATCCTGCTGATACAGCCGCCGATACGGGATTTTTATCTGACCGTCAAAAGAACCATTCCTTACGGACTTGCCTGTATTGCGTCAGAGCTTCGGCGCTCCGGCTTTTCAGTAGGAATATCCGATGCTTTGGCAACTCCGAAATCCCGCCATATTCCTCTTCCGCAGAAAATGACTTTTCTTGAATCGTATTATGCCGCAAAAGACCTATCGCCGTTTGCATTATTTCACGGATTCAGACATTTCGGATACAGCTTCGAACATATCGGAAACATTGCCAAAGCATCGGATGCCTTTCTGGTCGGAATATCCTCACTGTTCACAGCATACAGCAATGAAGCATTGGAAACTGCCGAAATTATCAGGAAATATCATCCGAACTGCTTTATCGTCATGGGCGGACATCATCCCACCGCCATGCCCGAATCGGTGATGCAGTGCAGCGCGGTTGATTTTGTTCTGAGAGGCGAAGGCGAAGTTTCCATGCCGCTCTTGGCGCAGGCAGTCCGGGATAAAACGGATGTTTCGCAGATTCCCGGCATCGTATTTCGCAAACCTGACGGAAGCCTTCACATCAGCGATCCGGCAACTATATGGAATTTAAATGATTCTCCTCTGCCCGCGCTCGACCTGATTCATCACAGATTTTATCGGCGCGGGCACGGCAGCAGCACGGTGATTGCCGCAAGCCGGGGGTGTCCGATGTCGTGCAGTTACTGCTGTATGGCAAAGACGAACTATCGCCGCAGAAGCGTTGAATCGGTAATGGCTGAAATTGACCATGCGGTAACGAATTACGGAGTACGCTTTATTGATTTCGAAGACGAGCATCTGTCTTCGGATCGGCAGTGGTTTTTGAAATTATTGCAGGAGATTGAACACCGATATTCGGGCTTGGGAATCGAACTCAGAGCCATGAACGGTTTGTTTCCGCCATCTTTGGATGAAGAACTGATTGATAAGATGAAGCGGGCGGGATTTGAAACGCTCAATTTGTCGCTGGGATCCGCGTCCGATATTCAGCAAAAACGATTCAACCGCCCGAATCTGAAACCGTCTCTTGAACAGGTTCTCGATATGGCTTCGAAGTATAAGCTTGATGCTGTAACCTACATTATTATCGGTGCGCCGATGCAGACTGCCGAAGAATCTTTGGATGACTTGATGTATCTTGCAAGGCTGAACACTATTATCGGCGTATCCGTGTTTTATCCGGCTCCGGGCAGCGCGGATTTCAGGCTGTGCGAAACTCTCGGCATTCTTCCCCAGCATGTATCGCTGATGCGATCATCAGCGTTGCCGATTGCTCACACGATGACACGAATCGAGATGCTGACCTTGATGAGACTGGGACGTATGCTGAACTTTATCAAAGCACTTGCCAAAGAAAATGCCCGCTTGCATCAAAGAGAAAATATCGGCGAAAAACTACTCGGATTATTTTGTAAGGATGGCAAAATCAGAGGTATGACGCCGAATGGAGAAATATTCATCCATGAAGTTTCGGAAAAATTGTGCAACAAAACTGTTGACTTTATGAGTCAATACGTCATAAAAAATGCACTCGGTTTAGCAATGTTATGAGGAACGAATGATAGTCCCGCATAAGATAACACAACTGTCGCCTGAAGAATATCTGGCTTATGAAAGAGCATCCGATGTCAGAAACGAATAACAGATTCGCTTAAAGAATATATTCTGATTTCTCAGAAGCTTTGCCGTGCCGGGAAATTCGAGCGTCAGAATAATGTATGGCTATATTCTGAAATTCATAGTATGGATAATCAGAGCCATAAACTGCACACTTCCGATGACAGATGTGTATCGGAAAGTAAGGTAGGATACACTAAAAAAACGAAAGGCGGTTGAGATGAAGCAGCTTTTCAAACCAAAAGTATTTACGGTTCGGTCTGAAACATTACGGAATGTTATCCTGCTGTTGCCGGCGATATTGCTGTATATGACGCCATGCGACGCTTCGGATAAAATTCCGATCTGTTTTTACAGTTCCGAGACCAATATCAACAACTTCAAATCTCTGAAAATGGAATTTGACAACTATCTTTCCAAATTCGGAGCTTATGAATTTCAGCCCTTTGACAACCGGGAAACCTTTGAGCAGCATGTGAAAAATCAGAAAAAACTGCTGGTACTCATTTCCGGATGGCATTACAGCAGGATTCATAAACAATATGCTCTGAAGCCTGTGCTGGTGGGTGTATTGAATGGCAAAAACTCTCAGAAAAGGATACTGGTCGGGGGAGAAAAAGTACAGGATGCGGACGCGGCTATGAAAGGTCCTATTGCTTCGTCAAGTAACGCGGAATATACCAAAAGTATCATCCGGGAAATGACGGATAAAAAAGAGGCTGCGGATACGGTAAGAATTCTGACTGTTCCCAAAGAAGTGGATGCGCTGATGTCGGTGGGCTTCGATATGGCAAAAGCCGCACTGACCACCGAATCCGCGTTCAACACGCTCAAGGGCATTGATCCGGTGCTTCATAAAAAACTCCGTATTCTGGCTCAGGGCAAAGAAGCTCTGCTGCCCATTCTTGCCGTTCCCGATGATTTTGCCGCAGAAGCTGAAAAAATCATTACGATTCTCAGGAATATGCCCAATGACTCCGCCGGAATGAACATTATCAGGATGCTCGATCTGGATGCGCTGAAACCCTTTGATCTGTCTTCCGACGCTTCGAAATTGGAGGGATAAATGAAAAATATCAAAATATATCTGACTCTTATAGTATATTTTCTGATAATGCCGATAGTATTGTCTTCTGCGGCAGACAATCAGAAGATTCTGATTATCAATTCCAATGTTTCTGTAGAAAAATACAGAATCGTTCAGGACGAATTCAGAAAAGCGGTTTCTGCCCCTGTATCGGAAATCAATCTGGAGAACATGAACGAAGAGAAAATGAACAGCCTGTCATCCTATGTTCCCGAACTTGTTTATTGTATCGGCGCGAAAGCATATTCGGCTGCAAGCAGATATTTTGCAGACAAAAATATTGTCTTTTCTTCGGTGCTGAACTATCGGCGTATGGACCTGACCTCTAAAACTTACGGTGTATCTTACGAGCTTCATCCGAGAATGTCTTTGTACATTGTACGCTCGCTGTTTCCCACTGTGAAACGGATCGGTATGCTGTATTCCAAACAGTTCACCCGGCAATGGTTCGAAAGTGCCAGAGATCAGGCAAAAGAGTTGGGACTGGAAATTACAGGCAGGGCAGTTTCCGACAGTAAAGATACGGAATCTCTTTTGAAACAGATCATCGGCGAAACCGATGCGATATGGATGATTTCGGACCCGATTGTGATGCCGGAAGAGAAATATCTGAACATTATGCTGAAAACCTGTGATGATCATAAAAAGCCGGTCTTGTCCTATAATGACATGTTTGCGGAACTGGGGGCAAGTCTGGTGGTATCTGCCGATGATCCGACCATCGGCAGGCAGGCAGCCGGCATTGCATCGGAGCTGCTTTCCGGCACAAAACCGGAAGACAAAGTTCAGTTTCCGGCAGGATCACAGATCATTCTGAATCTGAAAAAAATCAGGGAATACAAGCTGGAATACAATTCAGGAGCGTTGGGAACGGTCAATACTATTATTCAGTGAAGTCGGAAGGGGGGAGAATACAGATGGCGCGGGACAATGCTTCTGAAGGAAAAACAGACAAAATCGCAATGACGCAGAGTATCAAATGGAAACTGATGGGGACTGTAACTCTGCTGATGATCGGACTTCTGTTGGCGCTGACGTATTTCAACATCGCATCTCAGAGAAAGGTGATGGCAGAAGAACTGGATAAACGGATAGCGCTGATCAAAGAAAATCTGACCGAACGCGGAAAAAATCTTGTCAAAAGTCTGGCGGGGCAGGTTGAAAAAGATATTGCGTCTTTCAATTTTTCAGGGGTAACGGAAAGTGTTTCCAACTATGTCAAAAGCTATGCCGAAATACGATATGCCATCCTGACAGACTTGTCGAATACGGTCTTTGTCCACACCCTTCATCCAGATCTGCTGAGGACGCAACTGAGCGGTGAACGGGATAAGACTGCTGTCAAAGTCAAAGAGGTTACGGTCATCGAATATAAAGAAGATGATCAGGCTGTCATCGAAATTATCCAACCGATACAGATCAGCGTGGAACAGTGGGGGGTGATGAGAGTGGTCTTCGGTTTGGAAAAACTGAGTAAAGAAATAGAAAGTTCGAAGCTTCAGATCACGCGTCAGCGCAGAACAATGATTATGAATGCCTCATTAAGCACGCTGTTTGTCATGCTGATGTGTATTGTCATCGTAATGATTTTTTCGACGAAATTCACCAATCCTCTGATTCAGTTGACCCATTCTGCCAGAAAGCTGTCAGGAGGAGATTTCACACAGAAAATCAATATCAGACGCCATGATGAAATCGGCATCCTGACAGAAGCCATGAATCAGATGGTCTCCAGCTTATCCGACATTATCCGCAAAAATATCACCACCTCCCAAAACCTTTCCGAAGCTTCTTCGGATCAGAGGAAATCTCTGGTCGAAACCGCCATGCTGCTGGATGAAATGTCTTCCATGACGCAGCAGAATGCCCGATATGCCAATCAGGCAGATAATCTGATGAAAGAAACCAACGGGGTGGTGATGAAAGCAAATGCGTCCATGACCATGCTCACCACCTCTATGGCTCAGATATCTCAGGCAAGCACCGAAATTTTTAAAATTGTCAAGACTATAGATGAAATCGCATTTCAGACCCGGATGCTTGCGCTCAATGCCAGTATCGAAGCCGCCAGAGCCGGAGAAGCCGGAGCCGGGTTTGCAGTGGTTGCCGATGAAGTCAGAAACTTGGCAATGCGTTCCGCAGAAGCTGCCAGTATCACCTCGGATCTCATCGAAGAAACAAGCCAGAAAGTGAAAGAAGGCTCTGAATTTGTGGCAGGTGCAAATGACGGATTCAGGGATGTGGCAGGCAATGCATCCAAAGTAGCTGATTTGGTCAGCAAAATTTCTCAGGCGTCCAATGAACAGAATCAGCGCATCCGTCAGATCAACGATGCGGTTACCAAGATGAACGCGGTTACTCAGCGCAATGCCGACAATGCCGAAGAACTGGCAGAATCCATGTCTATATTCAAAGTGGGTTAGTGCTTTTTTGTCCGCGTTGACAACTCCGGCGGCGTCAGAAATTCCTTTTCGGGCTTTCCTAAATCAAATAGCAGAGAGCTATAGCTTTCCTCTCTGATCTGTGGAAAATCTTTCCTCTTTATCCGCGCCCCTGTATCGTTGGAGTGATTGTCTTGAACCATGATTCACAGGATTAACGGATTAGCGGGATTGAAAAAATCATGGCAACTTTAAATCCTGAAAATCTTGGTTCTGAAAAATAACCGAGCGATAAACCGCCCGGCTGACATCTCAAGCCTTCTTAAGCAGGTTTAGGCTTAAACCATGAAATTTATTTCGGATTATTTCTCAATTTTGATTAACTGTATCGGAGCGGGCATTTCCTTTTCTGTCAGACGCGGCGTATCCGGATTCTCCGTTTCATCAATATCTGTAAATCATTGACAGAATTTGAATTATAACATCTGATGATGATTAGATATTTAAAGTTCAAAGGATAGAAATACGGGAGAACATGGAATTGATGAAGACATTGCATAGAAGGTATGCTATATGTTATTCGGGCGCAACGTCCGAAAGGCAGTGGAGTAGCGATGTAAATAACCTGCAACCCATCGAATTATATAGGAACTGAAATGGAACTCATTGACCAGCATACCAAAAAAATTATGGAAGGATGCAAAGAGCGGGCGCGTGATGCGGGCTTGCGCTTTCAGGATGAAAGTCTGGAATATATTGTTACCAACCGCGATTTGCTGGAACTATCTCCCAAAATCATGATTCCGACATTGTACGACTACTGGGTGCATGATGTGGAAGTGCTGAAAGAAAAAGGCAAATACGAGTTGTATCCCGGCAATCCTTATGAAACGGTCATCAATACCCGTCCGGCGATCTCGTTTTACAATGATAACAATCCCGACTGGCTCAATGTGATGATTTTTTATCATGTTATAGGTCATATTGATTTTTTTCAGAACAATCTGTATTTCCGGCATACTTGGGACTATGATTTTACCGGACAGGCATTGTCGGACAAACGTCTGATTTCACGGCTTCGCTCCGAAAAAGGGCGATGGGTGGATTATGTGATCGAGTTTTCCAGAGGCATTGACAATCTGGTCAGCTATCACGACGAGCTTTCCAAACTATATCAGTCTGAAGATAAAGGCTATTCCAAACGGCTGGATTTTTATTTCGATGTATTTCTGCAATCCCACAAAAATGTGAAAATCGGTGAATATGTCAAAGAATTGGGACGCTATAATGATTGTGTCCGTCAATACGGAGAACAGACCGGAGAAACCACATTTTTTTCAGAAGTTGATCATCAGCATCCTGAATTTAATGCGATTTTCAAAAAAAGCCTTGAGAAAAAAACAGTCCGCAAAATTGATCTGCTGAGTTATATTTCGGAAAATTCCGAATTTCTGAACAAAGAAGAAAACAAGTGGATGAAGCAGATCATGGAAGTAGTCAGAAAAACCTCTCTGTTTTTTCAGCCTCAGATCCGAACCAAAATTATGAATGAAGGCTGGGCAAGTTATTGGCATGAAACACTTTTTTTGAAAGATGATCGGATTAAGGGGCATGAAGTGGATTTTGCCAGAGTCAACGCCGGAGTTACTGCAATGCCGCGTGTGGGCTTGAATCCGTATGCGCTCGGAATGCGGCTGTTTTATTTCATCGAGGAGCTTGCGGATAAAGGCAGATATTCATCGGATTTCAGAAAACTTTCAGATGTGCGTGAACGGGATGCGTTTGACAAACATACCGGAACCGGCAGAGAGTTTATATTCAGAGTGCGGGAAAATTTCAGTGATTTCACCTTTATTAATACCTTTACCGATCAGGATTTCGTAACCAAGAACAATCTGTTTGTGGTCGGAAAGCGGCTCAATCAGGCGCGGCAGGTTTGGGAATATTATGTCAAAAGCCGCAAAGCCGAAGATTATCGAAAAATGCTGTTTGATTCGCTTTACCATCCGCCGTATATCACGGTCAATCCCGAAAAAACCAAGGACGGAAGCCTGTATCTGGAACATCAGTTTGAAGAAAAGCCGCTGGTACAGGAATTTATTCCCAACACCATGATGGGCATCGAATATTTCTGGAACGGACCTGTGCAGCTTGAAACCAGCGAGGTGGTCTCTATCTCCGAGCCTCCGAGAATGCCGGGGCAGGAAGAAGCCGGAGAACCGGAAGTCAAATGGCAGAGGGTGTTATACACGATGGAAAAACGGAAACTCACCAAAAAAACGATTTGGACCTAAGGCTATGGAAAATATCAGAAAAGCATTGGAACATCTTGATCGCAATATGAGCGAACGCGAGCAGCAGTCCACCTTATCCTTTGAAGAATTGCTCAAACTGCTGACAGTTCAGCCCGTTACGGTTATCCGCAATGTATTCCAACTGTTTCACGACATGATCAAAAGCTATGTCGGAGAAGGCAGAGACGAATATCCCGATGATCCCGAATCCATCAATTATGTGTATTATGACTGCAAAAGGCTGTTTGTGGAAGGTGCGGATCATCCGTTTTTTGCAGACCGTATTTTTGCCAATCGCCTCATCAGCCATGTGGAAGATTTGAAACGCGGCGCGCAGCAGAATAAAATTTATATTTTCGACGGACCTCCGGGATGCGGCAAAAGCACATTTTTAAACAATCTGCTGATGAAATTCGAGGAATATGCCAATACCGAAGAAGGTCTGCGCTACGAAGTGCTGTGGCGTCTGGATCGCAAGATGCTGGGCAATTATCGGGAGGAATCCACCATACCGCCGATGATCGAGCGTCTGAGCCAGATACTGCTCAATACCCGAGATACCCGGGAACAGGAAGAAGGCTCTCCTGCAAGCAAAGACGGCGCGACCTGCGTTCCCAATGCGTTTTTGGATGAAGACCATCTGCCTTACCAGAATGAAATGTTTATCGAGGTTTCCTGCCCCAGCCATGACCATCCCATTCTGATGATTCCCAAAAATTACCGGCGCTCGTTTCTGGACGATCTGTTTTTCAATGACGAATTCAAGTGGAAACTGTTCACAGACAAAGAATACGAATGGGTGTTCAGGGACAATCCCTGCACAATCTGCTCTTCGCTGTATGACGCGCTGCTGAGTCGTCTGAAAAGCCCCATGAAAGTATTTCAGATGATTTACGCGCGCCCCTATCGCTTCAACCGGCGCATGGGCGAAGGCATCAGCGTATTCAATCCGGGCGACCGTCCCATGCAGCAGATGGTGCTGACCAATCCCATGCTTCAGCGCAGAATCAACACGCAACTCAAAGACAGCAACGAGGTCAAATACCTGTTCTCCCGGTTTGCCAAAACCAACAACGGCATTTATGCTCTGATGGACATCAAGTCTCACAATGTGGAGCGCCTGATCGAGCTTCACAATATCATCAGCGAAGGCGTTCATAAAGTCGAGGATATTGAGGAAAACGTCTATTCCCTGTTCATTGCCCTGATGAACCCGGAAGATAAGAAAAATATCGAGAATTTTCAATCGTTTTCAGACCGTATTGAGTATATCAACGTCCCGTATATTCTGGACCTGAACACAGAGGTTGAAATTTATCGCAATATTTTCGGGCGCCATATTGACGAAGGCTTTCTGCCCAGAGTGCTGCACAATTTCGCAAGAGTGATTATCTCATCGCGGCTCAACACCCGATCCGACGGACTTCTGGAATGGATCGGCGATTCCAGAAAATACAATCTGTTCTGCGATGACAATCTGCAACTGCTCAAAATGGAAATTTATAACGGT
>JACCEE012099998.1_pt1 | contig 12618 bp, 11 predicted proteins | sample 7449931 | NCBI WGS metagenome assembly JACCEE01 (sample SAMN15323457, study PRJNA562643) | freshwater metagenome | isolation source: river surface water | place: USA:Blue River Watershed | collected 2017-08-19 | reverse complement strand
GGCCGGTGCTGCGTGCGCTGTTCCAGTTCCAGCCCTTGACGGGGGGGCAGGCCGCGCAGGCTGCGGCGGTGGCGCTGGGGGCGCTGGCGCTGCTGGAGGGGCGCAAGGCGTTGGCGCGGCGCCCTCAGTTTGGAGGGGGCCGCTGATCCTCTGTGCCCTTGGGAGACAAGTGCAGGTCAAGACTCGCAGCCGCAGCGCGCAGGCTTTGCAAGGCGGCCTCGAACTCGAAGTTCTCGATGGCGTTGGCGATGGGGCTGTAGCCCCTGCCTAGACCCTGGCGCAGCAAGGCTTCGTGGTCCAGCCATTCGGTGCTGGCCTCGAAGTCGCTGGCGGCCAGCAGTTGCGCAATGTGCTGGCAAACCGCGGCCAGATGCTCAGGGTCCAGCGCCGTCGGCCTCGGCGTCGGCCGCTCAGGCGCGCGCGCGCCCACGGCCATGCCGAGCCCCGGGCGCGGGCGAATCCACTGCCGGAGCGTGTCGAACAATTTGGCCGGGTTGATCGGCTTGGCCACATGGTCGTTCATGCCCGCAAGCAAGCAGGCATCGCGGTCGCTGGCCATCGCGTTGGCCGTCATGGCGATGATGGGCACGTCTGCCCGGTGCTGGCCCGCGCGGATCCGGCGCGTCGCGGACCTCGCCCAGTGCCTGTGACACGCACTCGAACAGCGTGGACGGACTCACTGGCTTGATCAGCACGTCGTGGATGCCGATCCCCTCGGCGCTCTTGAGCAATTCCTCCCGGCCATACGCGGTGACCATCAGGATGGGCATCGGATGCGCGGGGTGATCGACCCGGATGCGTTTGGCCAGTGCGATGCCGTCCATCTCCGGCATCTGCCAGTCCAGCAGCAGGTCGTAGGGCGGCTTGCCCCCCTCGCTGTGCGACAGGGCTTTCAAGGCGTCGGCCCCACTGGCCACGGCCTCGGCGGCCAGACCCATGCTGCGCAGCACATCCGCCAGCACCTGGCGCGCCGTTTCGTTGTCGTCCACCACCAGGGCACGCTTGCCGTGCAGGTCGGTGCGCAGCACCCGGGTCGGGGCGGCGGCGTTCGTGCTCTTGACCAGTCGAACGGTGAACCAGAAGGTGCTGCCCTGGCCCAGGGTGCTCTCGACCCCGACCGTGCCGCCCATCCGGCTGGCCAGCTGTTTGGTGATGGCCAGGCCCAGGCCGGTGCCGCCGTACTGGCGGGTGGTGGTGCTGTCGGCCTGCTGAAAGCTTTCGAACAGCTTGGCCACCTGTGCCGGCGTCAGCCCGATGCCCGTGTCTCGCACCGTGAAACGCAGCAGCACGTCCTGGTCAGTGTCCTCCTGCAGTTGCGCCTGGATGGCGATCTCTCCGCTGCTGGTGAACTTGACGGCGTTGTTGGCATAGTTCACCAGCATCTGGTCCAGCCGCAGCGGATCGCCCACCAGTCGTTCGGGAATGCGCGGGTCGATGTGGATGATCAACTCCAGCCCCTTGTCTGCCGCCTTGTCGGCGATCAGGGTGGTGACATTGTCCAGAAGCTGCTGGAAACTGAACTCGACCTGTTCGAGGTTGAGCTTGCCGGCCTCGATCTTGGAGTCGTCCAGGATATCGTTGATGATGCCCAGCAGGTGCTGGCGCGCCGACTGGATCTTCTTGAGGTAGTTGCGTTGATGCTGGCCGAGGTCGGTTTTCAGCACCAGATAGGACATGCCGATGCCAGGACGAAGTTGCGGCACTCGGTCCAGAGCGTGCGCGGACGATCCAGAAAGACCGTGTCGGCAGGCAGCCAGGCCGGGTCCGCCCCCCCCAGCGCGCCAGTTGGGCCCAGCTGAACATCGGCTGTGGTGCTACGGTGAGGCTGGGGTCCCCGGCATCGGGTGGGTGTGCGCCGCTCAGCAGCTTGAAGCCGATTTCGCCCGCGCGTCGGCCCACTTCGCGACCTCGGCGGCCACCTCCGCGGGGATGAAGTTGCGCCCGGTGCTGTCCTGAAAGTACGTGGACAGGAGAACGAGGGTGTCGGGCGGCAGCGAGGCAATCCGGCGCAACATGGCCTCGTAAGGCAGCGCGGAGGTGTCCTCGATGTCCAGTGGGCGTTGCTGCGTCGACAGGACCTGGGCCAGTTGCGCAGGCAAGGTGGTCTGCGTGCGCTCCACCCCGGCCACCAGCACCAGCCGACGTGTCTGGGGAAAGAGGTCGAGCCCATGGCGCAGCGTGCCGGCAAGGTCACGCAGCTCGCTCACATTCAGGATCCGATGGGGCGCACCGCGCCAGGTCACCTCCGGCTTCACGATGAGGGTCGCCACCACCGGCTGACCCGGGGGCAGGAGATCGTAGCCCGCCTGGTTGAAGCGGTCGAGATCCATGTGCTCGACGTAAATGTTGCTGGGGGAGACCCCTTTGGCCTTGAGAACGGACACGGCGCCATTGATCAAGGCCTCGGGCACCGGCAAGCCATGCTGGTTGCCGGCCACAATCAACACCCCAGGCTCATGCGGCGGCTGTGAGGCGGCTGCGGCCGTTGGGCTGGCCGCGTGTGTCGGCGTCGCGAGCAGGCCCCACAGCAGGCTCACCCCCAGCATCAGCACGGCGGCCCCAAGCCGATGCCAACCCCAGCGGGTTGAGGTGCCTGTGACGGATGAGGGGAACGGCATCTGAAACCATGGCGATCACCGCAGTGAGTCGAACTCTGCAATCGCTCCTTTCCAGCTGCCATTTTTAACAGAAATTGGGACACCGCGGTGGATGGCGAACCCCTGTGCTACAACCGCGCCAGATCTTGCGGCTTGGCGCTTTACTGTCCCGCAGTTGCGCCTTATGGAGGTCGCAGCCTGCGCACCCGGCGAGTCTGTGATAGTCTCAAATCATGCTCCGCCGGTGCCTGTCCTTCATGCTGACCTTCTGCCTGTTCTGGCAGTCGCTGGCGTTCGCCGGTGTCGAGGTCATGCTGGTCGACGAGTCTGAGCAGGCCCACGCCGTCATGCACTTCGAACGTGAAGCGCACCACCACGATGACCACGGGCATGTCAGCCCGGAGACGGACGCGCAGGCCGGTGTTCAGCATTTGATGTGCGACGCCTGCTTGTTCGCCCTGGCGTTATGGCCGGCCTCCACACCGGTTTTCCTTCCCGTGGGCCGGGACGCCCTGACCGAGCTTGCGCGCCAGGAGGCGCCGCCGCCTTGTCTGAGCGGTTTGGAACGCCCCCCTCGAACTTTTTTCTGACATCAAGTCCGATGCCGGCGCCGCCATGGATCCATGGCCCGCGGGCGATCCATTGATGTGTGTGGTGCTGTACAGGCTTGTGAGCCGCGTGGGCATGACACCCTCTCGTCAGAAAAATCGTGAAACCCTCACCATGGTTCGTGCCATGGCGTGCTGCGGCCCTCGCGGTCGCCGTTACGCTGTGCTTTCCTGTCCAGGCCCAGCCCATTGAAACGCCGCTCTCGCAGAGCGTCTCCGAAGCATCCGGCCCTGTGTCGGTGTCCTGGACGCAAGCGGTGGAGGCGGCATGGGCGCGCTCCCCTCTCCATGTCGAGGCCCAAGGCCGCCAGCGCGTGGCGCAGGCCTCACGGCAGGTAGCCGACAGCTGGTTGGTGGCGCCTCCTTCACTCGATGTGGCGCAACGCGAGGGCGTGAGCGCGGCCACCCGGGGCGAGCGTGAAACCGAGCTCGGTGTGAGCCTGCCTTTGTGGCGCTGGGACCAGCGCGACCGCAGTCAGGCCAGCGCCTCGGCCGAGGCGGCCTGGGCCGACGCCAGTCAGCAGGCGGTACGCTGGCGGGTGGCAGGCTTGGTGCGTGAAGCGGCCGCGCGTGTGCGCCTGGCGCAAGCCGAGCTCGCTCAGGTGAACACGCAGCAGCAGTTGCTGGCCACACTGGCGCAAGACGTGGCGCGTCGTGTTCGAGCCGGCGATCTGGCCCCGGCCGATGAGCTGGCCGCCAAAGCCGAGTTGCTGGGGTGGGAAGCGCAAACGTCGCAAGCGCGCTGGGCTCTGCAGGCTGAAATGAGTGCGTGGCAGACCTTGACCGGCTTGTCCGCGCTGCCCTTGGCTGAGCCGGTTGCCATGACCGGGGCGGTTCAGGCGACGGCAGATGATCTGGCCGCGCACCCCGAGGCCCAGCTCGCCAACCTGGGGGTGGCGCTCGCGCGGGCGCGGGTGGCGTCGGCTGCTCAGCTGGCCGGCGCGGCGCCCGAGCTGGGCGTGTCCTGGCGACAGGAGCGAGCCAAGCTGGGTGGGGCGCAAAACAGTGTGGCCTTGTCCATGAAGCTCCCACTGGGCACGGCGACGCACCGGCAGCCTCAGCTGGCTGCCGCCCTGGCCGCGCAAGATACCGCGCTGGCCGAGCAGGCTCAAACACAGCGACACCTGGGCTCCCAACTCGAACTGGCACAAGCCCACTGGGCCAACACGCAGGCGCAAGCCACGAACGAGCAGGAGCGTGCCCGCTTGCTGAGGCAGCGCGGCCAATGGCTGCAACGCGCGTTCTCTGCCGGCGAAACCGCGCTGCCCGACCTGCTGCGCGCCTTGAGCGCTGCGGCACAGGCCGAGGCCGCCGCTGCACGACAACAAGCCGCCCTGGCCCAAGCCGGGGCGCGGCTGCAACACGCACAAGGGCTCATGCCATGACACACACACACGTTGACGCACACGCCCCTTCAAGCTGGCGCAGGGGGCTTGGCACCTTGGCCTTGATGCTCTCCTCCTGGCTGATGCCCGTCTGGGCAGGGCCTGGCGCGCACGGGCCCAATGGCGAACACCTCGATGGACCGACCACGTCCAACGCGACCGCCGACGCCGCCCCCCACTTCGAGGCCCAAACCGAGCTGTTTGAGGTGGTCGGTCGGTTGCAGGGCGGTGAGCTGTCCCTGCTCATCGACCGCTTTGAGACCAACGAGCCGGTGCGCCAGGCCACGGTGGAGGTGGCTTCGGGCAACGCCAAAGCCCAGGCACGCTTTCATGCCGATCTGGGTGACTACGCCGTGGACGACGCGGCCTTGCTCACGTTGCTGAGCCAGCCGGGTGAGCACGCCCTGGTCATCACGGTGACGGCCGGGGAAGACAGCGACCTGCTGGACGCGGTGCTGCAGGTGGGCACGCCCCCCCTTGAGTCGGCGCATGACGACCACGGTGATCACACCTGGCCCCTCTGGGTTCGGTGGTTGATCTGGACGGCCCTGGGCCTGGCCGTGGCCGCGCTGGCGGCCGTGTGGATCCGCAAGCCTGGCAAGGGAGAGCCAGCATGAAAAACATCCTGAGCCTGAGGCTGCAGACCCTGCCGCCCATCCGACGCACCGCCTGGGTCCTGTCCCTGATGGCGGCCTCGTTCGCCTGGGCGGGGCCGGGGGCGCATGGCCCCAACGGTGAGCACCTGGACACCGCCGCCGCCCCCAGCGCCAGTGGGCTGGCCAGGTTGCCCGATGGCAGCGTTCACATTCCGAAGCTGGCGCAGCGTCGCATGGGTTTGCGCACGGTGCTGGCACCCGTGAGTGAGGCGTCGGCCACGGTTGAGCTGCCCGCCCGGGTGATCGCCGATCCGAATGCGAGCGGCTTGATCCAGTCGGTGCATGGGGGGCGCATTGAGCCGGGGCCGCGCGGTCTGCCCGTGGCTGGCCAAGCCGTCAAGCAGGGTGAGGTGCTGGCCTGGGTGCGTCACCACGCGGATCCCTACGCGCTGGCGGCACAGCAGTCGCAGCGCAGTGAATTGCGTGCCGCACGCGTGCTGGCTGAACAACGCCTGCAAAGACTGCAATCGTTGGAGGGGACGGTGCCGCGCAAGGACATCGACGCAGCCCGCATCGAAGCCGCCTCGCTGGCGCAACGCGAACAAAGCATTGCCACCAGCCTGAGCGCGCGTGAACCCTTGCGGGCGCCCGTGAACGGCGTGCTGGCGCGCACCGAGCTCAAGGCCGGCCAGATCGTGGACAGCCAGCAGGTGCTGGCCGAGGTGGTGAACCCCTCGCAATGGCTGGTGGAGGCCACCACGGCCGATGTCAGCCTGAGCACACGCCTGGCCTCGGCGACGCTGCAAGGCGTGCAGGGCGTGACGCTCAAGCCGCTCGGTGCCGCACGTGCCCTGCGCGACGGTGTGCTGCCCATCACCTTCCGCGTGCAGTCTGCGCCAGGCGCGACCCCTTTGGCGCTGGGCCAAACCGTCACCGTTGTGGCCAGTCTGAGCGAGCGCCGTCAGGGCATCGTGCTGCCCGCCGAGGCCGTGGTGCGCAACCCCGCCAACGAGCCGGTGGTGTGGATCAAGACCTCGGCCGAACGCTACGTGCCGCAACCGGTGCGCGTGCAGGCGCTCGACAACCAGCGCGTGCTCGTGACCCAGGGCCTGGCGGCTGACAACCGCGTGGTGGTGCAAGGCGCCGCCCTGGTGGCGCAGATTCGCTGATCGGAGTCACCATGTTCAATTGGATCGTCCGACACAGCCTGCACAACCGGCCCTTCGTGCTGGCCTTCGCCGCGCTGCTTCTGGTTTACGGGGCGATGACCGCCTGGCGCACACCGGTCGATGTCTTCCCCGACCTCAACAAACCGGTGGTGACGGTCTTGAGCGAGGCCGGCGGCATGGCCCCGGAAGAGGTCGAGCAACTCGTCAGCTTCCCCATCGAGACGGCGCTCAACGGCATGCCGGGGGTGACCCGCGTGCGTTCCACCTCGGGCGTGGGCCTCTCAGTGGTCTATGCCGAGTTTGACTGGGGCACCGACATCTACCGCAACCGCCAGCTCGTGAGCGAGCGCCTGGTGCAGTTGCGTGAGCAACTCCCGCAAGGTGTCACGCCCAGCATGGGACCGGTCTCTTCCATCATGGGGGAGGTCATGCTGATTGCCTTGCCGCTGTCCCAAGCGCAGGGCACCAAGCCGAGTGCGACACCCATGCAGGCGCGCGAGTATGCGGACTTCGTGTTGCGCCCGCGCCTGCTGGCGATTCCCGGCGTCTCTCAGGTGATCCCGATCGGTGGGGAAGTGCGGCAGTTGCGTGTGGAGCCCGACCCCACCCGCATGGCCCAGATCGGGGTGTCGCTCACGCAGATCGAGCAGGCACTGCAAGGCTTTTCCGCCAACGCCGGCGGCGGTTTCATTGACCGCCACAGCCGCGAGTACCTGATCCGGCACATCGGCCGCACCAACCGCGTCGAGGACCTGCAGCAGGTGGCCGTGGCGTGGAAGGACGGGCGCTCGGTGCTGCTGCACCAGGTGGCCGAGGTGCGCTTCGCCGCCGCGCTCAAGCGGGGCGACGCGGGCTATCAGGGCCAGCCGGCCGTGATCGTCAGCGTGCAAAAGCAGCCGGCGGCCGATACCGTCGCGATCACGCGCCAGATCGAAGCGGCGCTGCTCGAACTCAAGTCCGGGTTGCCGGCGGGCTTGTCTGCGCCGCAGGTGCTGTTTCGGCAGGCCGACTTCATCGATGCCTCCATCGGCAACGTGACCGAGGCCCTGCGTGACGGCGCCATCATGGTGGCCATCGTGCTGTTCGCCTTCCTGCTGTCGGCACGCACCACGCTGATCTCGCTGATTGCCATTCCCTTGTCGCTGGCCGTCACCGCCTTGGTGTTCAGGTTGCTGGACCAGTCCATCAACGTGATGACGCTGGGCGGGTTGGCGATTGCCATTGGCGAGCTGGTGGACGATGCGGTGGTCGATGTCGAGAACATCCTGCGCCGCATGAAGGAAAACCGCGCCCTGGCCCAGCCTCGACCCTGGCTGGACGTGGTGCTCCAGGCCAGTGTCGAGGTGCGATCGGGCATCGTCTACGCCACCGTCATCGTGGTGCTGGTGTTCGTGCCGCTGTTCGCCTTGCCGGGCATCGAGGGGCGTTTGTTCTCGCCGCTGGGCATTGCCTACATCGTCTCCATCCTGGCGTCGATGCTGGTGTCCATGACGGTCACGCCTGTGCTGTGCAGCCTGCTGCTGCCCGGCATGAAGCGCCTGGACCATGGCGACAGCCCCCTGGTGAGTCGCCTCAAGCGCTGGGATGCGCGGGTGCTGGCCTGGTCGTTCCCCCGCGCCAAGCAGCTGATCGCCCTGGCGGTGGTGGCCGTGGGTCTGGCCGTGGCCAGCGTGCCTTACTTCCCGCGGGCTTTCCTGCCGGCCTTCAACGAAGGCTCGCTGGTGCTGTCGCTGATGTTCAATCCGGGCACCTCACTGGCCGAGGCCAACCGCATGGGCGCCCTGGCCGAGCAGCTCATCGTCGACGTGCCGGGGGTGACCCAGGTCGGACGCCGCACCGGCCGCGCCGAGATGGACGAACATGCCGAGGGCGTGCACTCGGCCGAGATCGATGTGGACCTGCGCCGCGACGGCGAGCCCGTGGACCGCGAGCAGGTGATGGCCCAGATCCGCGCTCAGCTCGCGTCGCTGCCGGCCCAGGTGGCCATCGGCCAGCCGATTTCGCACCGGCTGGATCACCTGCTGTCCGGGGTGCGGGCGCAGATCGCTGTGAAGATCCACGGGGACGACACCGACACCCTGCGTGGCTTGGCCGAGCAGATGCGACAGCGTCTGTCGGGCATCCCGGGCCTGGTGGACCTGACGGTGGAAAAGCAGGTGCTGATCCCGCAGATCATGGTGCGCCTGGACCCGCAACGCCTGGCGCAGACAGGGCTTGCGCCCGGCGAGGCCATCCGCGTGCTGCAGGCCCTGACCGATGGCGCCCACGGCGCGCAGCTGGTCGATGGCAACAAGCGCTACGAGCTGGTACTGCGCCTGCCCGACGACCGGCGCAGCCCGCAGGACCTGGCCCGCACACTGGTGGACACGCCCGCCGGGCGCCTGCCCGTGTCCAGCTTCGCAACGGTGGAAGAATCCGACGGCCCCAACCAGATCGGTCGGGAGAACGGGCGGCGCCGCATCGTGGTCTACGCCAACACCGATGGCTCGGACATGGGGCGCGTGATCGGTGACATCCGCCAGGTGATCGACGAGACGGCCTTGCCGACGGGCAGCTTCATCAGTCTGGAAGGGCAGTTCCAGGCTCAGGAGCAGGCGACGCAGCTCATCGTCGGGCTGTCGCTGATCTCGCTGTCGATGATGTTCCTGGTGCTTTACTCGCGCTACCGCTCGGCCGTGCTGGCCGGCATCATCATGGCGAACATCCCGCTGGCGCTCATTGGCAGCGTGATCGCCATGTGGCTGGCCGGCGTGAGCCTGTCTGTGGCCACCATGGTGGGCTTCATCACGCTGGCCGGCATTGCCACACGCAACGGCATCCTCAAGATCAGCCACTACATCAACCTGTGCCGCGTCGAGGGGGAAACCTTCGGCCAGGCCATGATCGTGCGTGGCTCGCTGGAGCGTCTCACGCCGGTGCTGATGACGGCTCTGGTCGCGGCCTTCGCCCTGACCCCGCTGCTGCTGGCGGCCGATGCGCCCGGCAAGGAAATCCTGCACCCGGTGGCGGTGGTCATCTTCGGCGGGCTGGTCAGCTCCACGCTGCTGGACACCGTGCTGACGCCGCTGCTGTTCTGGCTGCTCGGGCGGCGGCCCTTGGACAAGCTGCTGGAGATGGAACAAGCCGATGGGTTCTGAACCCTGTCTGATCAGGACTGACGAAAGGAGTCGCACATGAGATCACGGAGACTGTGGCTGGCCGGCCTCACCTTGACGCTGGGCAGTGCCTTCGCACCCTGGGTGCAAGCGCATGACAATGCCTACCTGGATGCGCAAACGGCGCCTCATGGCGGGACCTTGCGCATGGCCGGACCCTATCACCTGGAGCTGGTGCAGTCCGCCGACAAAGCCCATACTGGGCAGAGCACCGTCAGGGTGTATGTGACGGACCATGCCGGGCAGGCCATCCCCACCCGTGGCGCCAAGGGCCGGGTCCTCGGTGGGCCGGGCAAAGGGTCCCAGATCGCAGCCCTGCTGCCTGCAGGTGAGAACGCGCTGAGCGGGCGCCTCAGGCCAGGCGCGCAAACCTCACCCGAGTGGGAGGTGGAGGTTCAGCTGCCCGGTCAGGCACCCCAGCAGGCGCGCTTCCCGGTGAAGGTCGGGGGAGACGAGTCTGCTCACCCGTCGCCTTCACTGCGTGCACACCGTCACTGATGCCCGCTTTTTTCTTTTCATGCCCCCCTACAGGAGTCATCCATGTCATTGCTGAAAATCCTTCGCCAACTCACCTTGCTGGCCTGCTGTGTTCTGGTTGCCCATCCTGCTGCGGCCCACGGCGACGCCAAGGCCGCGCATGGCGGCATCGTGCAGGTCGCCCACGACGTCAACTTCGAGCTGGTGTCGCAGGCTGATGGCGCCACGCTCTACCTGGTGGACCATGGCAAGCCGTTGCCCTCACAGGGCATCAGCGGCAAGCTCACCATCTTGAACAAGGGCCAGAAAGCCGAAGCCGACCTCAAGCCTGCCGGTGACAACAAGCTGGTCGCCGCCGGCGTGGTGCTCAGCCCAGGTGCCAAGGTGGTGGCGGTGCTGAACAACGTGGCTGGCAGAACCGTCACCGTGCGCTTCAACGTCAAGTGATCCCATGCTGACGGACCGGTTTGCCCAGCTGCCGGCCCTCAAGGGTGGCCTGCTGGCCTTGCTGGCCGCGCTCCTCTTCGGGGTCAGCACGCCCTTGGTGCAACGCTGGGGGGCGGGCCTGGGGGCCTTCACCACGGCGGCCCTGCTGTATGGGGGCGCGGCCTTGGTGGGCCTCACCCTGCGTCGTCCGGCGGACCAGGAGGCCCGTCTGCACCGTGCGGACCTGCCTCGCCTGGTGTGGATGGCCGGCTTTGGTGCGGTCATCGGCCCCGTCGCGCTGGCGTGGGGTTTGCAGCACACGACGGGCACGGGCGCTTCGCTGATGCTCACGCTGGAGGCTGTGTTCACGGCCGTGCTGGCCGGGTGGTGGTACGGCGAAGCCATGGGCCGGCGGGTGTGGGGCGCGGTCGTGCTGCTGTTGGCGGGCGGCGTTGCCCTGGTTCTGGAACAAGGTCTGCAGGGTCAGGCCGGACAGGCTTCCGTCTGGGGTCTGCTGGCGGTGCTGGCTGCCACGGCCGCCTGGGGCATCGACAACACCCTCTCACGCGCATTGGCCGAGCGTGACCCGGCGCAGGTGGTGGTCGCCAAGTGTGTGCTGGGTTCGTGTGCGACGGCGACCTTGGCCTGGTGGGCTCACGAGCCTGTCCCTCAACTCGGTGCCATCGTGGGGCTGATGCTGGTGGGGGCCGCCGGCTATGGATTGAGCTTGCGTTTTTACCTGTTGGCCCAGCGTTCATTCGGTGCCGCCCGCACCGGGTCCGTGTACGCCTTTGCGCCCTTCGTGGGCGCGGCCTTGGCGTGGGTCCTCGGGGACCGGTCGGGCGGTTGGGGCTTGATGCTGGCCAGTGTCCTGATGGTGGCCGGCATCGCGCTGCACCTCATGGAGACCCATGCCCACAGGCATGACCACGAGGCGATGACGCACGAGCATGCGCACACGCATGACGATGGCCACCACCTGCACCCGCATGACCCCATGCCGTCAGGCCCCCACAGTCACCGTCACCGACATGAGCCGATGCGCCACACCCACGCGCATGTGCCCGATGCGCACCACACGCATCGACATGGGTGAGTGCGCACGCGTGAGGAGCTGCTGTGGTCTTGCGGGCCGACTTGCTGGTGTGCTCGTCGGCATCCTATTGGGACACCAGCGCCAATTCGAGCTCGACCAGACGATGAAACCGTGCGAACGCCGCAAGGGGCGCCTCAGGCCTGGCGCTGTTGTGTGGCCGAGGCCAGCGCGTCGAGGAAGCTGAATAAAAGTCGGTTCATCTCGCTGTAGTCGTTGGCGAGCAAGGCTGGCGGCTGTTGCACAAACCGATGAGCCGTCAAGGCCGCAAAGTCACCGGCGGTCGCGTCGATCAGCAAGGCCACCACCTGCGGCGTGAACTCCATGTGGCATTGAAAACCATAGACCCGTGGCCCGTACGCGATGATCTGACGCGGGCAACCCTCACTGGAGGCCAACACCTGGGCCGTGGGCGTGAGCCCGGGCATGTCGCTGTGCCAATGGCCCGTGAGCAAGGTCTGCGGAAAGCCAGCAAACATAGGGTGGGCCTGGCCTGCAGCCGTCAGGGTGATGGGGAAGACACCGATCTCTTTTTCGGGACTGTGGGCATGAGGTGCCCCCAGCGCCGTTCCGATGAGCTGCGCCCCCAGGCACACGCCCACCACGGCTCTCTCGGCATCGACAGCCTGCCGAATGAGCGCGCATTCGGCCGCCGCGTCAAAGTGCGGGCATTCAGCACGCGTGGTGGTCGGCGACTGCGGACCGCCCAGAACCACCAGCATGTCGAAGTCCGAGGCGGACGAGGGCAGAGGTTCGTGCGCGTATACACGGGAGTACGTGGCGGTGTGGCCCCGGTCCCGCACCCAGGTTTCGTACGCCCCGGGGGCCTCAAAGGCTTCGTGGATGACGAAGTGGACGTTCATGGTGTCTCCGGTCGCGAAGGGGGAAATCGATGGCATCAGTCAGTCAGACGGGAGGGGGATGCGTTCGTCGCAGGCCTGGCCCAGGTCCGGCCTTGGTCCGGTCAGCACCCGCCAAGCGTAGACAGCGTACAGCAGCCAGGCCCCGATCCACAGCACGGCGGCCAGGGTCAGTGGCGACAGCCCCCACGTTGCCAGCGGAAGGAAGGGCAGCGAGGCGCCAGCGCGACTGATCGCCGCCAGGAGCAGCAG
>JACCEE011434350.1_pt1 | contig 12618 bp, 8 predicted proteins | sample 7449931 | NCBI WGS metagenome assembly JACCEE01 (sample SAMN15323457, study PRJNA562643) | freshwater metagenome | isolation source: river surface water | place: USA:Blue River Watershed | collected 2017-08-19 | reverse complement strand
CGCATGCCCTGCTCGAAACTGCCCTCGTGCATCAAATGGGTGGCACTGTGCAACACCATGTCGATCGGGGCCAGCACATGCAGGCAAGAGCCCACTTGCAAGGGTCTCGCCTCACTCAACAACAAGGCCGAGCTGGGGTGAATGCGCGCCGAGACCGGCATGATCGCGTGGTGCACGTCCAGCACCGTACCTCGCTGAATGTGCTGCATCGGCGGCAACTCGTGCATCCAGGTGCGGTAGTAGCGCTCGTCGTAGTCCGACCGCGCCGAGCTTGCCCAGCCCCCCAGCATCAACGCCGCCTCCACCTCGGGCAAGGCCGCCTTTGGAACCAGCACGTCCACATCCGACACCACACGCCCCTGGGCGACATCCAGATCGGCTGCCACATAGGCCGCGCCTTTGAGCAACACCACCGGGATGTTCAGTGAACGCAGCGCCAGCTCGATTTCCTGAATCTCGTAACCCAGCTCCCGCTGCTGGCGATCGGCCACACGCAGAGCCGACTCCAGGTACTTGCGTGGTGCTTCAGGAATCTGATCCCACACGCCATCGCGCTGCGCCAGAAAGCCCAGACGCGCCGACAGATCGCCCGCCCGTGCCAGCCGGATGACATGGTCCCACTGCTGCCCAGAGAAGCCCGCCATCTCCTGGGGGCGCTGCAGCGCACGCCTCAGCGTGACCAGACCCGTGGCGTCGCGGCTCATGCACTCAACCTGGCGAAACACGCCAGGGCCTCGTCGAGGTCGCTGTAGTGGAGGTCGTACACGTCGCAGCGCTCGACCACGTCGGCCAAGGTCTCGAACCCCTGCCGGCCATGCACATGGTGATTGAAACTGTTGCGATGCAGGTTCAGCAAGGCGTCGGCCTTGGGGCGCGGGCTCAGCGTCAACGGGGCGCCGGCCACATAGCGCGGATAGATGATCCAGGCAGGCGTTGCCAGTTCGCGCGCGCGCGCCGTGCTGTCGGCCGACACCTGCATGTGGCACACCGTGCCCTTCAGGGTGTCGAGTGCCACCGGCCCCATGACCGCATCCGGTGCCCGGCGGCGCATGATGTCGATGGACGCATTCTTGAGGCTGATGGGTCGCGGCGACGCCGTGAGCAAACCGGTGCGCGGGTCGAGCAAGGCCATCTCGTCAGACAGCAGACGCCAGCCATCGAGCATCAAGGCCGCGCACAGCGTGCTCTTGCCCGAGCCGGGTGGCGCCGGGAGGATCACGGCGCGCCCGTCACGCTCCAGCACCGCAGAATGCAAGGTGATCCAGTTGTGGCAGTAGCTGGTGATGCACCAGTTGAGCCCCCACTCCAGGAACGCATAGGCTTCGCCATAGGCCAGGGGTGTGAAAGGCGCGTGGCCGTCCATCTCGAACACGCAGAGCGGACGTGATGGGCGCCATTTGCGGCGCACCGACACATGAAAGTCCGCAAACTCGCCGGCCTCGGTCCAGCAGGTGTGGCCCGCGTACAAACGTTGAATGCCGTCGGCGACGATGGGGATGGCACTGCGCACATGCACCACAAACGGATCCATGCGCAGAAACAGGCCAGAGGTGCGCAATGCCGCAGACAGGGCATCGGGTGGCACCGCCCCCACCCGACGTGGCGTCACGCCGACCGACACGTCACCACACCCATTGACTTCAGGTTGTCCAGAACCGACGTCACCAAAGCGATGTCCGAGTCCTCGGGCGCCTCACCCATCAGTGCATAGGCCAATTGCGGCGCTGTTTGGCCAGCCGCTTCGGCTGTTTCGACCGCAGAGCGAAGTTGCCGGTCTCTCAGCAGAGACAACAACTCAAACGCCGACTCCGACACCTCGTACAAGGCCGAGTCGGCATCGTCATACACCACACCACCGTGCCCGGCCCAGCCACGCAAAGCGAAGCGGGACGAGTTGAACGCATACTGCATCGTCAAACTCAAGCACCCATCTCAAACACGCAGCGCACCGCTCCCCAACACGTCAGCCACAGCTGCCGCCCGAGCGCGACGACGGATTGATCAGGCAATCGCTGAAGCCCGTGCCTGAGTACACCCGCTCGAAGTAATCACACGTGTCAGACAGACTCCAGCGAACGCCAGCGGTGGGCTCCCAACTGCCGTAATTGCGCCAGATGTCCTTGCACCGCTGCTCGCTGATGTAGGAATCGCTGCCGTACCTCTTGGCCGACAGGTAACCCGCCGCCAGGTACTGCGCCAGACGCTCCATGTCCGAGCGTTCATTCATCTTGAACACCTGTTTCAAGGTCTTCTTGGCAATGCGGGGGCTTGGCATCATTTCAAAGCCACAGCCACGCCGATGGCTGCGATCACAGCCGGTCCGACCAAACAGCAGGTCGTTGCAGTCCGGGTGCTTCTCGCACTCGCTCATCGGGAGGAACAAGCCCGTGGTCTGCGCATTGGGCGCCACACTGCCGCCCGTGGTGGTCACCGAGGCGAACGAAGACGCCATCACGGTCACGTTGCCGGCCCGCGGGGTCGCCAGCACCATGTTGGTCTTGAACGCTGCCACCACTGGCGCCGCAGCCAGACCGGCACGCACCAACTTGCGTCGGCTGGTGTTGAGCCCAGCGGGCGGCACGTCCACGTCGGTGGCCGATGTGCGCTCGTTTTGCTGATCTGACATGGAGTACCCCTTGATCTCGATGTATGTGTCGTGTCACCAGACAAAAGCTGTGTCAGGTGCCGAAAGTTGCCTCACAACATGCAATTTTCGTACCGGAAGACAGAAGCTTCGGCAAGTGCTTGATTTGTTGGCGAGTTGACAAACGACCGGCTGCACTTCGACGAATCTGATGCAGCGCTGTCAAAAATATCGACACGTCACAGTGACTGAAGCAACTTGTCGACTTCTGCCTGGCGGTTGAACTTGTCACCCAACTGCTTGAGGGCCTGCAAGTTCGCCTTCGCACCCGCCTTATCGCCGGCCTGAACTTGAATCTGCGCCAGATTGAACTTGTACAGAGCGGCATCAGGCTGAATTTGCAAGGCGCGTTTCTGCACCTCGACCGCCTGCTTGAAGTTCTTCTCAGACGCCAGCAGCATCGCCCAGGTGTCAAGAATCGCCGGGTTGTTGGGCGCCAGCTTGTCGGCCTTCTCCACCAGGCTCAGGGCATCTTTGCGCCCCTGCTTGCCGGCCACCCAGGCCAGGTTGTTGAGGGTGAGCGGGTTGTTCGGTTGCAGGTCCAGCGCCTTCTGATAATGGCCCGCCGCCGCGTTGAGGTCGTTGCCGGCCACCGCACGGTCGCCCATGTACAGCATGAACGTCACATCCTTGGGGTGACTGCGCAGCCACGAACTGGCCAAGGCATCGGCCTCGCGCTTTTTCTGTGCCACCAGTTGCACCGAGTGCAGCTTGACGGCCAGATCCGAGGCATTGGGCGCCAGCTTCAAGGCCTTTTCATACGCCGGGATCGCCGCCGCCCAGTTCCGAGCAGCCGCCTGCACCTCGCCTTCCAGCGCAAAACCAATCGCCTCTTGCGGACGTTGGGTCTGGATCTCCTTGACCATGGCCAGAGCATCGGGCACACGGTTGCCGCGCACCGCCAGCTCGGTCAGACCCTGCTGTGCAGCCAGCAAATTGGGCTGAATCTCCAGGGCCTTGCGCAGGCTCTGGGCCGCGCTGGCCGCATCCTTGTTGGCCATGTAGACCCCCGCCATGCGCAAGTGCGGGAGCGTGGACTGAGGCTGCATCGAGGCCATCTTGCCGTAGCTGCTGATGGCCTGGTTGAACTCCTTCGCCGCCACCTGGGCCTGGCCCAGGCTGTCCAGCAACTCGGGGCTCTTGGGCAGCGCTGCGACGGCGTTCTGGGCGGCCGTCAAGGCCACCTTGGGCTCCTGATTGCGCAGATGGTGCGCCACCAGAATCTGACGCGGCAGCACCTCGTTCGGCGCCACTTCAACCGCCTTGCGCAGCAGGCCGGCAATCTCATCCTTGTTGGCACCCCGCAGCGTCTTCACGCGGGCCAGCCCCAGGACGGCCTGCACGCTGTCCGGTTTGCGGGCCAGCAGGGCCTCGAAGCGCTTCTGGGCCGCTTCAGGCTGCTTTTGCGCCAGGTCCAGCTCAGACAGCGCGCCGATCGCCGGGAAGAAGTCTGGCGACACCTCGAGCGAATGCTCCAGGGCCTTGCGGGCCCCAGCCGCGTCACCCTTCTTCATCAGCACCTGCGCGCGCAGATGGCTGGGAATCGGGTCTTCTGGCGGACGCTTTTTCTGCAACTGCTCAATGGCCTTCAAAGCCTCGTCCAGTTTGCCTTGGCGGGCCAGCACGTTGATCATGGCCATGTCGGCCACCACCCCGGTGTCGCTGGCCGCAATGTCCTGCAGCTCGCTGAAACCGGCATCGGTCTGACCTGCGGCCAATTTACTCACTGCCAGCGAGGTGCGCTTCAACGGATCCTTTGGATCCAGGGCCGATGCCTTGGCAAAGTAGCGCTGGGCCCGCTCCTGGTCACCGTGCACCATGTAAGCCTGGCCCGCGACGGACAGCATGGCGGGGTCGTTGTCGATCTCATCGAGATTGGCCGGCAAGGTGGCAATCGCTTTGTCAACCTGCCCCATGCGCAAGTAGGTCATGACCAGCATGCGGCGCGCCAGCTTCAATTCGGGGGCTGCCGCCAGTGCCTTTGCCAGCATGGATTCCGCCTGAACCAGGGCATTGGACTGGGCTTCGATGGTGCCCGCCAGCTCCAGGGCTTGCGGATTGTTCGGGGTGGCGCGCAGCAGCAACTGCGCCGCTTCACGCGCACCCTTGATGTCCTTCTGTTTCAACGCCAGCTGAGACTGCAGGTACAGCGTGTAAGGCGCCGTCGCCGCCATCTTTTTCAGCGCCTCCAGTTCCGTGGTGGCCTCGGGCAGCTTGTTCTGCGCCATCAGGACGCGCACGACGCTGGCCTGTGCATCCTTGTAGCCGGGCTTGACCTTGACCGCCTGCCGGTACGACGCCAGCGCCTCATCGGGACGCTGCTTGCCAAACAGCTGGATGTCACCTCGCAATTTGTAGGCTTCTTCGCTTTGCGGTGCCACTTTGAGGATCTGATCGATCTGCGCCAGTGCGCCATCCAAGTCTTTGCCCGACGCGGTCATCCGCGCTTGCAAGAGCAGCGCTGGCACATGATTGGGCTGGAGCTTCAAGGCATCGGCCAGGCTGGCCTGAGCCAGATCCGCCTTACCCTGTGCCAGCCAGGCGCCCGCCAACAGGGTCTGCAACTCGGCCTGTGCGGCAGGATCTGCCAGACGTGTCTGCGCATGGGTGTCGGTGAGCTTCTTGTGCTCGCCCTGGCTGAGCATCACACGTGCCATCACCGGCACAAGTTGCTCTGGTGCGTAGCCAGCGTCCTGCGCCTTCTTCAACTCGGTCTGGGCCCCTGAGACATCGCCGGTCGCCAGCAAGGCCTTGGCCAACAGGAACCGTGCCTCGGCCAGGTCAGGCTGGGCCTGCAGGGCATTCTTCAGCTGAATGATGGCGGCGGCATGGTCGCTCTGCGCCATGTAGTCCTTGGCAGACTGCATCAGCTTGGCAGGGTCGTTGCCACTGCACGCCGCCAGCAGCAAGGTCAAAGTCAGCGCGGCCGGCAGAGTGCGGAAGACGGAAGATTTTTGCTTCATATCAGGGTCCAGTTCGAACACAGTGACTTACTTCAGGCCAAGGCGGTGCATCAGGTCATACAGCGTGGGTCGACTGACCCCCAACAACTCGGCCGCGCGCAAGACGTTGCCGTCCACCCGCGCCAAGGCCGCGATCACGGCCTTGCGCTCGGCCTCATCGCGTACGGTGCGCAAGTCGAAAGAGCGATCGGCATCGTCGTGTTCGACCGCAGCCAGGCCCAGGTCATCGGCCGTGATCTGCTGCCCGTCGGCCATGATGCAGGCACGCTTGATGCAGTTCTCCAACTCGCGGATGTTGCCCGGCCAGGTGTGCTGCTCGATGGCGCGCACGGCGTCGGCCGACAGCGTCAGCGAGCTGCGCCCGCCCTCCGACGAGAAGCGCTTGACAAAGGCGTGGGCCAACAATGCCGCATCGCCCACGCGATCACGCATCGGCGGAATGTCGACCACGATCTCGGCCAGGCGGTAAAACAGATCCTCGCGGAAGCGCCCCTCGGCGATCAACTGCTTGAGGTCCTGGTGCGTGGCGCAAACGATGCGCACATCCACCGGGATCTCCTGACGCCCACCCACGCGCTCGATCACGCGCTCTTGCAAGAAGCGCAGCAACTTCGATTGCAAGGGCAGCGGCAGGTCGCCGATTTCGTCGAGCATCAGGGTGCCGCCATGGGCGGTCTCGATCTTGCCGACCGTGGTTTTGACCGCACCCGTGAATGCGCCTTTTTCGTAACCAAACAGCTCGCTTTCGAGCAGGTTGTCGGGAATGGCGGCGCAATTGATGGCCACGAACTTGTTGGCCTTGCGACCGCTGCTCTGGTGCAGGCCGCGCGCCAGCACTTCCTTGCCGGTGCCACTCTCGCCCAGCAACATGACGGTGACGTTGCTGCTGGCCACCTTCTCGATGGTGCGGCACACGCGCAGCATGCCAGGGTCTTTCGTGATCAAGCCCGCCAGCGCGTCGGGCGTCTGCATGCTCTGCAGACGGCGGTTCTCCGCCTGCAACTCGGCCAGGCGGAAGGCACGTTCGACCGTCAGCGCCAGCACCTCGGGCTCAAACGGTTTGGCCAAGAAATCGTAGGCGCCCATGGCGATGGCCTTGAGGGCGTTGGCCTGGCCGTTTTGCCCGGTCAGCACGATGACCTTGGTGTCCGGCTCGGCCGCCAGAATCTGCTCCAGCAGCTTGAAGCCTTCGGACACCGAATCGGCGTCCGGCGGCAGCCCCAGGTCCATCGTGACCACGGCCGGCACAAAGCGGCGCAACTGCACCATGGCACTTTGGCGATCGTCGGCCGTGACCGACTCGAACTGGTCCAACGACCACTTGATCTGCTTTTGCAAGGCCAGATCGTCTTCAACGATCAGCAATGTGTTTGCCTTGTCCGAGCTCATGCACCGTCTCCACCGAGTATGTTGCCGGGTTGCACCACGTCCATCACGGGGAGCAGCAAGGTCACGAGGGTCCCCTCGCCTTCCTTGCTCTCGACCGTCATCTTGCCACCCAACTCTTGTATGTATTGCAGGCTCTCGTACGCCCCGATGCCCATGCCAGCGACCTTCGTCGTCTGGAAGGGTTTGAACAATCGGGTTTGCACGAATTCGTCGCTCATGCCCACCCCATTGTCACCGACCTGCAGGCTGGCATGGCTCCCAAATCGGTGGGACTTGACCCAGACGTCATGACCGTGGTGCTCGGTCGCGTCCAAAGCGTTCTGAATGAGGTGGCCCACCACGCGTTTCAGCCTCTCAGCATGCCCACGGGTGAACACCTCGGGCTGCAGGTCGAGCCGCACGGTGCGGCCACGGCTCTCGGCAGATCTGGCCCATTCCTGGGCGATCGCCCCCAGGTCCACCCCAACTGCGCCGCCCGAGGGCGCCGCCCCCTCGCGCAATTGCATCATCAGCTGCTTCATGCGCTCCAGCGAGTTTTCGACCGTCATCAGCATGTCGGCCTGGAACTCGGGGTTGTGCTGCAGGCGCTTGGCGTTCTTCACCATCAGCGACAACTGGGTGACGATGTTCTTGAGGTCGTGCACCACAAACGCCGACATGCGGTTGAAGGCGTCGAACTTGCGCGATTCGAGCAAGGCCTCGGTGGCCTGCATCTGCGCCAGGAAGCTCGCCGCCTGGGCCGCCGCCGTCTTGAGCAGGTCGGTCACTTCCCAGTTGAGTTCCAGCTCCGTGCGCGGCTGGGCCAACAAGACAAAGCCCAACTGCTCCCCGCCAATGGGCAAGGGCACCAGCAGCCAGGCCTGCTTGAGCTCCTGCAGCCAGTCGGGCAGGCTCAGCCCTTCATAGCGCTGCGGCTGGCTTTGAAACTCCTTGAGGTCGATCACCCAGCCCGTGCGCTTCATGAACTGCGCCAACACCGAGGTCAGCGGCTCCATCGCGGTGGACTGCGGCACGTTCCAGCGCGCCACCTGCACGAAATGCGTGTGTTCGGCGTTGAGCAGCCACAAGGCCCCCGCCGGGCTTTCCACCATGTCAGCCAGGCCACGAATCACGTGCTGGCTGAGTTCCTGAGGCTGGGTGTGGCTGGTCAAGGTGCGGGTGAACTTGAGCCACTCCTCGCGGTAGTCGTAGCGGTAGCGCAGAAAGTGCTTGCCCAGCCACACCCGCACGCGCGCCCGCAGGGTTCCCGAAAGGCCCAGTGCCACCAGCGCCACCACGGCCAGGAAGACCAGGGCCACTTGCAGCACCCGCCCCCAATGCCCGCCAAAGTAGCGCACGTAGTAGCCCAGCGACGAGATGAACAGCAGGTAGAGCCCCGCCATCATCAGCGTGGCCGAGTGGAACACCACCTGACGGGACACCTGGATCTTGGAGATCCAGTTGCGATGGCGCGCGCTGGGCAGAATCAGCAGCGGCACCATCAAGGCATGGACAAAACCGCGTGCGGCGGCCACATCCTCGTCCACGCCGTTGAACAAGGCGGCTTCCGAGAACAGGTACACGTCGAACAGCAGGGTGCCGGCCAGGCCCAGGCAGATGGGCTTGGCGCTCCAGCGCGCATCGGCGGGCAGGTTGCGAAACAGCTGCTCGATCAAGACCAGACCGAAGACGGCCAGCACCGTCATGGGCATGAAGTGCGGCGTGAAGGCTGCCACCACCGTCAAGGCGATCGCCACCCACGTCAAGCGGCGCACCAGCATGCTGCGGTGGCCGCCATCGCTGCGGGCCTGACCCAGCAGATGCAGCACGAACGCAAACCACAGGGCGTAGCGCGCCACGTCCAGCCAGCGCGGCAGCCAGTGCCACACACCGTCAAGCTGAAGCAGGTGCACGGACGGCGCGCTCCAGGCCCAGACCACCGAGGCCAGGGTCGCAGGCAAGATCGCCTGCATGGCCCGATGCCCCTCGGTTTGCTGCCCACGCTGCCACAGCAGACGCAGTGTCAAAACCAGGTAAGCCAGGCCTGCGAGCACCTGCCCTGAAACCATCAACAGGTCAGCGTCCAATGGCATGGGGGTTACTGCGCGCCCTTGCCCGTCAGCACCACACCCACGGTTTCAAACAGGATCACAAAGTCCAAAAACAAGGAGTGGTTCTTGACGTAATACAGGTCGTACTGCAGTTTCTCGGTCGTGTCAGACAGGGAGCCCGCGTAGTGATAGCGCACTTGCGCCCACCCCGTCACGCCAGGCTTCACACTGTGTCGCACCGCGTAAAACGGAATGTCACGGGTCAACTGCTCGACGAAATACTGGCGCTCGGGACGCGGCCCCACCAGGCTCATGTCACCCTTGAGCACGCTGAACAACTGAGGCAGCTCGTCGATGCGCACCTTGCGGATCACGCGCCCGACGCGGGTCACGCGGCTGTCGCCAGCCTGGGCCCACTGCGGCACACCGTCCTTCTCGGCGTCGGTGCGCATGCTGCGAAACTTGACCACGTGAAAGATGCGGCCATGCAAGCCCACCCGTTCCTGGCGATACAGGATGGGGCCGGGGCTGTCGATGCGGATGGCCAGCGCGGCGATCAGCATGATCGGCAGACTCAACAGGATCAGCACCAAGGCACCCACGATGTCAAAGCAGCGCTTGACGAGCGTGCGGATGAAGTCCTGGTTGAACCCTTCGCCAAAAATCAAATAGCCTGCCGACATGGCGTCCAGGCGAATCTGACCGAGCTTTTGCTCGAAGTGACGGGCAATGTCCACCACACGCACGCCCTGCAGCTTGCAATCGAGCAACTCGCGCATGGGCATGCTGCCCCCACGCCGCTCGGTCAAGGCCACCACGATCTCGTCGACGTCATGGTCTCGCACCACATCCGTCAGGCTGCGCCCGGCCGACACCCGCTGCACCTCAGGCACCGTGATCTCGCTTTCATTGGGGCTGGCAAAGAAGCCGACCACCTGCACATTCGGGTCGGACTGCTGCAAAGACTCGGCCACCGACCGTGCGCGCTGGCCTGCCCCGTAAATCAGCACGCGCTGCACGGTCATCGCCTGCGGCAGGGTCTCGACCGACAGTTCACGCCAGATCATGACCAGCGACATGGTGACGGCCAGCATGGCAAAGGTGGACACGAGGTTGTAGCCCTCGTCGATCTGCAGCAGCACCACCAGCACGAAGGCAACGACGCACGACACCCCCCACGCCAGCACGGCGCGGGTGCGCATCACACCTTTGGCGAAGGTGCGGCTGTACTCGTACAGGCCCAGGGCGCCATTGACCCCCGCGAAGGCCAGCGCGACCACGCCACCAATGAACACCCCTTCGGCCACCACCTTGGAGGCCACGGCATTGGGCGCGCGCTGCAGCCATAGGGAGATGGCCGACACAATGCCAATCAAAATCGCTTCACAGACGACCTGCAGCACGGTTCGCCTGTGAAAGTAATGCCCAAACACCTTGATCATTTTTTATTTTCCCCTGTTCTTCACTTCACAAGGGCTGACAACGCCAAGCGTTGAAAACCATTTGTTACAGCCCATTCTAGGGAGATCTGTCGTGTAACGCACCCCCCCAAAGCGACGATACGAGCAGCAGGCCACCAGCTAAAAATGACAACCTTGGCAACTCCGTCACACTGATGACACATAACAGGACGCTGCATGACACCAGCCCTCCGAGTATCGGCAACAACCATGTCTCGCCTGTGAAACAGCGCCGATATACCAGCCATAGTATGCAGGCCACCAACATCACATGGGCCAATGATCCTAGCAAGCCACGTTCGACCCACAACTCCATGAACAAACTGTCGGCATGCCAGGGCTGAAAATATCCCGTAGTTACAAAATACCAGCCGTTGAAGCCATCCGAAAAATCCGCATGGTGCAATACAGACTGATCCACGGCATTCCGAATTTCCCAACCCCATACCTCGACGGCGCGATGGGTTTGCATGACCGCCAAGGTCGCCATGCCCTCTCGGAAGCGCTCGGCCCCGGTGCGAGCCCCCAACTCCGGCCCGGTCAGCGGCCACGCCAGCACCTGTGCTGGCCCCGCTTGAACCGTACCCACAGCCTCCTGGCACCGGACCTCATACAACAGGTGTCGCTCACACAGGCGGAAACGCAGGCGCGTTGCCTGCGTGGCGCGAACGGTCAAACGCACCACATGTGAACCGGGGACCAGCGGCACCCGGCGCGCCAAGGCAAATCGGCCCGCCAACTCCGGTGAGGCCTTCGGCCCCTGCAGCACCACTGCCCCCTCCGACTCATGCGACCAGGACACACTCCCAGGCATGGCCGGGCCCGCAGCCAGAGCACTGTGCCGCGCAGGCAAGCGCCCCTGCCCCACGCCCCACCACCAGTCTTCAGGCTTTTTCAGCAAACTGTGCATGGACTGCCAATGTGCCCAGCGGCTCTGCGCATCCACGCTGGTGCTGAAGAGTCGGTGGGAAGCGAACTGACCGGCGCCCACCAGGCACAAGGCCTCGGCCACCAACCCCACCAGCAAGCAACGCTGGGCAAGCCTTCGCCACGCCAATGGGTCTGGCAGCGCCGGGGCCGAGCGCCGCCACAGCCACCACATGACCACACTGCCGCCCACAAACACACCGCCCAGGCCCCGCGAGTACGTGGTGACCACCACATACACCAGCACCACCAGCAAGGTGGCGGCCAGCGCCCACTGCCACATTGCCCGAGCACGCCACAGGGCCCACCATGCCATTGGCGCCGTCAAGGCCAGGTACACGTCAATGGCGCCGCCGCCCACGTGCATCTCCCAGAACCAGGCGGTGGTGCGGTAGTCGCTGCTCAGGTCCCACAGACCGATGTACACCGCCCGCTCCCACACGGCCAAGGCACACACCAGGATCAGGCCGATGAGCAGCCCCCCATGCAAGCTGCGGATCGCCTGCTGGGGCGAGCGACGATAAAGCGCGCGCAACCAAGGCGCAACCAGCATCAACGCCACCATGCTTTTGGCCACTCGCCAGACGTTGCCGGTGCTGTCATAGCCATCCCACAGCAAGTCGGGGGCGCTGGCACCGGCGTCAAACCAACCTCGCCAGGCCGACACCGCCCAAGTCAGCAGCACGGCGGCCCACGCCCATCGCACAGGCCAGCCCACGTGCGGCCGCGACACGCTGATGTTCGAAGCGGTGCCAACACGCGGCAAAGCGTGCGACATTCTCAGCCAAGCTTCATGCGCGTAGCCCCCGCCCAAAATCAGCAGCAGCAGCACGTCGAACTCGTCGGTCACGCGCCAACCGCTCCAGATGCTCAGGCTGGCCACGGGCAAGAGGCCCAGCAGGGCCATCAGCCCCCAGTAAGGCCGTACCGCCGACAGGATCGCCACACCCGCCGCCACCAGGCCCCAGGGCAGCGACAGCAAGGGATGGATGCCGATCAGACCCAAGGCCAGCACCCACATGCTCAGCGCGGCCGCAGCCTGCACAGCGACAGGCCACGGTGTCCTGCGGCTCATGGCCAGCGCCTCACACCAGCATCTCAACACAAGGCGGGTGCCCCAGGAAGGCCTGAGGGCTGGCCGTCGCCCCATAAGCGCCCGACTGGAAGATCACGATCAGATCGCCCTCGCTCGCCGTGGGCAGGGT
>JACCEE011913817.1_pt1 | contig 12622 bp, 10 predicted proteins | sample 7449931 | NCBI WGS metagenome assembly JACCEE01 (sample SAMN15323457, study PRJNA562643) | freshwater metagenome | isolation source: river surface water | place: USA:Blue River Watershed | collected 2017-08-19 | reverse complement strand
GTTGGTTTGTTATTTTAATTCATTTTGAAAATCTAACACTTTAAAACGGTGAAATAAATTTTTATTATAATATATTATATAGTTATTATTAATTATCAAAAAGTCTTTATATACTTATTTTAAAAAACAAAAATAAAAATTTGAAATTTATAATAATATTATATAAATTAATAAAAAATTATTTGAATTATTGTATTTTAAATTTTGATTGCTATATTTTATACAATGAAACTACATACATAAATACAATCGGTATAAAATACCGTTGAATATATATTGGGATAATTTGATTAAAGAATTAAAGATATTCAATTACATTATAATGAATAAATTAAAGAATTATAAGATTAAAAAGATTAATAATAGTAAGAAATAAATTAATTCGTTTAAAGAATTAAAGATATTGAATCTTAAAATGATTAAAAAAATAAAAATCTTAAAAAATACTATAACGAATAAATTAAAGAATTATAGGATTAAAAAGATTAATAAAAATAAGAATTCATATAATAAATAAACTAAATTGTTGAAAGAAAAGTTAAATAATATTAAGAAAATTATATATTAAAAAATGATTTTTAAGAACATACATAATAATAAAAAATTAAAACATTTATGAGAATTAATTGTATGTGTGAAATTACAAATAAAGAATAATTTTACAGACCAATTATTTAATATTTAAATTATGAATTTAATAAAGGAAATTATGATTTACGCAAATTTCGAGAAAAATATGATATTGAATTATTGTAAAAAACTTAATAATATACCAAAAATAAATATAATTCTAATCGTAATTCTAATCATAATTTTAATAATCAAATTTATCATATGATTAAAGATATAAAATATCTTTTATAATAAATAAATTAAGAATTTTAAGAAGAATTAATAATATTAATTTTATTATATTTATACATTATATATATCAACAGTATTGTAAATGTAAGATATTATATATTTGATGATGAAAAATATTATTAAACTTCAATTCTATCTTATGACTTTTATTATAAAATTAAAAAAACATATATTTCGATATACAATATGGAATGTATAAATCATAATCTTGGTGAAATAAAACTTCCAGTTTATACAATAGATAATATAGATTAATTATTTAATGATTTGGTAAATTATATTATTTGAATATACTTTTTAAAAAAAGAAAGAAAAAATTTAAATATTCAATCAAATGATATTTTAAATTTATTTTATCTGTCTTAATTTACAAAGAATTTTTTAAATTTGGTTTATATATAATCAAATGATTTTATTGATTATGAAAATTATGATGTTGTTGAGTTATTATCTTTGTCTTATATTTTTGATATGTTTTATTTATCAAAAATTTTTAATTTATATACTAATTTGTTTTATTTTAACTTGACTAATTTATAATATATGTATATGTTTTTGTCTTTTTTCTTTGTGGTTCTTTTTAAACCATAATTAAAAGTGTTTAAAAATTGTTTAATTATTGTGAATATTTTTTATTTATTTAGATCACTTAAAACACTTTTTTTATAATTATAATAATATAGTGATAAATCATTTTAAATTTTTTAAAAATCTTACAATAATTATTATTCATCTATTAATGTATAATTAATTAAATCACCACTTTATATTTCTTATATAGATTATACATTGTAATTAACTATTGATAATAATTTTTGTATTATGCCAAAATCGGGTGGAATTTTAAATACTTTTTTATTATTTTTTTTAGAAATAGTTTCGTCGTCAGATAAATCGGATGTATGTAATGATTTTTAAGATTATTAATTATCCATAATATCAAAAATAATAATGTTTCTTTTAAAATATATAAATGTAATATTTCAATAAAAATTTTCACAATTAACTAATTTTAACTAAAAGTGCCCACCCTAAGAAATACGCAACCGCAACCGAAACAACACTAATTGATTGGTTACTTAAAATACCATTTGGATTTCTGTCTAAACTAAATTTAGCAAGACCAATTACTAAAAACATAAATACAGAAAAGATATACACAATAATTTCATTATTAATAGCAATACCAACAAGAGTTGGAATCATACCAAGAACAACGAAGAATAAAAGTTTTACAACCAAGTAATATTAAAACTTTTCTTTTTGAGAACATTTTACAACTTCTTTTTCAAATTTGTTTTAATGTTAAATATCAATATAATCAATACCTGCGATCATAAGAGCATCAAAAAATAAAGCATAAACTATCAATGGAAGGGCATCAATTGGATTGATATTATTGAAATGAAGAGCACTATATATGGCAAGCGCAGAGAAAACACCGCCAAAACCTCCCGTAAGACCTCTGTTAATTAATTCAAGTTTGTCACATTTTAATTCAATTTAATCGGATACTGGTGCATTGGTTCCTGGTTCAACTGCGTCTTTATTAAGAACCAACACCGGTGTTTCTGCCTATTATTACCTAATTTAATCAATATCTTGACTGTTAGTATTCATTTTTTTATATAATATTTTATATTTATATTTTATATTTATATTTTATATTTTAGATATATAATTTTTATAATTATAGTAAAAAAAAATACTAAATCATTCATCGTCATATGCTGGCATAAATGAGAAATTGGAATTATTTTGTTTATTATTGATATTGTTTTTTGTAATCATCATCAAGATTTCTTTTATATCTTTGAATGTTGTTTATTGATCCGATAACATATTGTTATATTCATTTCTTTAAATATAATTTTAATCTAAAAATTAAATTTATTAAGGTGTAAATAAGTTATTATTATTTTAATTTATTTTTTATTTTGTAGATGTTTAATTTTTAAATAATGGGGAAGATGACCTTTTTTTACCAATTATTTTATTTGGTGGAGGAGGAGGTGTATTCCTTCTTCTTGGGGTATTTGGTGGAGGAGGAGTTGTATTCCTTCTTCTTGGGGTATTTGGTGGAGGAGGAGTTGTATTTCTTCCATTTGAAACATTTGATTGGTTTATACTTATGTTTATGTTTCCAAAATTTATAGAATTATTTTATTCTGTCTATTAATTTAGACGACCACCCATATTAGTGAAATGATTATTTATACTATCCCACTTATTGTTATAATATACATAAATATTTTTACGTCCATCGCCACTATTGTTTGTTGTTTCATGATTAAAATAATTTATTAATATTAGTGCCCATCCTGAAGGTGCATAACCAATGTTTCTATCTATATTTAAATTTAAATCATCATATTTATGATGAATTTATTAATTACGGAAAACACCTTTAAATATAAAGGTATTCCCTTTATATTGATTATTTTTAAAACGGCATTCACACCCTTCAAAAAAACTTAAATTTGATTTAGTCATTTTGTTGTTTTGAATATGTATTTGTATTTAATTTAAATTTAAAATAGTAAATTAATTATGTATGTTGTATATGTATATGATAAACACATTACATAAATTTCAATTTTTTATCAAAAATAATATTATTGTAATCTCATTATAGTTTTTATTTGTTTTTTAATTCATTTTAAATTTCTTACCGATATTATTCAACTTATTCTTTTGATGGCAATCCTTTATCTATAATTCTTTTTTTAACTTTTTTCTTTTCTGAATTGTCAATTATTTAATTTTCTTCAATATGATTCATAATTTTATTTATTAATGGTTTTACAATGTCAATTTCATTAATTACATAATTAGCAGCTTATTACATATGATAATCTTATTTTTCTGAACATTAATCAAAATCTTATTTCAATGCTTTTAATTCTTTAAATGGCATTGTTTTATAATTTTCATCTGAATATTTTGTATATTCTTTAAGTTTTTTTTGGCATTCTTACATAATGTCTAAATGATTTTATAATTCTTCTGAAATATTTAAAATATCGTCTGGAAAAAGATTCATCCTAATTATTATGTCTGGTATTTATTATATAGTATTTTTATATTTTTAAATAAGAACATCTGTATTAAATAATTAATCATTTTTACTATTAAATTATTTTTTCATATTATTGTTGTTAATTTATCGTTATTAATAATATGTTTTAGATTATGATTAATATTGTTATTTTTATTTCTATTTCTATTTTTTTTTGAATTCTTCATCATTTTAATATTTTTATTTTTAATTTTTTGAAATTAATTAATATTGTCTTTATTTATATTCTTAATCATTTTATAGTTTCCATTTTTAAAATTCTTTTTTGTATTATTTGCGATATTTTTCGTAATCATTTTCTTTTAATTATTTGGTAGTTTCAGAAACTTAAAATTTTAATTATTTTTCAGAATATTATATTTTTGATTTATTTAAACTTTCATTCTTATATTATATATTATTTTAATATTTCCATCTTCCAAATTCTTTTTAATATTCTTTTCTATATAATTAATAATTTTAGTTTTTTAAATATAGTACATTTATTGATGGTTAAAATTTTTATTTTTTATCAGTTTAAATTCCCAATTATAATTTTTTTATAAATTAGTAATATATATTACAATCATATATATTACTAATATTTTAAAATTTTGTTTTGATATTTATAAAAATTTAATTTTATAAAATCAATTTATCATATATTATTTATAATTATTCACATTTATATTTTTTTGAAGATTAATTATTATAAATTTTAGATTATTCAAAAATTTCTTTATGCAAATTATCTATATATATTTAAGTTAAATTGTATTATTATAAAATGTATAAATTTTTTTTTAATTATAATAATTATTCTTTGATTTTATTTTCTAATAAAAAAATTTATATTTGTTTAGAAACCGATATTGAAAAATTTTTATTTTTATCTTATTTTGGTTTAGAAATTATTTATTATTATTTTAAATATTTTTATATTTAAGTATATTTTGGTATTCTTGAATTAATACAATTTGGATCAGATTAGTGTATTTAAATCCAATATGCTTCTCTCAATAATAATTCATCATGTGTGTCGCACGGATAATATTCAAAAATTTAAATTCCACAATTTTCAAATCCATATTTGTCAAATAATATATAAGATTTTATGTTTCTATTATTTTTATTATATTAATAATTATAAATATGTTGATTAAACCTTTTTTATAATGAAAAACATGTGCTTCCAATATAATATTCATTAGACTCGAAAGGTCTAATTTTATATATTTTAGATTCCAATGAATTCATTATGAAAATTTAAAAATTGTAATTATTCTTAACAATATTATTCTTAACAATTTTATATACTAAAAAGTAAAACCCTTTATATATATATATTATGGATACAATATTATAACTAATATTTAAGAAAAACAATTGAAATGATTTCAAATATAAAAACCATATTAGTAACGTCCAGGCGAACTATGCGACAATTTATTCCTGTAAATAAGAAAATCTACTTAAGTATCTTGAATATTAAATGATTTTGATTACTATAATATATTTTCGGATACTTCAATATTTTTATTAAATTTTTCCCCCAATAAACCATTTATATACCATTTTTTCCCTTTTTAAAAAATAGAACCAGAATGACCAATACCCTACTTTTCACCACCATAACTAAAATTTAAACTAACTAATTTTTTTTAATTTGCTTATTTTTAAAATTTATATGTTATAATTGAGTTTACAATAATAAATATTTTAGATTTGAATTATTTTTCCAAATAATTCGTAATATATATATAATCTTTTGGTTTTTTAACTTTAACTTCATATAGTTAATTATTATTTACAACAATGATTTCTTTATCTTTATAAAAAACTATTGTATAATCTAATTTTAATAAATTAAAAAATGGAACAATATATGATTCGGTTTATCCTTTTTTAATACGAAATTATTTTGAATATTAGTTCAATGCTCTTTTAAATTCTAATATATTGATTTCTTTTTTATTTTTCATATCTTAAATGTATTTTTTGATTTAAGTATTTTCAATATTTTTAGGTTCAATCATTTTATTAATTTTATTAATTTTAAATAAAGTATTTAATAAACTTATTAACCAACAACTTCCATCTATATTTTCAATCATTTTATATATATGGATAAAAAAACCATTTTCATAAATTAAAAAAAAGATCATGTATTTAACGATGTTTTTTTACTAAAATTGTATTTAAGTCATTTTTTAAGTGGTGTATCAAATTAATTTATCTAATAATTGTGAAACTTATTAAATTCTATTATATTTCATATTAAATTAAATTTATTTTAATCTTATTTTATATGGTTTTTTTTACTTATTCGTTTTCATAAAAACTTATCTTATATGTATTATATTCTTTAATGTCGTAAATATTAAAATCTTCATATGGTCATAAAGTAAAAATGTATGATTTATTATAAGAACATTTTTGAATAATACACACATATATCAATATAAAGATTAAAATATGATATATATACAATTTAAAGATTACAATGAATATATATAATTAACGCATATAGGAATATAATTATATTAATAAATAGTTATGGGATATATTTTCTGTAATTAAAAATATATAATACAATAATAGATAATATAAAATAAACTTTGAATAATAATAATTTATTAAAAATAAAATACAATAATTAATATACAATTTAGATTATAGTATTTTTATTGAAGATAAAGTTTTTAGTACATTAAATGAATAGAAAGAATAGAAAGATTTTAATGTGCCAGATATAAAAAAATTGAAATTAAAACAAGATTGATTACTATAATATAAGAATAATATTGTAATTAAATAAAATATTAATATAAAATATTATTTAGAATGACAATAAAAATAATATCATTTAATATCAATGGTCTTCGTGCAATTATCAATAAAGGATAATTATAGAAATTGTTTTCGGAATAAAATCCAGATATTTTATGTTTATAAGAAATAAAGTGTGAATAAGAAAAGTGTTTAAAAGTTGTATAAGATGCCTTTGCCGAATCAACTTACATATTTGAACCTTTCTCATCATCCTGTAAGAAGGGATACTCAGGTGTGGCGGTTTTCTCCAAAGTAAAACCATAAGAAATTATTAACGGAATAAATATAAATATTGCTACATCAGAAGACGATAGAAAATTAATTTAATAGGTTAATGACGAAGGACGAACTCAGTTAATTAAATTCAAAAATTTTAGTATTTTAAATGTTTATTAACCTAATTCACAACCTTAACTTAAACGGCTCGATTTTAGATTAAATTATGAATAAATATTTAACAGATATGTAAAAAGTTTAAAGATAAAAAATTTAATAATTTGCGGAGATAAAAATGTAGCAAGAGACAGCGACCATTTAGCAAGACCCGAATCAAATATTCGTAGCGCAGGTTTCACAATCGAAGAAAGAGAAGCATTCACTAAATTGATAAATGATAATAATCTTACACATGTATATAAATATATACACCCCAACACAACACCTATGAAATACACATACTGGGACTATAAAACAAAAGCAAGAGAAAGAAATGTTGGTTGGCATATTGATTATTTTTTGGTTACATAATATTTTATTAAAAATAAAAAAATTAAAGACATGGATGTATTAGATTAATTTATGGGTTCTGACCATGCACCAATATATTTAATAATTGATATGAAATTTTGATTTTTTTAATTAAACTATTATAAACTATTATAAAACAAAAATTTGAAAAATATATTTTTTCATATGTATAAGGATATATTGATATATATTTATATAAAAGTTTTGTTAATTTTATTAAATTATAATAGTATTCAATACTATATTAAGATTTGTTATACATAAAAATTTATATAAAATGAATTTCTTTAAAAAAAAATTTAAGAAAAATTTAAATTCCAAAGAAGTATCTGTATATAAAGAATTATGTTCTGATTTATATAATTTAACAAAAAACAAAGTTTGTTCAAATTTTTAAATTCGTATGACAACATTAAATGATACATAAATGTTAATATGTTTAAATGATTTAATTGAATATATATTAGACGATTAAGAAGCAAAGTAATAATTAAATACATTATATGGTAAAAAAGAATATCTAAATATTCAATAAGATAAAATACTTAATTATTGTAATCACATTAAATATAAGTCTAAATATAATATTTTAGAGTTTGAAGATGAAAAACAATATCGAGTAATGTAACCAAATTAATAATTTAATACAAATAATGATATGTAATTATATTAAATTAATGAATATTTTGAAGATTAAATAAATTATATGGAGAATTAAAGTGAGAGCAGTCTTGCTGATGAAACATCAGAATAAATGCATAAAAGATATCAATAGGAGTATATGGATACATATATCAATATATAGTCAAACAAAGATATTAATTCAAATAAGTCTGGATAAAATAGTTAATCAAAAAATTCATCTACTTCAAATTCATTGACTACAAAAAGTCTTGAAGAACATAATAACTAAGAATTATTTAAAGAAATTTCTTAACTTCGAAAACGATTAGAAAAATAACAATATAATAAAAACGACGATATACAATCAACTATGTCAATTTATCATAAATATGACAAAGAAAAAGCAGATAATAATTAAATGATTGATAGTTATGTTGAAAAAACATTTTACATTTAAGCAGTAAATTTGATTGAAGCGATTGGCATTTTTACAGAATTATTATTATCATAAAAAAATAGTATCTCTAAGAAAAAAATGGTTTTATAATTAAGCGCAATTAAAATGATTTTGGTATGCTATTAAGGATAATAACTTCATAGATATTTAAAATTCAAAAAAGAATCAAAAACTTTACTTTTATAAGTAATGTCTTTAATTGGTTGAAATTGTTTTTTTGTAATTATTTTAATATAAAATTAAAATTGTATTTTTATAATAAAAACAATATAATAAATAATTTTAAAATTTGTTTTAATATAATTATGATTAATAAATTTATAAATTTAAAAAAAATAGAAAAAATAGAAACAAAAATATTAAACGGTTTATAAGATTTAAGTTAATTTATTATTTTTTTAATACTTTAAGATATATAACCTGAAAATGATTCCAATGAAGATATGATTTTTTTATACTAACAATCAAAAGTAGATTCGTATATATATTTTATTGTCATTGATGTTTTAAATTAAGAACTATTGATTAATTAAGAAATATAAAAATTTAAAAATATTGATAATTAATATTTTAATGTTTCTTTAAATAACGATAAAGAATAAGAATAATAAGAATAATAAGAATAATAAGAATAATAAGAATAATAAGAATAATAAATATAAAATTTCAATAGTTAATAATACAATCCTTAAATAAAAAACTATTTGAAATTATTAATGATTATGGAAGAATTGTAATCATATATCAAATATTAAGATTAAAATTAAACTATTATTAATGTCAATAATGTCAAATAATTTAAAAAAATTATACTTTAATTATATGAATATTATTCTGATTAAAATATTTTAAATTAAGTCTGGGAAATCCAATATTCATAAAATAATCATCATTATAAAAAACGCTCTTTATAATATAGTTATTGATATAATTATTAAATTTAAAATGAGGTATTTTTTTAAATATCATATAATGTAATTTGTTTAAATAAATTTTTTAAATTTTAAAATTAATTTTATTATTTCAATTCATATAATGATATAAGATATTAATAATTAATACAAAGTATTTCTTATGGTTATTTATAAAAATAATATGTATCTTTAATATTTATTAAAAACAATTATTTTTCTACAAAAAAGGTCTTTAAAAATTATAATAAAATATTATATTCTTGTTATGTTTCACAGTAACATATGATATAAAATATTGTTGAATATTATATAAGATTTTAAAACTATTTGTAAACAGATTATTCGTAATCTTTTTTGAAATTTTTGCTAAAATTATCTATCATATAATTAAGACCCCCTATCTCTAAAAGACAAAAAATTTTATTACATTTATATTCATTATTTGTTTCAATATTCTATAAACAAAATAATACACTTAAACTCCCATCAACATTAGTTGATTAATTAAGTATAATATTTTATTAATTCATTATAATATATTATATATATTGTATATTATATATATATTTATTTTAGATTAATAATATTTTAGAGTTTTATATATTTGTAAAAATTAAAATATATATTAAATAGTTGTAATGGATGCAAACCCTATGTATTAAAATTGGTACAATAATATGAATAATAATTCATAAAAAATATTAAATTAATAGAATAATAATTCATTAAGAAATTTAACACAGTAAAGTACATAATTTCATAATTCAGTAGATATAAATGATAATAATATAAAAATTTTTAATAAAAAGAAATTTATGGAATGTTTTGGATTATTGTAAAAAAATGTTTTAATAAATAATTAAAATGAATAAATTTAATAACTAACAGAATAAATATCTATATAATTATCTTAAAATATATCATTAACTAAAATTAATGAAGTACTTAAAAATAAGTTGTTAGAAATTTATATTATCGAACAAAAATAATAAACTTATATTAAAGATTTATAAATTGAAATATAAAAGTTAAAACAATAATCTCACAAACATCTATTTAAAAAAACTTAAATTCCAATAATATATACTTAACAAAATACTTAATAAAATAATTAATAAAATAATCAAAAATTTATTTCTGACTTTTTTGGTAATTCAAATACAATTACAAAAAAAGAAAAAAAATATTTGATAAATATTGAAAAGGATATAATTTAAAAAACAGAATTAGAAAACTCATTAAATACAAGTAATCATAAATCTAATAATTCTGAAAATTTAATGTAATCAGAAGAATATCACAATTTAAGTAAAATAATAAGCGACAATGATGAATAAGAAATATAAAAATTATCAATAGAATTATAAAGAGAATAATAATAGTGAAATTTAATAATTCGTTATTGGGTTTAAATTAATTAAAAAAAAGTTTTACATAATATTAAATTATATAAAATATTATTTATGTATAAAAGTAGTTCGGAAAATAGCATAGAATGTATATAAAAATTACCAACATTATAAATGCAACTTAATTATGACCAAAATTCAATATTAAAACGAAAAATGTTAATAATTTGTAATCAAGAATATTTACCTATTTTAAAATTATATTAATAACAAATTAATACTAAAAATATATCTTAAAATAATTATGTTTTAATTATTTTGACAAAAAATTAATAAAATTTAGAACTCGAAGATTTTAAAAATTGCACAATATACCAATACTCTCAATAAAACAAGTATAAATTTATAAAAAAAATTAATAATTTTTTATTAAAAAGTTTTTCTTAATCAATAATAATATTAGGTTTTTAATAATCATTAATCCCATTATATTAACATTGTTTTTCTGAAAATATTAACATATATATTGCTGACAAATAGTAATAGTTATAACTTTATAACTAAATTAAAAAACATTAACTTAATCGTAATTATTATAAAATTATTTATAATATTGAAAATAATATCGATATTAATATGTTATTTTAAATATTTATATAATAATGTTGAAAAAATATTCAATAAGAACCAAAACGATATTTATAATATTATTCTGCTACATGATTTTTTATTAAATATCCAAATCCAATAAATACAACAATTGTGAACAGATAAATATATATTATTTCTATACCTAAATTACTAATTCCATATGTGTTTTTTTGTTCATTTCTTTTTTTAATTATTGATACAAACAATAATCCTATAAAAACAATTATTCCAAATGTATAAATGTTTTTATCAGATTTACCAATAATACGAGTATTATATGGTGTTAAATTATACATACTATTTTTAATATATATACACATTTTTTAAAAATATAAAATTGAAATATTGGTATATTATTATGTATTATATGTATTTTATATAATATTGAAATAATTTTAGTTTAAAAAAATAACTATTAATAATGTAAATATAATAATTCAATAATAAAATAAACAATTTAAAAATGAACTCTATAACACTGTTTAGAAATGAAGCATTTGTTAGAAGACGAAGAAGTAAAAAAGTAAAACAATATAAATTAAACGCTATTAGAGACGAAAATCAACAAAATGTATAAAAATTAGAAAAAAGTTTCTTTTTAACAACTTCATCTTATTAAATAGCAAAAACATTTATAAATAAATCATATAGTTGTTTTTTATATATATATGCTATTTACATTGATGTAAATAAACAGGGTTGTTATACTGTTTCATTATTAAAACCTGATGAAGATTTTATGAAAAAATAAAACTATAAAACAATATACAATTCAAATATTATTAAACTTATTACTATGTAAAAATTAGGTTTCTTTTAATAATTTGTTGTTGATTTAGAATAATACTTAACTACAAATCAAAATCCTTCTAATGAAATATAAAATATACATTTTACATATTAAGCATCATATTTATTTAATAGACACCTTGAATTTAATTTACCTTAATAGGTAAATGATGTAATGGGTCACCCTTTATTAAATATAGACATTTTAAACGACAATGATTTATTCATATGAATTTTTTATATTATATTTGTAATATATTTATCTGTTAAATCACGACAAATTTCCCGGGTGAGATTTTATTTATAAAAAATTTTTTTTATAATATAGTTTTTTTCT